>ERZ767114.1227-NODE-1227-length-12512-cov-3.808203_pt1 | contig 12512 bp, 7 predicted proteins | sample MGYA00374952_ERZ767114 | MGnify/ENA primary metagenome ERZ767114 (study PRJEB28939, sample SAMN06267156) | marine metagenome | isolation source: Columbia River Estuary | place: USA:Columbia River Estuary, USA | collected 2012-05-05 ...
AAAAATTTTCCTGGACTAATTAAGTTCGTCAGTTCATTTAAGGAGTTATAATCGAGTAAATCATCTCTTAAAGATTCTAATTGTGTCGTAAAACTAAAATAATCACAATAAAATTCATCTTCTATCTCCATAACAAATCGACCCTTAGAGTAGATGAGCTCCAAACCGTCTACATCTGTCAGTATATTTCTTAACTGACTGATGATTACATTTTTTAAATTTTTAGCCTTTTGTGGGGTACTATCTGGCCAAAGGGTAGAGTGGATTCTTTCAGATGTTAATCCCGAAACATCTTTTTGTTTGCTACTAAAAAGTAATAGTAAAAACAGCTGTCTAATCTTTGGACTAAATAGGTATGAAATATCTTTTTTATTTCTATCAATCATTCTAAAACTACCAAACAAAAAAGTAGCGTTGGATTTTATTTCTATTGTATTTGTTTTTTGAGGTTTTAAGATATTTTGAAGTTGAGCTTTGAATTCATCTTTTCTCTTTTTTCTTTTTTTCTTTAAATATTTCAAGTAGTAAAATACTCCTGACATTAGTAGGAGTATTATAAGTATGAAAACAATTTTTGAACTCGATTTTTTTTCTATATTGTATATGTTAGCTTCAGAAACGGGTTGGTCATTTAATGAATAGATATTTATTTTATTTGATCCATCTTCTTCAAATTCTTGAGTAACACAAAAAAATTGATTCGTTGAATTGTTTAGGTATAAATTTGCATTAGTCCGAATCTTTTCAGAAATCATAGGAATTGAATCTCCAAATATTTTGTGACTACCATCTTTAATGGAATAGTTATATAATTGTAAAAAAGTAGAAGGTTTATATTCTGAATAGCCAATAGTGTAAAACGAGGTTGAGTCTTTGCTAAGAACCATATTTCTTGCAGAAACCATTTTGGTGTTTTCCTGTTTAACATCCCAAAGTTTCTGTATGTTATTTGTTTTTAGATTAATATTGTAACAATCGTAATAATACGTTTTACCGATACTTTGTTCTCCTGTCTCATTTCCTTGTCCTCCAAATAATAATAAGTTTTGATTCCCAATTTGAGTCATTCCGGCAAAAAACCTAGGAGAAATAATGTCACCGGTAAATGAAACGGGCTCCCAGTTGTCATTTTTAATATCGTAAGAGTTAAAAGCATTCGTGAACCTTTGATTGCCATAGCCACCAAATATTAGGTACTTTTTTGACCTAGGATCAAAGAACCCATTGTGATGATGTCTTTGTTGAGATAGTTTCAGAGAACTGTTTTTAGTCCAATACTCTGGAGTTTTTAAATCAATCGATGCAATTGTCGATTTTCCATTTAAAACATCAGACAGTTCATAAACATATAATTTGTTTTCATTTGGATCTAAGAAACTAGTTCCAAGTCGCATAGGAACAGTTAGAGTGTTTTTGAAACTATGAAAAGTATTTTTTTTACTTGTATGGTTGAAAAAGTTTAATGTATCTGAATTTTGATAAATAAACCGATTGTTGTTTTCGTCAAAAGTTACAGAAGTAACTTTGTTAAATGATTTGCTACTTATTAACTTCCAGTGGTAAGACTCTATGATTAACCAATTCGGATGATCAACTGTTCCAAAAAGCTGTCCTTTAGAATCGTAAACAGCATTCCCTTCGCTTTCGTTAAAATTAAAAATAGTTTTATTCTTTTTATTTGTAATGACAAGATCTTTAATAGCCATTGAAGGAACATCTATGATACTCCCATGTTTTCCGAAGAAAATTTCAGGAACAATTGTATTGTTAAATTCATTTTCTAATGATGAAAATATCTTATCATTAACACTAAGAGTAATTTCTTTTGATGAAGAATTGAAATTTAAATTTATTTTCATCCATTTTCTGGATCCGAGAAATTCTTTTTCTAATGGAACTGATATTAGTTTTTTAACCCCGTCTAGATTCAGTTTAAGTTCCCCACTACTTTCTGTGTTATCGATATATACTAATGAATATGAAATAGGATTATTTTTATCTTTTATATTCAAGATGTATCCAAATATCTTAGAATCAATAATAGATAAGTTAAATTCAATATTAAAATTTCCTGTAAATTTTTGTGGATCGTGTGCAAATAGATTGTAAGAAGTTCTTTCTACAATAGGGCTTTCACTAGAGTTAAAGCGTATTCCTTGTGAATTTCCTGTAAAAGGAATTAAAATTAAACTAACATATAATAATGGAACAAAAAATTTTATCATATTTTTATTATGATTGCATAATTTAAGTCAATGAAATTAATGAAATAATTTTAAATTAATGAAATATTTTTTAAAATAATAAATAATCATATTAATTAAGTAGAACTTAATTTATAATTAATCATAAAATTAACTTAAATAATATAAATTTAAAAAAAAAGTAAAAATGAAAATTAACGTATTATTTTTATTTGTTTCTCTATCATTACATAGTATTTACAGCAATGCTCAAGAACCCATTATTGAAAAGTATTCTAACTTGTCTTTGGATTTTGAAACAAGAGCAACAGATCTAGTCGCACAAATGACTTTGGAAGAAAAAATATCACAGCTAGGAGCAGGAGCACCTGCCATTGCACGCTTAAATATACAGGAGTACCATTGGTGGAATGAATGTTTACATGGGGTTGCTCGAGCTGGAATTGCAACTGTTTTTCCACAAGCCATTGGAATGGCAGCCTCTTTCGATACTGCTACGATGAGAGAGGTAGCCAATGTTATAAGTGATGAAGCTAGAGCAAAACATCACGAAGCACAAAGAAATAAAAATTATAAAATATATACAGGGCTTACATTTTGGTCTCCTAATATAAATATCTTTAGAGACCCTCGTTGGGGAAGAGGACATGAAACCTACGGAGAAGATCCATACCTAACTGGACAAATGGGTATGCAATTTGTAAAAGGTTTGCAGGGAAATGATTCCAAATATTTGAAACTTGTATCAACAGCCAAGCATTTTGCAGTTCATAATGGACCAGAACCTAACAGACATAGCTTTAACGTACTTCCTTCAAAGCGAGATTTGTGGGAAACTTATTTACCTGCATTTGAAGATCTAATTGTAGATGCGAAAGCCTATTCTGTAATGGGTGCTTATAATCGTGTGGACGGTGAGTCTGCCAGTGCCAGTTGGATGCTTTTAAACGACATCCTTAGAAAGCAATGGGGGTTTGAAGGGTATGTTGTTTCGGATTGTGGCGCTATAAATGATATATACGAAAATCATAAAATTGTTGATACACAAGAACAAGCAGCAGCATTAGGGATCCGAAGAGGTTGTGATCTAAATTGCGGTAGTGTGTACCAAAGAGCCTTAAAAACAGCTGTATCGCAAGGTTTAATTGGGGTAAAAGAAATAGATCTTTCTGTATATCGATTGATGTTAGCAAGAATGAAACTAGGGATGTTTGATCCGATAGAACTGGTGCCATATGCTCAAATTCCTTTTGAGATAAATAACAAAAAAGCACACGATGACTTAGCCCTAAAGATGGCTCACAAATCCATGACTTTGTTAAAAAATGAGGGCATTCTTCCGTTAAATAAAAATCTTATTAAAAAAATAGCGGTGATTGGACCTAATGCGGATAATATTAATGCTTTAAAAGGGAATTACTATGGAACACCTTCTAATCCAGTGAGTATTATCAATGGAATAAAAGCTAAATCTGGACCAGAAATTGAGTTGGTATATCATAAAGGAGTTTCTTTAGTCACTCACCAAAATAAAGATTCTTTGGTGCTTTCTAAGAGGATTTTAAAAGATATTGAATCTGCTGATGTTGCTATATTTGTGGGTGGATTAGATGCGACTTGGGAGGGAGAGGAAAGCAACGAAATGAGATCCAAAAACGGAGTTGAAGGATTCTTTGGAGGTGACCGAACAAAAATTGAACTTCCTGAAGTTCAATTAAATGCTCTAAAGGCGATGAACAAAACGGCTACACCAGTTGTATTTGTTTTACTTGCAGGAAGTGCTGTTTCCTTTAATGGTTTGGAACAAGAACTTGAAGGTATTCTAGCTGCTTGGTATCCCGGTCAACGAGGGGGAGATGCAGTAGCAGACGTTTTGTTCGGGAATTATAATCCAGCTGGAAGGCTACCTGTGACTTTTTATTCTTCAACCAATGAATTGCCTAATTTTGAAGATTACAATATGCGTGCTGGTAATGGGTTTACTTATAGATACTACAATGGAAATGCCATGTATCCATTTGGTTATGGCATGAGTTATACAAAGTTTAAATATTCTGATTTAGCAATCAATAAAAAAGTTTTCAACAACTCAGATGAAGTAGTTGTTTCAGTTAATGTAAAAAATAGTGGCGAATTGGATGGTGAAGAAGTTGTTCAGTTATATGTTAAAGATGTCGAATCGACCACATGGATGCCACACAAGCAACTTAGAGGATTTAAACGTATTTCGTTGAAGAAGGGAGAAAAAAAAATGGTAGAATTTAAATTAAATGTAAGGAAAGATTTACGTTACTACGATGCTATAAAACAAACCTACGCTGTTGAACCAGGCGATTTTGAGATTCAAATAGGAGGCTCTAGTAAAAACATCCAATTGAAAAAAATAATTTCGATAGAAAATTAAAATTAAACACCAAGAATGACGGACGTCTTTCCCTAGCCTCCCGCTTGGGAAATGCCCTGGTGCTGAACTTGCAATCCAGCCGTTTTAAAACTAAACATCTGCTCAAGCAAGCTTGGCAGATTTTTTTGTGTTAATCCCTGGTTGCGCCAGGTCGCTTCATCGTGGAGCAGAGAGGAGCGAAGTCGAACTATTTTGGGGTGGATTTGGAATTGACAAAAAAATAGTTTTAAATTCTTTTGATTCTCAAAATTTGTTTGCATTTAATTTTTTATTACTTTTGAATTAAAAGTAATAATTTTTTTAAAGGATATTTCGTCTATGAAAACAACACTAATCTTAACGTGTGCACTATTCGTCTCATTTCTAGTCCAATCTCAAGAGGCTGTTACTGTATCAGGAGGAAAGGGTACAGGAACTGGAGGTACTTCTAGCTATACTTTAGGTCAAGTATTTTATATTGAAGCCACAGGTGGTAACGGCAGCATAAGCCAGGGTGTGCAACAAAGTTTTGAACTATTTACGTTAAGCAATCCAGAATTAACAACAGTTAATTTAAAAGCGGTGACCTATCCCAATCCAACAACAGATTATGTGATGCTAAATATTACGGACAATGGTCTTACTAATTTAAGTTATAATCTTATTGATGTTCAAGGTAGAGTTCTATCAAACGAACAGATTTCTGATTCAGACACCCAGATAAGTATGAAAAAATTTTCTATTGGTATGTATGTGTTGAAAGTCAATCAAAACAATAACGAGTTAAAAACCTTTAAAATTATAAAAAAATAAATATCAGATGAAAAGACTTTACACCATAATAGTAGCAGTATTACTAAGTGCAACTAGCTTTGCTCAAGTACCAGAAAAGATGAGTTACCAGGCAGTTGTTAGAGATGCAGCAGGAGAATTAGTAAGTGATCAATCGGTAGGCATGCGCATAAGCATTTTACAAACTACGACAACAGGAACAGCTGTGTATGTAGAAACTCATTCGCCATCCTCAAATACAAATGGTCTTGTGAGTATTGAAATTGGTATGGGTGCCACCTCAGACGATTTTAGCTCAATAGATTGGAATACTGGGCCTTATTTTATAAAAACAGAGACCGATCTAACAGGTGGTAGTACTTATACCATTTCAGGTACAAGTCAGTTAATGAGTGTTCCGTACGCATTACATGCAAAAGTAGCTGAGAGTGTTTCTTCACCAGTATATTCTATTGGGCATTCGCCAGAACTTGGAGGTTATGTTTTTATGATCTCAGCGGATGGTAAGCACGGTTTGGTTTGCGAAACAATAGATCAGGGAGTTTCAACATGGTATAACGCTCAAAATGTTATATCTAACCCTTCCAATCATTCAGATAATGGTCAAAATTTTACAGACTGGAGAGTTCCTACAAGGTATGAATTAGCTCAAATGTATTCTCTTAAAACAGATATTGAAGCCGTTGGAGATTCATTTGGAACAAGAACATATTGGACATCTAATCAATCCGTTTATTCTGTTAATGGTTTATCTGAAGAAACTGCATGGAGACAAAATTTCGTTACTGGCTTTCAATATAATAATAATAACATTTCATTAGATGGTGAGTTGTTTGTTCGCTCTGTTCGTGAGTTTTAAAAGCAGTCTTAAACAAAAAAATCTGCTCAAGCAAGCTTGGTAGATTTTTTAGTTTTAATTCTAATAAGCGCTAGGGCGCTTCATCGTGGAGCCAAAAGGAGTAAAATCGAACTATTTTGGGGTGGATTTGTTAAAATTGAATAATTATGAGTCAATATTTTACGATGTATAATGATATGCAGAGTTTTGACGAAGGAGCTGTTCTGTCAAATCAATTGTTAGCGCTAGTGTTGTTATTTTATCACAGACCAAAAGGTGGCGGATTCGAAGCCAGTACTTTATCAATGAAATTATTAACTAAATTATTAGCCGGACCTTCATCATTAGTTGGTACATGTCCTGTATTTGGTAAGAAATGTAATTCATGAGGTGAACCAATTTGATCATTAATAGCTGTATTTAACCCACTCATTATATATTCAGGGTTGTTGTCAAACCCAGCATCAACTGCCTCTGCAACTGTTGGAAGATGAGCAGCAAAAGCAGGATCTGCAAGACCTGTAATCCATATACCGGGGGTTGCTCTGAAATCAAAGTTTTTGATTTGAGCTTCAGGATGAGCTTGGTTATTCACATTTGCAAAGTAACCAACTTTCTCCTCAATTCCTTCTGGTCTCCATGATGCATCATAGTTAAGTTGGCCTGATTCTAGATAAGCATCAAATATTGCATCAATATTTTCAACAACAGCTCCAGAATCTCCGATAAGCCCTGTAATTGGTCTTCTTTCTTGCTCATAACTAAGTGCAACAGACCAAACGCCTATTGAACCAGCACTGGTACCATGAAGCCATGCGTGAGTTGTTGGATAGTTGTCAGCTGTATAATCGATAGCAGCCATTGTGGCTTGTAACCCGTTTACTTGTGCATTTGGATTAGCAGGATTATTCGGATAGGTTGTTCCAAATCCAGAATACCAATCATGGTCGCTATATGAAACTACAAGTATTCGGTAACCTTCCTCTATCCGCCTTTTTAAAGTGTTGTCTTCTAATTGGCCATTTGCAATGGTTCGAATAGTGATAGTCTGCCAGAGATCATCAAACGATTCTTCATGATTATAAGTATGTTCATCTTGATTTGGGTTTGTTTGATATACACCTTGTTCATCAAAATATCCTTGAGCACCACCATGTAGATAAATCCAAAGCGGCGCAGATGCATTAGGGTTGTTATTGGGATTTATAACCATGAAAGTGTAATATTCAGGGTTGGATTCAATAGATAATCCTGCTTCATAGGCTTCATTTTTATAAAAATCTAATTCTAAGGTTGCATTAAAGACACCATCATTGATCGTCATTTCATCGACCAACGCAATTTGTGTTACCGTTCTATTTACTTTCGGAGTAACAAATAAATTAGTGTCGTTCGGTTGAATATCGTCCTCATTACATGATGTAAAAAGCAATACAAGAATTACTATAAGTAGAGTGATTTTTTTCATATTTAGTTAAAAGGGTTTGATGGATTAGTAGCTAAAATTTCATTTATAAATTCGATCAACTCGGTATCTTTTGATTGGTTGCATTTTGAGCTAGAAACAAATTAATTCCCCTAGTCTTTTGGCTGCTTGCTCTGGTGTAATATCTCGTTGAGGGGAACCAAACATTTCATATCCTACCATAAATTTTTTAACCGTTGCACTTCTTAATAATGGCGGATAAAAACTCATGTGCCAACGCCAATGATCATTAATTTCTCCATTTGTAGGAGATTGATGAATTCCACTTGAATAAGGAAACGAGCAATTAAATAATTTATCGTAAGCTTTAGTTGTTTTAGAAATTGCATCAGCAAAGTTTAAACTATCTTGTTCAGAAATCATTGTGATGTTTTCACATTGTTTTTTAGGAACTATCATAGTTTCAAACGGCCAAACGGCCCAAAAGGGTGTGAGTACTACAAAAGCATCGTTCTGATAAATGATGCGCTCATTTGCCTCTAGTTCTTGCTTTAAGTAATCTCCTAATAAACTACTATTGTACTTACTGAAATATACTCTTTGTTGTTGGTCTTTTTTATCTACTTCATTTGGTAATGTAGATTGACTCCATATTTGTCCGTGTGGATGGGGATTACTACAGCCCATTATAGCACCTTTATTCTCAAAAATCTGAACATAATTAATCATTTTGTTAGAACCTAACTCAGTATATTCATTTTGCCAAGTCTTAACTACTTTATTGATGTTTTCAACAGACATATTGGCTAAACTTTTAGAGTGGTCTGGACTAAAACATATTACTTTACAAATACCCTGCTCACTTTCAGCTTTAAATAAACCTTCGTTTACAGCAAACTTTGGCGATGTGGTTTGTAAAGCTGCAAAATCGTTTGTAAATACGAAGACGTCTTCATATTTAGGGTTTTCTTCGCCGTTAACCCTAGTATTTCCAGCACATAAATAACAACTTGGATCATGTGTTGGTTGTTTTTGGTTAGAAATTTCTTCATTCTGCCCTTGCCATGGTCGCTTTGCTCTATGAGGAGAAACTAAAACCCATTCTCCTGTAAGTATATTAAATCGCTTATGCGAATAGTCTTGCAAATTTGTATTCATTTCAAATTATCTTATTTTTTAACGATTTGTGTTCCTCTAGATAGTTTTACACTATACACGTAACAATCATATTCAAATGCTGCTTTAAATTTTTTAGAGACCTCTTTTTTAAAAGTTTTAAACGCGTCTTTTTTAACCAGGTTAATAGTACAGCCACCAAATCCTCCTCCCATCATACGAGAACCTAAAACATTAGGATTTTCTTTTGCTCTATCCACAAGAAAATCTAATTCTTTACAACTGACTTTATATTTGGTGCTTAAACCTTCATGAGATTGGTATAACAAATTACCTAAAGCTTTTATATCTCCATTTTTTATAGCTTCAGAAAACTGTTTTACACGATGATTTTCATTAATTACGTAAAGCGCTTTTTGATAATCTCCATCTGAAATGTTACTTTTTATGCGATCTATATCTTCTTTAGAAGCATCTCTCAAGGCATTAAGATGCAATAAACCAGATACCCTTTCGCATACTTGACGTCTATCATTATATTCACTTTCAGATAAATCGTGCTTTACATTGGTATTAATAAGCATCCATTTATAATCCTTAAAATCTATTTTATAAGGTTGAGATTCTATAGTTCTGCAATCTAATAGAAGCGCACTCTTTTTTAGACCAAACATACTTGCGTATTGATCCATAATACCACATTTTACACCAGCAAAATTATGTTCGGCTTTTTGTGAGACTAAAATCATTTCGTGTTTAGTTAAACCTAAATTAAATAATTCATTTAAACCAAAAACAAAACTGTTCTCTAAAGCAGCTGAAGATGACATGCCTGCGCCTTCAGGAATATTTCCAGCGAAAACAGCATTAAAGTTTCCAACTTGTTTTCCTAACAGTTGTAATTGCGCTACAACACCAAGCATATAATTTTTCCAACCTCCACCTTTTAAAGGTTTTATATTTTCTATATTGAACTTGTGAATTTCATTCTTGTTTAAAGCATAAACGTTACTAATTTTAGCATTACTTTTGCTTATGGCAATTGCAATCCCTTTATTGATAGCAGCAGGAAATGTAAAGCCATCATTATAATCGGTATGCTCACCAATAAGGTTGATTCTTCCAGGAGAAAACACGATAAGAGGTTTTGTTTTAAATTGCTCTTTAAAACTACGCTTTACTTGTTTAACTAATTTTTTGTTCATAATTATTATGCAAAATAAACATAGACACCTATTACAATAGTGCAGATTATTATACTAGCATGATTTATATATTTCCAAGGCGTAATATCTACCTGTTTTGTGTATTGTTGTACAAAAGGCTCCTCTCTTGGTTTTATTTTTCCGATAATGAGCATAATCACTACGTTGAGAATGAATAGAATCGCCATAACATCTAAGAAGTGTGGATAAGCTTGCACTTCTAGGATAGTTAAAGCTGCTTTATCAGTTATTCCTGATGCTTTTGCTGTTTCTAATGCTTTATTTATAAAATAATCTTTCATAAAGAATTGACTAATGATATACAGTAAGCATCCAGAAACTAGGCCGATTTTTGCTGCAATTGCAGGAACACGTTTTGTTAAATAACCAACAACTATTATAGTTAATATAGGAATACTATAGATTCCATTTATTTCTTGTAGATAGTCAAACAGACTTCCTGCATTTGCAATAAGTGGTGCAATAAACATAGAAGCTATTGCTAAAATAACACCAAAGGTTTTACCATATTTTACAATCATTTTCTCATCTGCATTTTTATTAATGTGTTCTTTGTAAACGTCAATCCCAAATAAGGTTACAGAACTATTTAAAACACTATTAAACGAACTCAAAATAGCTCCAAACAATACAGCCGCAAAGAAACCAACCCAAGCACTAGGCAATACTTTTTTCACTAACATTGGGTAAGCACCATCTGCACTTTCTAAATTTCCTTGAAATAAGTGATATGCAATAATACCAGGTAATACAACAATTAAAGGGCCTAATATTTTTATAAACGATGCCAATAACAAACCTTTTTGTCCTTCTTTTAAATCCTTAGCCCCAAGTGCTCTTTGAATAATTTGTTGGTTCGTCCCCCAATAAAATAATTGTACTAACATCATTCCAGTAAAGATGGTATAAAATGGTACTGGATCTGTTGGTCCTCCCATAGATTTAAATTTATCAGGATTTTCAGTTGTTAGTGTAGAAAGGCCATCTAAAATACTACCATCACCAATCATCATTAATCCAAATATTGGAATTAAAACCCCACCAATTAACAGGCCTATCGCGTTAATAGAATCGGAAACTGCAACGGCTTTTAGTCCACCGAAAACAGCATAAATAGAACCAATAATTCCAATTCCCCAAACGCATATCCAGATGGATTGTGTATGTGTTACACCAAGCAATTCTGGCACATCAAACATACCGCTAATAGCTAAAGAACCTGAGTATAAAATTACAGGAAGTAAAACCACCACATAACCCGTTAGAAATAAAACAGAGGTTAATGTTTTTGTAGTGATATCAAAACGGGTAGCTAAAAACCCAGGTACTGTTGTTAATCCGCCTTTTAAATATCTAGGCAGTAAAAACATAGCAGTGACTACCATTGCTATTGCGGCTAAAGTCTCCCAAACCATAACTGATAAACCACTTGCGTAAGAAGCCCCATTTAATCCAACAATTTGCTCTGTAGATAGGTTGGTTAATAATAATGATCCAGCAATTACACCAGCCGTAAGGCTACGACCACCAAGGAAGTAACCATCAGACGACGATTCTTCAGTATTTCTTGTTTTGTAATAGGATATTATAGCAACAAGTGCTGTAAACCCAATGAATGTTAGGAATTGCATAGTTTATCAATTAGTTGGTTAGTATTTAGTTTAGTAACAGGGGTTTCAATTGCAATATTCCATTTCACGTGGTAAGTTTCATTTGGTTGCAGCGTTTGTAATCCTATTTTATTATTAAAATTATCTGCAGCACCAGTCATTGGTTCAATAGCAATAGCATTGCGATTTCCTGGAGTGTAGAGTTGCAGAAAGTTTTCTTTTGATGTAGATCTTATATTAAGGTCATATTTTGGTGTTGAAAAATCAATTTCGTTCTTTTTAAGCGGGAAACCATCATCTAATTTTACATCTTTTAGTTTAAATGGCATTTCAAGATATAAAGCCGTTGTACCTGTAATAATTTGTTGATTATCAAATACATATTTTTTATCGCTTTTAAAATTTATTGTGCTCTTATCTAAATCAGTACTATAAAAATAAGGATGCCATCCTATAGAAAAAGGGAAGGTCTTTTTGTCTTTATTTTTAACTTTGATGGCTAAAGTCATTCCGTTTTTACTTAATGTGTAAGTTAATTCTATATGGAACTTAAAAGGAAAGCCTTTATCCTTACCGTAATTTTTATATTGCAAGGTTACAGAAGCGAAATCTGATGTTAACTCTTTATTAATAAGAACAAATGTTTTGTTATAAACTAAGCCGTGTATGGCATTGTTTTTGTCCGTTTCATTGCAGTTTAATTTATGTTTTGAATCCTTAAAAGTGTATTCGCCATCTTTGATTCTGTTAGCAAAAGGAAAAAGAATAGCAGATGCGTAATTGTCTTTATAGGTTGAAGAATCGAATTCTTTAACAATTTGAGTGTTTTCAAATGAAAAATTACTTAATCGCCCAACTTGGTTAAGGCAAATTTGCGCTTTTGATTCTCCATTAGAACTTACCAGTTCAAGGTAGTA
>ERZ767114.1231-NODE-1231-length-12488-cov-4.409798_pt1 | contig 12488 bp, 10 predicted proteins | sample MGYA00374952_ERZ767114 | MGnify/ENA primary metagenome ERZ767114 (study PRJEB28939, sample SAMN06267156) | marine metagenome | isolation source: Columbia River Estuary | place: USA:Columbia River Estuary, USA | collected 2012-05-05 ...
AAAGTGGCCTATGCAACTTCTAAGGATATTGATTTTATTATATGTGATCACCACCGGTCAGGAAAGGAACTGCCTGCTGCAGTAGCAATACTGGATCCCAAACGCCCCGACTGCGCCTACCCTTTTAAAGAACTTTGTGGATGTGGTGTTGGATTTAAACTCATCCAAGCCCTGGCCTCTAATACAGGAAAATCAGTGGAATCACTAAGCCCTTATTTAGATTTGGTAGCTTTTTCATTAATTCCTTTGGTTATTTTCCAAGCAATTAAACAATTTAGCGACGGAATGTCCATGACAAGATATCCCATGTATGCAACCTTGATCGCGAATGTTATCAATATCATTTTAAATTATGTTCTCATTTTTGGTAAGTTTGGATTTCCAGTGATGGGCATAGTTGGAGCTGCATATGGAACCTTAGCTTCCCGTATTGTGATGGTGGTATACTTATGGGTATTATTAAGATATAAAGAACGATCAGCACAAATTGTAAAAAATTTAAAAGTCTTTATTTTAGATTTTTTGATGGTCAAAAAAATCATCAATTTAGGAGCGCTTAGTGCCATGCAAATGTTTTTTGAGGTGGGTATTTTTACGTCAGCAATTTGGTTAAGTGGTTTGTTGGGTAAAAATCCTCAAGCGGCAAACCAAATAGCATTAAATTTGTCTACGATGACTTTTATGGTTGCGATGGGTTTAAGTGTTGCTGCCATGATTAGAGTTGGAAATCAAAAAGGCTTGCACAACTTCAAAGAATTAAGAAGAATTACTTTTTCAATTTTTTTATTAGGGGCTGTTTTCGCTAGTTTTTTTGCTATCATTTTTTTTATTTTTCACAAGAGTTTACCAAATATATATGTAGATTTAAATGATATTACAAATTACGAAGACAATAAGGAGGTGATCTTTATCGCATCAAAATTATTATTAGTTGCAGCATTTTTTCAAATTTCAGACAGTATTCAAGTCATTATCCTAGGAGCTTTACGTGGTTTACAAGATGTGAAAATTCCTACAATCATTACCTTTATATCTTATTGGATCGTTGGTTTTCCGATTTCTTATTTCTTAGGAAAAGAGGAAGCTTATGGTAGTTTTGGTATTTGGATGGGCTTACTCGCAGGATTAACTACAGCTTCCATTTTATTATTTATTAGATTTAATTCGTTAACTTTAAAACTCATTAAGCAAAAACATGAACTTACCTAAATTTTTATTAGCCGATAACAGTAATTTTCCAGAAGATATTTTTGTGCTACACACAGAATTTCCGCGTTTTATTATTAATTTAAAAGATGATGAAATAGAATGGTTTGAAGATTTAACAGGAGAAAACGAAGAAGATATCGCGACAGAATTAGCAGTTCTTATGGATAAAGCAGGTGCTTTTTACGATAGCGAAATGAAGCAATACGATTAATATACCTTCAGGTTCGCCCTTCGACCTTATAAAGAAGTCACGACATCAGTTGTATTGAGATCATAAAAGAGAGCAAATTGTATCGCTACGATTCTTTTTTTACTATAATTTGTAAAATTTGTAAGCTGTATTACAAATGGTTATATCCAATCAATATATTGAAGAATACGATTTTTAAAAAAATCAAATTCGGAGCATTTAATAGTGTCTAAATTTCTATTATCTTCGTTTTAGTTTACAAAGTGATTTAAAATGGGTAGAAGTACAAGAGATTATATTATTATAGGTTTGAAAGGAATGGGCATGGGAGCCGCAGATGTTGTTCCTGGGGTCTCAGGTGGTACCATAGCTTTTATTTCTGGTATTTACGAAGAATTATTAACCTCCATTAGCAATGTCAATTTTGGCTTACTTAAAACCCTGAAAAAAGAAGGTTTTAAAGTTGCCTGGAAACAACTCAACGGTGCTTTTTTGGCCTCTTTATTTCTAGGGATTTTTATCAGTATCGTTTCTTTGGCAAAAACGATTAAATATCTTTTAGAGAATGAACCTATTTTGTTATGGTCTTTCTTTTTTGGTTTGGTAGTGGCAAGTATTATTTTTATCGGAAAACAAGTAGAGAATTGGAACTATAAATTTCTTTTTTTAGCGATGTTTGGAGTTGCATTTGGGTACATCATTACCATTGCTTCCTCTACGACGTTAACAGAAATCAATTACTTATTTTTGGTTTTCGCAGGTGCAATTGCTTCTTGTGCAATGATTTTACCCGGTATTTCCGGATCCTATATCCTACTACTCATGGGAGTTTACCCTGTTGTAATGACAGCGATCACCCATAGAGATTTTACAATAATTTCAGCAATTGGAATTGGTGTAATTTTAGGCTTACTCTTATTTTCTAGATTACTAAAATGGCTTTTTAAGAAGTATAAGAATCAAATGCTAGTCGTATTAACGGGGCTTATGCTCGGTTCCTTAAATAAAGTTTGGCCATGGAAAACGACCATTTCAACTTATTTGAATAGTCATGGAGAAACCAAGCCTCTGTTAGAACAAAGTATTTCTCCTTTTTCTTTCAATGGAGATCCGCAATTAATCATGTCAATTGTGCTCGCAATTATCGGTTTCCTCCTGATCATAGGGATGGAAAGGGTGGCACAACTCAAAAAATAAATGAAACAAGAAAGGTCTTTTTTACAACAGGGAACTCTTTTTTTTAAAGGGCTCATCATGGGAGCTGCTAATAAAGTTCCCGGTGTTTCTGGAGGAACTGTTTCTTTCGTTTTTGGTTTTTATGAAGAGTTAATCTTCTCGTTTAAAAAAATCAACCTTAAAGCCTTTCAACTCCTTTTTAAGGGTCGTTTTAGAGAATTTTATCAGCACGTAAACGGTCAATTTCTCCTTTTGATAATGGGGGGAAGTATTTTTAGTTACTTTACGATTTCCATAGTTTTAGATTATTTATTGGCATACTATGAACGCCCTGTTTGGAGTTGTTTTTTTGGGATGATTATTGGTTCAATTTATTACTTAGCCAAAGATTTTGTTGACTGGGATTTTAAAAATAGTATTTCATTGATTCTGGGTGTTGTAATTGGGTTGGCAATAAGTTTTTTGTCGCCAGCAAAAGAAAATGACAATCTTTGGTTTGTTTTTATTTGTGGAATTATTGGCGTATCAGGGATGACACTTCCTGGATTATCAGGGTCTTTTATTTTAATTTTGTTAGGTAATTATGTGTTGTTATTGGTAGACTCCGTAAATGTTTTATTACATATAATTACAAGTCTTCTAATAGGTGATTTTCAAGTTTTATCAGATCCAATTAAAATAAGATATTTAAAAATAATTACTGTCTTTACTCTGGGGTCAGTTGTAGGTTTGATTTCTTTCTCTCATCTTTTAGCCTATGTTTTAAAAAGATGGTACCAAAGTGTAAATGCCGTAATAATTGGTTTTATAATCGGTTCTTTGGGGGTTGTTTGGCCATGGAAAAAAACAATCTATGCAACAGCAAACGGACAATTTTTAATTGATAACAAAGGAAATCAGATTGTTCAAAATTACGAACGCTTCATGCCCAATTTTTTAAATTTAGAAACTTGGATCGCAATTTTTTATAGTATTGTAGGTATTGGAATTATTTTAGTTATAGATTTTTATGGTAGAAAAAGAAAATAAAATTTTTGGTTTGTTAGGGAAAAATATTGAATATTCATTTTCTCGTGGATATTTCAGTAAAAAGTTTGAAAAATTGAATTTACAACAATACAAATACGTCAATTTTGACCTTCAAAAGATAGCGGATTTTTCATCTATAATTAAGAAAGATTCAGAATCTATAGCAGGGATTAATGTTACCATACCTTACAAGCAGGAGGTGCTCCAATATTTAGATTTATTGGATGAAACTGCTCAAGAAATTGGTGCTGTAAATACAATTAAATTTCAAAAAAATGGTCAATTAAAGGGGTACAATTCTGATGTTGTTGGTTTTGAAAAATCATTACTTCCTTTGTTGGAAAAACATCATAACAACGCTCTAATTCTTGGCACAGGTGGAGCCTCAAAAGCAGTTGCTTTTGCTCTGAAAAAAAACAATATCAAATTTAAATTTGTATCAAGAAATTCACAAGGACTGGATCTGTTATCTTATCAAGATATCACGAAAGAGATTATTGAAAAGTATTCGATTATTATAAATTCGACACCAGTAGGAACGACACCTAATGTAGATAAATCTCCCAATATTCCGTATCAATTTATTACAGAAAAACATTTATTGTACGATTTAATATACAATCCTGAAGTAACACAGTTTCTCTCTAAAGGAAGAGCAAATGGAGCGATCATTAAAAACGGATATGAAATGTTGCAACTACAAGCCGAAGAATCTTGGAGAATTTGGAATGAAGAGTAATTTTATTAGTTTCTAGATAATTTGTGGGTTTTGTTAGTTGTCTGTATCTTTATACGAGATATAGTAGCAGTATATATTAGACTTTAAACTTTGTAGGTATGTCAGAAAATAATGAAGAAAACGTCGATAAGATGGAAAATAAAGCACAGCAGGTTGAAAGTGAAGTTTCTAAGGAAGAGATTATAGCATCATTAGAAACCGTGACTGAAGAAACTAAAGAGATTGAAGTGACTAAGGTGAAGACTAAAGAGACTAAAGAGATTGAAGTGACTGAGGAGAAGACTAAAGAGACTAAAGTGACTAAAGAGACTGAAGTGACTAAGGAGAAGACTAAAGTGACTGAAGAGATTGAAGTGACTAAATCGACTATAGATTCTGAAGTGACTGAGGTTATTGAGAAAATAGAGGAATCCATTGCTATAGACGCTGAAAAAGAGACTCCAAAGGAAATAGCAGTTCCTGTTGTAGATTATTCAAAACTATCTTTGGAGGAATTGGTTGAAGAACTTAAAAAAACACTTTCAAACAATCCTGTCCAGAAAGTAAAAAATCAGGTCGAAGCTATTAAGACGGCTTTTAATCAATCTTTTGGGGCCTTATTAGCAGATAAGAAAGCTGCTTTTCTAGAAGCTGGAGGGGATTCTATTGATTTTCAATTTTCGAGTCCAATTAAAACGGAATACAATTTACTTTTATCAGATTATAAAAAACAACGAGATGCTTATTACAGCGAATTAGATAAGCAATTATCTATTAATTTAGAAAAAAGACTTTCTGTAATAGAACAATTAAAGGAGTTAATTGAAAATGCTGACACGGCAACAATGTATAAGAGTTTTAGAGAGATTCAAGATACTTGGCGAACGATTGGAGCGGTCTCAAAAAATTATTACAATGATACTTGGAAAACCTACCATCATCATGTAGAGCGTTTTTATGATTTATTGCACTTAAGTAATGATTTCAGAGATTTAGATTTTAAACATAATTTAGATGAAAAATTAAAAATTGTAGCACAAGCAGAAAAGTTAGCAGAAGAATCCGATATTAACATCGCATTTAAAGAACTTCAAAATTTACATAAAATTTGGAAAGAAGATATTGGTCCTGTCTCCAAAGGGATGAGAGAAGATGTTTGGCAAAAATTTAGCGCTGCTACGAAGAAAATTCATGATAGAAGACATGATCATTTTAGAGAAATGCGTTCTAAATATCAAGAAATTATTGAAAATAAATTAATTATCATAGCCAAACTTAACGCCTATGACACTTCCGCTAATAAATCTCATGTTGATTGGCAAAAAAGTATCAAAGAGATAGAAGAATTTAGGCAAGAATATTTTAAAGCAGGAAAATTACCTTATTCAAAAAGTGAGGCTATTTGGCAAAAATTTAAAGCTGCTACAAAGAAATTCAATAGTGCTAAAAATACGTTCTATAAATTTGAAAAAAGTGGTCAGCAAGAGAACTTAAAAAAGAAAATAGCATTAATTGAACTAGCAGAATCTCTCAGAGATAGTGAAGACTGGGAAGTAGCGACCAATACATTAAAGAAAATACAATCAGACTGGAAAACAATTGGACATGTTCCTCGAAAATCCTCTGATGACGTATGGAAGCGTTTTAAAACTGCTTGTAATCATTATTTTGATAGATACCATCAGCAGAAAAATTCTTTAAATGCAGCGCAACAAGAAATTGTAGAGGCTAAAAAAGCTTTTTTAGAAACTGTAAAAGAACTAAAAGAGCCGTCAAAAGAAACAATCTTAGACCTGATAAATAATTGGAGAAGCTTGGGAAGATTGCCAAGGAATGCAAGACATATAGAGGGTAAGTTTAGCAAACTAATTGATAAAGCTCTTGGAGACTTATCTCTAGATAAGAAAGAGATTAGTATGTTGAAATTCACGTACACCATAGATGGATATCATACGGATAATGATGTTCGAAAATTAAATTCTGAACTTATTTTTGTGAAGAAGAAAATAGATGAAATTGTCAGAGAAATTCAGCAATTAGAAAATAATTTAGGTTTCTTTTCTAATGCAAAAGATGACAATCCACTTGTTTTAAATGTTAAAAACCGGGTTCATGCTTTTAAAAATGATTTAGAGGTGTGGAATGAAAAGTTACGTTATATAAAGAAGCTAGATTATTAAAAGTAACAATAAAAAAAAACTCGAAGCCAGGCTTCGAGTTTTTTTTTATTTGATATTTAATTAAGAAAAGAGTGAATCCATTTTCGCCTTTTCTTCTTCGGCTAAAGTAGCGTCTACTAGAATACGACCACTATGCTCATCGATAGTTATTTTTTTTCTATTTGCTATTTCTAATTGAACTTGAGGTGGAATTGTAAAATATGAACCTCCAGAAGCACCACGTTCAATAGCCACGACAGCTAAACCATTTTTAACTTTGGTTCTTATTCTTGTGTAAGCAGCAAATAAGTGTGCGTCGATAGTTTCAGAAAATTCGTTAGATTTTTGGATTAATAACTCTTCTTCTTTTTGAGTTTCTTTTAAGATGGCATCTAATTCTGCTTTTTTGTGACTTAAATGTTTCTCTTGTTTTTCTAACTTTTCATTTGTAGCATTAATCACTTCTGTTTTTTGAGCAATTTTTGCCTTGAACTCAATAATTCTTTTTTCAGCCAATTGAATTTCTAAATCTTGGTATTCAATTTCTTTGGATAAAGAATCAAACTCTCGGTTATTTCTTACCTTTTTTTGCTGTTCATCGTACTTTTTCATTAACCCATTAGATTCTTCAATAGCTAACTTCTTGTTGTTAATGTCAGTTTCTAAGTTAGCAGTATCTTGATTTAAGTTAGAAATACGAGTGTTCAGTCCAGCAACTTCATCTTCTAGATCTTCAACTTCTAAAGGCAATTCACCTCTAACGTTTCTTATCTCATCAATTCTAGAGTCTATTAATTGTAAATCGTATAAAGCTCTTAATTTTTCTTCAACCGAAATTTCTTTCTTCTTTGCCATGGTTATATATAATATATAGGATTTGTACTTTCTTCTGATAAAACGATTGCAAAATTACTAAATTTTTTTGTAAGATAATCAACCAAAAGGTTTTTTGTAAACTGTTCGCTTTCATAATGACCGATATCTGCCAAAATAATCTTGTTTTCAGCTTTAAAAAACTCATGATATTTGAAATCAGCACTTACATAAGCATCTGCTCCTGCTTTTATAGCATCAGAAATCGCAAAACTTCCAGACCCTCCGAGCACAGCTACCTTTTTTATTTTTTTATTGATTAAATTAGAATGACGTATGCAAGCCGTTTTCATTCTTTCCTTTAGGAACAATAAAAATTCGTTTTCTTCCATTTCTGTTGGTAAATCACCAATCATACCCATTCCAATGTTTTGATGCACATTTTCTGTGGTAAGTAGGTGATAGGATATTTCTTCATAAGGATGATTTTTTTGAAGAGATGCTAAAATTGTGGCTTCATTTTTACTTTCATAAATTACAGAAATTTGGGTTTCATTTTCCGTATGATTTTCTCCTTTTTTCCCTATGGCTGGGTTTGAGTTTTGATTCCCTCTGTAGGTTCCTTCGCCATCTATATTAAAAGAGCACCGATCATAATTACCAATATTCCCTGCTCCAGCGTTAAAAAGTGCATTTCTTAGTTTTTCAGCATTTTCTATTGGTACAAAAGTTGTTAATTTTTTTAGAATGCCTTTCTTAGGAAGTAATATTTTGTTGTTTTTCAATCCTAGAACTTCACTTATCTTGGCAGAAACACCGTTTTTTGAGTTGTCTAATGCCGTATGTGTGGCGTAAATAGCAATGTCATTTTGAATTGCCTTTAATACCACTCTTTCTACATATGAATTTCCATTCAATTTTTTTATGCCACCAAAAATTATTGGATGAAAACTAACAATCAAATTACATTTTTTAGTAATTGCTTCTTCTACCGTTTTCTCTAAAGTGTCTAGCGTTACTAGAACGCCAGTAACAGAGTCACTATAGTTGCCGATTAACAAACCAACATTGTCAAAATCTTCAGCATAATTAAGCGGAGCCAATTCTTCTAAGTAATCTGTAATATCTTTTATGATCATAAATTAAAATTGTGTCGAAACCCAAAGTTAGTATTTTTCATCCATCAATCCATAAAAATGACTTATTTTCGTATTGATGAAATTTGTTCGCTTTCTTTTATTTCCTTTCGCAATCATTTATGATATCGTAACCACCCTTCGTAATTTGTTTTTTGACTGGGGAGTTCTAAAACAAACCTCATTTAAAACACCTGTAATAGTGGTCGGTAATTTAAGTGTTGGAGGTACAGGTAAAACACCTCAAATTGAATACTTAATTCGCTTATTAAAAGATGATTTTAAAACCGGTGTCTTAAGTAGAGGGTATAAGCGTAAATCACAGGGCTTTGTGCTGTTAAATGACACTCATACAGCTCAAGAAGTTGGCGACGAACCGTTGCAGTATTTTAAAAAATTTAAGAAAATATCTGTGGCAGTAGATGTCAACAGAGTCGCTGGGATTTCAAGATTAATGACAGCGGTTTCTCCTGAAGTTTTTTTATTAGATGATGCTTATCAACACAGAAAAGTTAGGGGTAGTTTGTCTCTTTTATTGACAAAATATGATGATTTATTTACAGATGATTATTTATTGCCAACAGGGAATTTAAGAGAAAGTAGTCGAGGAGTAAAAAGAGCGGACCTTATTATAGTAACGAAATGTCCTTCCAATATTACAGCGTCCTCTAAAAATACTATTCGTGAAAAACTTAAAAGATTTGACAAGACTATTTTTTTTACAACAATTAGTTATCATCAACAAACCTCTGGAAGCCACCGTATTTCAATGGAGGATCTAAAAAAGTATCAAGTTCTATTAATTACAGGAATTGCAAATCCTTCTTCGCTATTGTCTTTTATGGATGAAAATAAAGTAAATTTCTCTCATTGTAAATTTCCCGATCATCATCACTTTACTGACAATGATATACAGGTTATTAATGAACAGTTCGCTCAGTTAAAATCGAATAAAAAACTTATTTTAACAACAGAAAAAGATTATGTTCGTTTGGAAAATAGGATAGAAGAACTCTCTTTTTTAGGCATTGAAACCACTTTTTTGTCCGAGCAGGAAAAATTCAATTCAATTATAAGAAAACAGTTAAGGTAAAACCAACATTATGGACTGCTGGTTTTTATTTCTTTTGGTTTTTTCTTTAGAATAAGCCTTAGCAACTAATATTTAGTTACATTTCCATGGAGTGATATACGTGTTGTACATCATCGTCTTCCTCTAGTTTTTCCAACAACTTTTCAACGTCTGCTTGCTGGTTTTCATTTAATTTTGTTGTATTGGTAGGGATTCTCTCAAAACCAGAAGATAAAATTTCTGCATTGTTTTCTTCAAAAAATGACTGAATGGCTCCAAATTGTTCAAAAGGTGCATAAATAATGATTCCCTCTTCGTCGTCAAAAACTTCTTCAACTTCAAAATCGATTAACTCCAATTCCAATTCTTCCATATCCATTGTAATGTCTTCTTTTTTAATTGTGAAGTTACAGGTATGATCAAACATAAAGACAACAGATCCTGAGGTCCCTAGATTCCCATCACATTTATTAAAAGCTGCTCTTACATTGGCTACTGTTCTATTATTATTGTCTGTAGCTGTTTCTAAAAGGATGGCAACCCCATGAGGTGCATATCCTTCAAAAAGTACTTCTTTATAGTTTGCTGTGTCTTTATCAGTTGCTTTTTTAATAGCACGCTCAACATTGTCTTTAGGCATGTTGGCTGCTTTTGCATTTTGAATCACCGCACGCAAGCGAGCATTTGTTTCAGCATTAGGCCCTCCTTCTTTTACGGCCATTACAATGTCTTTACCAATTCGAGTAAATGTTTTTGCCATTGCAGACCAACGTTTCATTTTCCTTGCTTTTCGAAATTCGAATGCTCTTCCCATTTTTAATATTTTTTGTCTATTTTATTTTATTACAATTTGAATTATAGTACTGAACTATTTTAGGGATATCTTGTACCTAAATTCTTTATTTCCTGATTTTTCAACGATCCGTTGGCAATCGTTCAAATGTTTTTTTATAATTTCTGTCAATCTCTTAATTTCTTAATCTCTAACTTGAGGTTAAGGTTGTATTTCTAAAAATAAGAGTAAGATTTTATTTTTTATGATCATACCTGTATTATTCCCATATTAAATTGTTTCTCAATAGGAGCATGATTCGCTGCTTCAATACCCATAGAAATCCATGTTCTCGTTTCTAACGGATTGATTACCCCATCGGTCCACATTCTTGCTGCAGCATAATAGGGTGAGGTCTGCTCGTCATATCGCGATTTAATTGCATCGAATAACTCAGCTTCTTTTTCGTGGGTTATTTGTTCTCCTTGTTTTTTTAGGGAAGCCGTTTCTATTTGTAGTAATACTTTTGCAGCAGAGTTTCCACTCATAACCGCGAGTTCTGCACTTGGCCATGCAGCTATTAATCTTGGATCGTATGCTTTACCACACATCGCATAGTTCCCTGCTCCGTAAGAATTTCCGATAATAATGGTGAATTTTGGAACTACAGAATTGCTTACGGCGTTCACCATTTTTGCCCCATCCTTTATGATTCCACCATGTTCAGATTTACTACCTACCATAAACCCAGTAACATCTTGTAAGAATACTAGAGGTATCTTTTTTTGATTACAATTTGCAATAAAACGGGTAGCTTTATCTGCTGAGTCGTTATAAATAACGCCACCAAACTGCATTTCTCCTTTCTTTGTTTTTACTAGCTTTCGTTGGTTGGCTATAATACCGACAGCCCAACCATCGATTCTTGCATAACCCGTTAAAATGGTTTTTCCATACCCTTCTTTGTATTGTTCAAATTCAGAATTGTCAACCAATCGCTTTATGATTTCCAACATATCATATTGCGCGTTTCTTTCTTTTGGAAGAATTCCAAAGATCTCTTCTTCCTTTTCTTTTGGGGGGAATGCTTCTTTTTTGCTAAAACCGGCTTTGTTAGCATCGCCAATTTTATCAACAATAAATTTTATTTTATCTAAAGCATCTTTATCATCTTTTGCTTTGTAATCTGTTACCCCTGAAATTTCACAATGGGTGGTTGCTCCTCCCAACGTTTCATTGTCTATACTTTCACCAATAGCAGCCTTTACGAGATAGCTTCCAGCTAAAAATATACTCGCAGTTTTGTCTACAATCAATGCTTCGTCACTCATAATTGGTAGGTAAGCACCTCCCGCAACACAACTACCCATAATCGCAGAAATTTGGGTTATTCCCATGCTACTCATGATGGCATTGTTTCTAAAAATTCGTCCAAAATGCTCTTTGTCTGGGAAAATTTCATCTTGCATTGGTAAATAAACACCTGCGGAGTCTACTAAGTAAATAATAGGAATTTTATTTTCCATAGAGATCTCCTGTGCTCTTAAATTCTTTTTTCCTGTGATAGGAAACCAAGCACCAGCTTTTACGGTGGCGTCATTTGCAACAACGATACACTGTTTCTCTTTAATATAACCAATCTTCACAACCACACCACCAGAAGGGCATCCTCCATGTTGTTTATACATTTCTTCCCCTGCAAAAGCTCCAATTTCTATGGATTTAGAATTTGTATCTAAAAGATAATCAATTCTTTCTCGTGCAGTCATTTTACCATTTTTGTGGTGTTTGTCAATTCGTTGTTGACCACCACCTAGTTTTACTTTTACAAAACGCTTACGTAAATCTGAAAGAAGTAATTTGTTATAATCTTCGTTTTTATTGAAGTTTAAATCCATAGGAGTTTAATGCTTATTTTATGCTAAATTAAGAAATATTCTTTTGAAAAAAATCATAAAAATGATCGATCATTACATGATCAAAAAGATTCTTAATTTTAGAGATTTAAAAAAGGGTTTTTTATCTTCTCAACAGCGAAAAATGTCCTTTTTTATTTACGGGTATTTTACTTGTATTTGCGGGAGTCAATTGCACTCGAAACCAATAGTCATCAGAGGGCAGTCTTTTTCCATTATAGGTTCCATCCCAACCTTGGCTATCTATTGGGATTTGTGCAACCAATTTTCCAAATCTATTAAAAATATCAATGCTACT
>ERZ767114.1232-NODE-1232-length-12488-cov-3.546128_pt1 | contig 12488 bp, 11 predicted proteins | sample MGYA00374952_ERZ767114 | MGnify/ENA primary metagenome ERZ767114 (study PRJEB28939, sample SAMN06267156) | marine metagenome | isolation source: Columbia River Estuary | place: USA:Columbia River Estuary, USA | collected 2012-05-05 ...
TTGACTAAAAAAGCCCTGCTTATTGTCGTAGCGGGACTTTTGCCAGCGTTTGCTGTCACCAGCCAGTTATGTCCGACGGGTGAACTACTCAGCCATAAATGACTGAGCTTCAAAGATATATGCCGTTGCAGCTATCTTTTCTTTTTTGACGCTTCGCTGGAGCTTGCTAGCAGAGCTTTTGGCTCGGCTAGTCTGACAGTTTCCTCCACGCCCAATATCTGACCCCTTGACTAAAATGTTCCGATCAGATAACACCGTTCCAGTGTATAAAATTAAATTTATAGCCCGCTTTGCAATAACCAATGATGCATTTCTATCTGCATTGTCAGCGTGTCGACATTTACCACACACAAATAAATCTTGCGTTTGGCGATTGTCGGGGTGAGTGTAACCGCATTTAGCGCACTCCTGACTGGTATTGTAGGCTGATATTTTGAATACAGCTTTACCTGCTTTGTATGCCTTGTATATTGTATAAGCTTCGATTTTATACCAACCGACATTTAAAATAGCTTTGTTAAGCCCAGATTTTTGCTTGGCCTTATTAGGTATATATCTGCCTTTTTCATCTTGTTTTGCTTTGGGCTTGCGCACCATATTTGATGTTTTGAGTGATTCAAATACAATTATTTTAGATTGACTATCAGCTAAATCCCTACTTGTCTTATGTGCAAAATCATTCCGAATATTTGCAATTTTAGCATGGCAGTTTCCAATTTTTTGTTTAGTCTTACTTCTGCGATTTGAACATGGTTCCTGCCTAGTCATTTGGCGTTGAAGTCGAGTAATAGTCTTTTCAGATTCAGCCATGTTTTTCTTCTGATTTCTAGAAAAGTCGTATGACTGAGAGCCTGCTTGAACAGGAATAGCAACGCCTCTATCAATACCCACAACGTTTTCCTCTAAATACTCTCTACTTGAGTCTTTAAAGACCTTAAAATGTTCTGCATTAGTTAGTAATTTTGCCTCGTCTTGCCCGTTGTCATAACAAAAAGACAAATAATATTTGCCACATTCTCTTTTCAAATATAGGGAATTTGGGATCTCAAATTTGCTATGTTTTTTAAACGATAGGTAGCCGATATTGTTTTTCTTTTGGCCGATGAATAGGCGCAAATTCCCATCCGTGCATTTTTCAAAACGAAACAGTTCACGGGTAAGGTAAATGCTGCCATTTGCAGATTTCTTTTTTTGCTTAGGCTTACCGCATGATCCTTTCATAAAGTTATGGTAGGTCTTAAACCAATTCGAAGCGCTATTTCGAATTATTTGACTTGGACATTCAAAAAGCCAAGGTGTGAGCTCTTTAGATTTGAATTGTTTAGTTGTGGCATCTATTTTGGCATAAGTGCCGATTTTGCAATATTTACGTGCAAATGTTGTGTGGTACCTTTCTTCTTGGACCTTCGCATTCCAAATCAAACGCGCACACCCCATCCACTGGCTTAATACTAACTTTTGGCTAGGAGTGGGGTTCGCCTTAAACTTAATGCCTGTAAGCACTGTTCATGTCCTTTGCTGTGAGTTTGAATTATAGCTCTCATTTTTGATTTCTGTAGGGGAACAGTTTCTAGAATCTCATTCGCCAGTGGTGTTGGGACACACTTATTTTTTGAATGCTTTTCACTTTACACGATGAATCCATGGGTGAATCGCACCTAGTTCAGTTGTGAATCGCCACCATTTCTTTAGGCGGTTCCCAGCACCTCTTGATATCGCTTTTCATATCCATATTTCTTAGCCCAAGCAAATAGGTTGTGGGTTGTTGTGCCTAAACGGCTAGCAACAATAGCAATACTGTAGCCAGCATCGGTGACTTGCTTAACGGCTTCTATTTTGAATTGTTCCGGATAACGTTTATTGCTCATAAGAACCTCACTTTACTCATTTCCCTAACTAAGAGGCACCTAGCAAGTTAGTGGCGATTCATTTCAGACTTTGGGTATTGGTCGAAAGCAAACATTTCTAGAAATTTCTATATGTCGCTAGTCGCGCGTTTTCTTCTTGGGTCTTACCCACATATCAATGGATGACGCAATTGGAAGGTCCCCACTAAATATTTTCAAAAATAATTCTGTTCATTTGTTAATTTCAGAATTTTCTCCCGTTTATATAACTAAGCAACAAAAAACTTATCGATAAAACTGGAGTACAAAATGATTTCTAACAATTATTCAGATGCAAGCCTATCAACACACGCCAACAAAAGAATGCAGCAGCGAGGCATTAAGGAGCAAATATTAGACACATTGCTAGCGTACGGTGATTACCAACATAAGTGCGGAGCAGACATTTATCATGCATCGATTAGTGCTTGCAAAGAAATGATTGCTGAGGGTGTCAATCCGCAAGTTATGGATAAACTCAATGGTCTATATGCGGTTGTCGTAAATGACACAATCGTAACGGTATCTCACAAACACTAGTTCATAACCAAAGGTATTTAAGATGAAAAACAATATAAAAAACGACTCAAGTGTAAAGTGGATTGCTAAGACGCTGAATCGCAAAGGAGATTTCATGGGTCGGAAAGAACGCATGCAAGAAGCGTATCCGGATCCCAAAATAGAACAGATAGTTTGGCTGGATGGAGAATACAAAACAACTGGCTATAAGGTGGTGGGATTTAAAATGGCCGGATCGCCAATTTGGCAAAGATATCAAATTGTTTGGCACTAATTGATATTATATTGGATAGAATTGTCTGCAATGAAATTACGTGGCTTTCTTTACACAGTGTGGCATTGTATTTGGCATGTTATGCATAGGCATAGCTGTTACGTTACAAATATATGGAACATAAAAGTAATGGGAACTAAGAGAAACGAGCTTGCTGAATATCTACTGCTAGTTAAAAAAATATCGAACATCACTATTAAATCGCAGGAGCATCGTGAATTAAAAGAAGATGTCGCCCATGATGCATTCCTAAAGCTTTATAGAAGTGAATATTTCAATAACCACGATTTTAACAACGAGCAAGACAAGAAGACCATCTACTCATATATTTCTAAAACCGTAAAATCTTGTTATCTAGACCATTTGCAAAAATCAGGAATTATTCGGCGTCTCAGTAAAGCTGAAGCTGAAGCTGACTCTACTGGAAGCAAATATCAAAACATTGTTAATTATTCAATTGAAGAAGTAGATGAGCATGAATTCATTGCACCTCCAATAGAAAGTCCAGAGCAATTCGTTTTGGCGAGGCAAGTTTATCACTGGATAAAAAATTGCTATGAAGCAGCAGCATCCGACATGAAAGACATTAATCGGAAGAATTTCATTGAAGCGGCATTTTGGAGATTTAATGATTTTGACTTTTCACTCAAAGATTTAGCCCGTCACCTAGGATATGAATCCTCAAATCCTACGCAGGAATTAAAAAGATTTGTGAGCAAAGTATCCTTGTGCACTAAACCTCATGGAGTTGAGATTGACAATCCACAGGAACAGATATCCTTTCTCATGGAGTATTTAAATGATTCAGGGGTTAACTCATGAAAAAGATCGATGTTACTGCGGCAATTAGAAAGCTATATGCCGATGAGATTTCTGAAAAAATATTCGATGAAGTTAAAAAAGAAATACAAGACGGTATTCCAGAAGATCTATCGAATGAACTTGCATCCATTCTTTTTAGACATGAGCAACAAACAAAAAAAGAAGGCAATGTTGTGAGTCTCCAAACTAAATCTAGTTTACTTAGTACAACTCCGCTTGGAGAGACAGAACTTCTAGCGGCAGCGGGGAGCTCGCTAGCGAACTGGTTTTCTCAGCCCATGGTATTTGCTGGGGCAGGCTTCACTTTAGACGTCCGGCGTGTTCTAGGTACTGAAGATGAAGTTGATGTTTATTTATTTCCATGTAACAACGAACTTCAAAATATCACGTCATTGATGCCTTACGTGGGCAAGACAATTCAAGTTCTAGTTGAAAACAATGAAAGCACTCTGCTTAAAGCAAATCTATATGTAGATGAAACTGCCTGTTTTGCGGAAGGTAGTGGAAAGCTAAGTTCCCCTACTGAAGTAGGCGGTATCAAAGGGAAGATCAGCATATCCGTTGCTGTCAAATAACATGGATTGGTCGGTTTTATGATTAATATACTCACTAGTACAGAAACTATCTTATGCATAAATGTAAGAGCACATGAAAGCACCTCAAGTGATGCAGCTGCAGAAGGGAAACTGAGCCTTAAGCTGAAGCAACATTTGTCGTCAGAGTCTTTTACAGAACAGCAAGCCTATCTTGACTCATCTGCAACAGCAGCGTTTGTGTCGTTAAATAAGCTAGACCAACAAAATCGGTTTAGAGCTAGTGTTAGCCTAAGCGCATTAAACAACTCCGATTTTAACTTTTCAAAGGGAAGCAGTAGCAGCGGGTTTGGGTATGCATTGGCTCTTTTTGATGCATGGTGGCGACAAGCATTAACCAAAAACGGTTTTTTTAAGTACCCAGAATTTGCAACAGGTGAAGTTCTGACCTCAGGAGAAATTAGGCCTATCGGCAATTTCTCCGAAAAAGCTGAGTCTTTATGCAGTTTCATTAAATCAAATGAAGAGCAATTCTCTACATTCTATTTCTGTTATCCCATCGAAAATGATCAAGAGTTAACTGAGCAACTGCGTAAAAAACTGGCAACTCTTGGCGGAATACTCATACCAGCAAAACGATTGCAGCAAGCATTAGGACAATTGTTAGGCGACAAATATGATGGAGATCCTCTAGGTCGATGGGAACCATATAAAGGCCTTAACAGTTTTAACTATGAAGACAGCTTTAGGTTCTTTGGCCGCACAAAGGAGATAAACCGATTATTTGATGATCTTCAGCACAACAGTGGGCTCTTAGTCGTATCAGGAGCAAGCGGTTCTGGAAAGTCCTCATTAATAAAAGCCGGATTGATACCAAAACTCCAAAAAGAAAATGGTCTCATCCATTGGGAAGTTGAAACACCTGGAGCTGTGTTCAACAACGGTGGCGTTATTAATTTTGTTGCCGAGCAGTTGGACATAGCTTGGCATCTATCTGAACAAGGCCTATCTAGAAACTTATTGGCAAAGACTCTTAGTAATTCTGTAAGTGATACAGTCGAGTTATTCAACGAATATGGAATCATTCCAAGCAGTTTTTGTTTGTTATGTATTGACCAATTTGAAGAGTTTTTTAATCTCTCAGAATTTTCACTGACAGAATTTAGCAAAAGCCTAACCCAAATCGATAGACTCGTTCACCAATTTGAATATTTGGCGTTTGTATTAGTAATTAAAAATGAGTATTTAGGACAATTACTGGATAGCAATGCACTAAAGTCTCCAGTTATATCAAACATACCATCTCAGCTTTCAAGTGATGATTGGTTTTCGATTATTCATGATCAATCTGCTTTTTCAGGAATAAGCTTCGAACACAAAAACGGAGATACGCTTGATAAATTAATCATTGAAGAAGCACTAAATACAGCATTTGCGCTACCAATGGTGGAGTTTTTGCTCGAGCAACTGCATCTAAAGGCACTAGAAAAGGATCCCAATTCATCAACTTTAACTTACAGTGATTTTTATATTCTGGGAGGTTTAGCGGGCTCTATTGCTTATCGCGCGTCCGAGGTAATTAAAACTAGCAATAGTTCGGATCGAATTAACCATCTGTTCGATGTGTTTGTTGGTCTCAACAGTGATCAATTGCCTTATACCAGGCATATTGATATTAATAAAATTCAACAAATCGATGAAAAGTTACATCGACTTATCAAAGACTTTATTGCATCAAATCTGATTGTAAGTTCAGGGGTAGTAGCAGATAAATCGTTAGTCAAATTTGCTCACGACAGCCTTTTCAATAACTGGGAGCAATTAAGTTTATGGGTAAAAAATAACGAGAAATATCTTTCATGGCGGCAAGTGATTGACGGCCAGTTTGTGCGTTGGAGTCGAGACCCCAGCGATCGATTGCTACTTAAAGATGCTGATCTTCTTAAGGAGGGGACAAAGTTTAAAAAAGATTCTTCCTTAAAGGATGGGCAAATTTCAACTTATCTCGAAAAATCTAACAAAACACGTAATAAGAAAAACATTTCTAAATTTATTATATTTATAGTCCTACCTGCGGTGGCCGCCTCTTTAATTTATTGGATAGATAATCGAATAACAACCAAATATTATGCAGAATTAGGCGAGAAATGGGCTGTTCCATATGGTATCCATGAATTAACCATGGAGAATATAAAGAGAAGGAATCTTAGTTACCGCCTTGATTTTAAGGGAGGCGAGTTAATTAGACTTTCTGCTATAAATAGCTATGGAACTTTGACCCGGGATCCAGAACGACAAGATCATTCTCTCTGGGAATATTCGTACGCTGAAAATGGAATGTTGCAGGAAATTAAAGTTTATTCAAACACAATTATTCTAGAAAACGAAATCAATTTAAAATTTATCAGAAATAGTGCGAGAGCCTCATTTAATAAAGATCTTGGTCAAAATTTTTTTCAGGAAAGGTTTGATGAAGGTTCTTGGAATTATTCTAAAATAAAACCAGAATACGCAAGTGATAAAATCGAGGGTGATTTCAAAACAAATACCGATATTTCACAGTATTTTTATGAATTTAATGAGAATGGGTTGTTAGAAAAGTTATGGTTCGAAAATCCTTACGGCCAAAAAGTACCTAGTTCAGATGGCACTTATGGGAATTCGTATAAGTACACAGATAATAATCAAATTGCATTAATTAGCAAGATTTCTGAAGAGGGGTCTATTTATACCTATGATGGGATAGTCCAAACTCGTAAATATTATAATGACGATGGATCGGTATCAGAAGTCCAAGAGAAAAAAGACTCCACAACAAATAATGAAAAATTTCAATATGATAATTGGGGAAATGTCAAAAGCTGGAAAGGCGTTCAAGACGGAAAGTTCTTTGATGTAGTATTTGATTTAGATGACAAAGGGCAAATGTCTAGGGCATCGTCCATTAACGAAAAAGGCGAGCTCACATCACTAGATTTCGGCGTTGCTTTTATCAATTATAGCTATGACCAAAACGGCAGGCTTGCCTCTGAATCATATTTTGACTCGAATTCAAAGCCAACAGTTTATGACAATACTTATCATAAAATAGTTTATGCCTACGACGAAAATGGAAACCCAGTTAAGTGGTCATATTTTAACGAAAATAACCTTCCCGTACTTAATCAACTAGGGTGTGCTATCACAACCAATAAGTTTCAAAAAGATAGAGAAGTTGAAGAAACCTGCTTTGACCCTGACGGTAAGCTAAAGATGAATGTAAGTGGGTATAGTAGAGCGGTAGGAGTACGTGACTCTGCAGGCTTATTAAAGAGGATTGCCTTTTTTGGAGATAAAAGCCAACCTGTTGTCAATGCATCCACAAACTTCCACAAAATTCTTATAGCGTATGATAATAACGGGAACCGAATAGAAGAAACGTATTTTGATATTTATGGGAACCCAGCCACTAAGGATGGCAACTCAGTTAAGGCTAGATACAGGTATGATGGCAGAGGAAATGTTATTGAATTCTATACCTTAGGTGTTGACGATGAGATCATAAATCACGGCAATGGGATAGCAATTTTAAAGCAGTCTTTTGATGCTTTAGGGCGGCGAATCGAGGAGGCCTTCTATAATAGAAATAGTGCCCCAGTATCTCTACCTGACATGTACCACAAAAGACTCTTTAAGTTCTCTGATTCTGAAAATTTTTTAGAGTCGATAATTTATTATGATGCAAATAATGTAGAAACGTTCTCACTTTACACCAGAACTAGTGACTGCGAACCCCTAGTAAATAAAAATCCAAATATCCGAGTTGTCTCTTCGCCTGCAAGAGCGCAAGTTTTTTTGAATGACAAATTTGTTGGTCTTACTCCGTACGAAGGCTATGTCACCGATCCTAAAATAGCAATTCAGTTAAGATCTGAAAATTTCGAACCTTATATGAGTGAAGCAACAATTGACATTGAGGAAATGACTCCGATAAACGTTATTTTAGAAAAAATCACAGAAGAAGACATTGAAAAGCTCATACAAAAAGCCGAAGCAGGTGATGCAAAATCCCAAGAAATGCTTGGAGATGCATACTCTTTGGGCGCCAATTTAACTCAAGACTATGAGGCAGCAAAGTATTGGTATGTGCTGTCAGCCGCTTCAGAGAACTTTAGTGCAATGCATAAGATTGGAATGATGTACTACGAGGGATTGGGTGTCAAAATGGACATGACTTTGGCATATGAATGGTTCAATTTCGCTGCGCAGGGAGGCTTAGCAATTTCGCAACGGTATATGGGTAAGCGCTACGAAGAAGGCATAGAAACACCTTACAACCGGGACGAAGCAATCAAGTGGTTTAGGCAAGGAGCACAAAAAGGAGACATGGTTAGCCAATATAAAATGGGCATGCATTTTGCGGCACAAAGAGAAGGGATGGCTGATGAGGCATATAATTGGTTTCAAAAATCTGCTAATCAGGCATATGCTCCGGCTATCCGAATGCTAGGGCATAGCTATAAAAATGGCGCAGGAGTTGAAAGGAATTGTAAAAAAGCATTTCAACAATATAAACTAGCCGCAGAATTAAAAGACGAAATCGCATATTCTAGTCTTGGCGAAGCATACCAGTTTGGTGAAGGTGTTGAGCATGATGGTGTAGAAGCTCTTAACTGGTTTGAAAAATCTAGTAACAGGTTCTGGAATATGGGGATTGTCTATTCGGAAGGCGCAAAAGGAGTAAGAGTAAATTATACAAAAGCTGCCGAAATGTTTGAAAAATCTTTAAACGTTGAAGGAGCGATGGCGTCTGCAAACCTTGCTGAATTGTACCTCAGAGGACATGGAGTTAAACAGTCCTATGAAAAAGCGGTAGAGTTATACAAGTTGGATCATGAGCAATCGATAGGTGTTGCAACAAATTGGCTTGAAGAGAGTGGTCATATATAGTTCCTAATTAATTTACTGAAATGCAGCGGTTCAATCCTGATCTGACGGTCACTCTTTTCAATATGCGGTGTCAGATTAGATCGAAACTATTTCACCTAAAAAACCTCTAAAGTTTTGAGACAGATGAATCAAGATCTACCTGATGTTTTTAAAAGATGTAGGTAAGAATAGGGCGGTAATAGCACAACTCTCATTCGTAGTTGAAACCAGAATGTTTGCGTTAGTAATAAATGGGTGAATACATGAAAGGCTTAAAAGGATTTTTTAAGAAAAGCATCGAACACGCAGAAGACGCCGTTGAAAAAGCATCTGAGTTAGTAAACGATGCCAGCAAACAGGCATTCCAGTACTGGGACGATAATAAAGAAGATCTTTACGCTCAGGGAAAGGAAACAGCCGATTTCACGAAAGAATTTGTCAGCTCTACTTTCAATTCGGCATCTATCGCTGCGACTAGTTTGTACCGAGATATCTGGTATTCCGATGAAGATAATGCGCGTTTAAAAAGAAATATCGAAAATCAGGGCGGTCTTTATCGCGAATTGAATCGTCGACACACTGCTCAAGACTCCATTGTTCTAGGTGGGGAAACTATGGCTACCTTGCTAGCCGCCACTGCAGTTCCAGACGAAATCTTAAGAGCCTATGAGGCCGCCTATCCAAACTTATCATCAAGTATCTCGTTTCAAGATCAGGTTGCACAGCTAGATTCGGACGCATTAATTGGCTTTGTATCAGGTATTAAAGGTAAGTTGTTTGAGCAGCAGTATGTCGAGTATCTCAATGATGGCAATTTACCCGAGGGCTACACAGCTATATTGGCTGAGTCCGTCACACAGAAAGGGTGGGATATTGCGATTGAAGGCAGCAATGGTGAAATTGCATCGGTGCTTCAAGCCAAAGCGACAGATTCTGTATCGTACGTTCAGGATGCTATCGAGAAATACCCCAATATCGATGTAGTCACGACGGATGAGGTATATAGCCATCTGGTAATGAGCGGCGTAAGCGAAAATATTGAAAATGGTTTGATCTCGAATTCCGAACTGGTTGCAACAATTGACGAAGCGGTATCAGCCAACGACATTCAAATGGATTTTTCTCCTCCTTTATTTGCTCTTGCATTTATTGCGTTCACCTCATATAGAAATGATAGTTTAACTCTATATGAAAAAGCTAAAAATGCTGGGGATCGAACCGGTAAAACTTATTTGAGTTATTTAGTTGGCGGTGGAATTGCAGCGATAACTAATATCTGGTGGCTAGGTGTGCTAGGAAGTGTCAGCAGTCGAATCATCAGTGACAGCGGTGAACGTAAGTATAGGATGTTTGAACAGCTTAAGTTGGTGGAAAAAAATAACCAGCTGTTGCTTGAAAAACTGAAGGCTCACTAAAAAGTTTTTTGCCAATAAAATGCCTAGACGGCTTGTTTGATTATGAAGAAATTCAAGCTATTAAAAAAGCAAAACTATTAGTACGAGGTTGTAGCTTATGATTGGCTTGTTGGCCATGATCACTATCTATGCAGACATATTAAGTAATATCTTATGAGGCTGGAGGATCAGAACTGCGGTATGGGATGTTCAAGAGCAGAAATTAAAGATCGATAGGCGATTGCCTGATGCTGAGTGGCCTTTGGATGGTCATGCAAATGAAGCAAAAGAGTTCTTTAATCTTACAATTAATAACTTTGTGAATGTGTTCCGGCCTCGACTGCTTAAATTGATTTCGGAATAAAGCGATGAGTGGAAAAAAGTACAAGTTACTAGCCCCTAACGGTGAAACAGTTCTTAGCGAAACTCTTGGCGAATTGGGTGGAAATAGCAAGGTAAAAATCTATGGTCGTCTTGATTGCCGTGCTGCAAATGCTGCGATTATCAAAGGGTATGCTCAGCACAGGGTGTTCTTTGCCAGTGAGGTAGATGCAATTGCATCAGGGTATCGGCCGTGCGGTCGTTGTCTGAGGGATAAATACTTGAAGTGGAAGGAAGCGCATAATGGTTAAGGTTACTGCTGATAACTACCGCGACTTTGAAATCCAGGAGCTTGGTAATTTCAAGATCATTATTTGTGGTGCTTCCAATAGACGTGGTAGTCAAAAGCAATTTAACGGTAAGCCTAATTGCAGTGGACAAAACATTAATAAACACGTTTATTCTGGCATGACTCTTTCAGAGTATTGGGCAACAATTAAGGCTCACTTCTCACCAGCAGATCCACAGTATGATCTAAATAAACATCTCAAATACGACATTCAGCAAGGTCATTTTGAGCTTCATGAATAAAGATTTCGTAAAGGAATCAAATATGGCGTCTGCAACAATTGTGGAGTTTATATGTAGCAGTTCAGACCTGATCTGACGGTCACCTTTTTCAAAATGCGGTGTCAGATTAGATCGAAACTATTTCAATTAAAGACCAACTTCTCTGCATTCATTAATGCTGTATAGCATTGATTGCTCCACTCTATAAACGGCTCTTCGCAAAGCAATAAACGAACACTGTTGCCATCAATCACTGAACAATCCGTGGTACACATCATTTGATAATTGCAAAACATCAAATGAGGTGCTGTGAGGCCATAGTTAGCATGATGTACTGAGAAATTACTGATACAAACTAGCAGCATTAATTATAGTCTTTTTCTGTACCAATTTATAAGTGTCCAGAAACAAAGGGCTTCGCAATGCCCCGTTTTTTTGTTTATGCCAGAGAACAAATAATGTCTAGTTTCATGCCAAACTTCATTTGTGTGAATATGACCTACATAACTACTTCTATCTAAGGAAGAAGGAAAGGGAAAATGGCAGCGACATTCAAAACCATCAAAATATTTATTAACTGTTCTAAATATTGTTGACAATATTCTGAACTGGTCTTCTTCGGACGTCCCATATTTTTCCCCGAACACCTCGACACAAGAATTTTTGCTCAATTCGGCAATTGATACTTTTCTGTAGAATCCCGATAGCGATAGCATATTGTCATCTACAGGCATTATCTCTTTGTTTTTATTTAAAAACGAAGACTCTTTAACTATTCTTTCGGCATAATACTGAAGGGGATAGTCCTTGGACTCTTGCCATTCATCAACAAACTTATAATTGACATCCTTTTTAATACTATTAATAAATTTAATAAGCTCTGCATTCTCGCTGTCTTCCATAACAAACATCCGGAAGTTTTCCAACGCGACATGCTTTTTAAAATCCGTCAGATTTGCAGGATCTTTTCCATTTCCAATAAATTTTTTTGATCTCTTATAGCTTAAATCGGACCAGACTCTCTCGTCACCATCACCCATATCTATAAATACTGATAACTCATCTTCAAGAAGTGACGGAAGACCTTCAAGATCCCCACCATTTTTAAAATATTTGCCTATTTCACGTTCAACGTGACCTAGCCACTTCTTCTGGTGTAGACCCGAATGCAAGATAGGGTCTTTCGCCATGTTCTTTAGATCATCGACATTCGATTTTTTAGAAAGAATTTCTGAAAGATCTGTTAACAATAAAGGAAAAT
>ERZ767114.1236-NODE-1236-length-12469-cov-3.619190_pt1 | contig 12469 bp, 12 predicted proteins | sample MGYA00374952_ERZ767114 | MGnify/ENA primary metagenome ERZ767114 (study PRJEB28939, sample SAMN06267156) | marine metagenome | isolation source: Columbia River Estuary | place: USA:Columbia River Estuary, USA | collected 2012-05-05 ...
TGCCTGTGTGTGGCATTAATGCATGTAGGAGGGCTCGAGCATTCTCCTTATCCGCAACGGCGTTGCTCTCCACCAACGTAATCCCTTGCGCTAATGCAGGAAGATTCCCGTCAATAATATCCTTGGCTAATTCAGCAACGGAACGACTCCATCTTTTACCCGCTCTAAGTTTAGGGTTAACAGAAGGCGCATTCTTTACACCTTTGGTAATATGTAGCGCCTTTTTAGCCATTATGCTTTATCGATATACGCTTGAAGGTAATTGAAATCGGTGGTAAGTGCACCATCACTGCATTCGGTCGCACGAAACAAGATGTGCTCTTTGTCCCCATCAAACAAGGCTGGAATTACATGTTCGATCAAATCAGACCCAAAACTCAACGAAGCATCGCGCGGTAATTCACACGGAAGATTATCCACAGCCATTACTCCTATTGCTTCCGGATCATCATGCGCTACCTCCTTCTCTTCAGCTGCCAAATAGCCATAGAAGGGTTCAGCAATAGTTGAAGCCCGGAGCGTAGAAGCCACAGGACCGTCTATATCGCAACTAATATCCGCCACATAGGTGATCGCAAAATCTGGCTGCTTCGCGTCCGCTCTCGAGAAAATAAACGGCGCACGACTGTCGTAATAATGCCCCGCGATATACAGCTTGGCATATCGAGCATACCTCATAAAATCACTTTCAAACCCGCTTGGATCCGCGAAGAGCGCCTTGCGATCAAAAGGACTTCCGTCGCTAGTCCTATAATAGTGTTCCACGTCTAACTGACTCCAGAAACAACCCTCGTAATTTTCAACATCTTCTGGTGCAATTTCTGGGATACCAGCAGCCTTCAAAGTCTCCACCGCACCGCCTGCCACGCGTCCTTTCCCTGTAAGTAGGATGCGCAGATCTGCTGGCCAATCAATACCTTTGAGTTGATCGAACATGTCCTGCATGTCATGACATTCATGTGCTGGCTTAAGTACAAATTGTCCATATTTTTCAGCCCATCCCCGAAGGCCATTGTATGCACCAACCAATCCTGCAAATCGGCCAAATGCCACCACGCGAGTCCCGTTTTTCTTGAGTAATTCGTAATCAATCAAACGAATATTACGTTCGACACAGGCTCGCAGCAGTTTTGCGTTGTAGGGCTGTTGCTTGTAGGTATGTGAAAAAAAGAAATAGGTTTTGCTTTGAATTAAATCATGTATCGGCACCTCTTTAACACCGAAGAGCACATCGCAATCGGACAGATCTTGTTGCAAATCGATGCCATGCCGGACATATTCTTCGTCCGAAATAGCCCGTATCGCCGAGGACTGAACCACAATTTCACACTTAAATTTATCTTTTAACTGCGCAGCGTGTTCTGGAATTAGTGCAACGCGCTTATCTATTGGAATCTTTCCCTCTCTTACTATGCCGATTTTCATATGCTTAAAGATAGTAATGATTTTAGCGTGTATTCGCATAGTTCCTTTGTTGATGTGCACATAATTGGCATAGAATTCGCGTATCTTCGCGGACCACATCTTTTCTGGGGCTGACTGGTTTTGACAGCAAGCCGAAGGTTGATGTAAGCATGCCGAGCGCTGAAGGGGCAGCTCGTTAATACACCGCTTCAATTTTTTATAACTGGCGAAGATTCTTACGCTTTGGCCGCTTAATCTGACAGGATGTCGATTTTGCTAATCCTATACTAGGTATAGGAGCTGAACATCTCGCAGGAGCCCCCGTCCTGAGGCGACTGATTACGAGGTGTGGAAAATTCAGGAATGCAGTTAGCCTTTGCTTCGCGGGCTAACCCAAGTCTAGAAGATAAGCTGTGATTAGGGTGCTTATGCTCAGAGATCGGTCGAAAATTCAATCATAAGATAAGCATGTAGAAAGCCTCAGGCTTCCTTGTTTGGACGCGGGTTCGATTCCCGCCAGCTCCACTTGGCGATCGAAGTAAAAAAGCCAGCGCTCACACGCTGGCTTTTTCTTTAGACAAAATCCGAAGTTTGCTTCAGGATGTTGGATGAAGAAAAATGACACAGATGCGAGGCGGATACTGGCTTTATTACCTGTTCTCAATATGTTTTTAGGAATTACGGCGTAACTTCCCAATATGGAGAGAATTCTACTAATGACCCTAGGTTCTCGGGGAGACATGGAACCGTATTTAGCCTTAGGTGAAGAACTTAAAGATGCTGGACATGAAGTTGCCTTTTGCATGCCGGAACAATTTCGCTCACTGGCCTCAGAAGTGAGTATTCATTTCTTCCCGATGACTCACGAATACCTCGACTTGATCGACTCGCCTGATGTCAAAAAAATTATAGGGCAAATAGACTCCGGTTTTAGCCGAATAAGAACGCTTTTTAAGCTTTTGCGAGAAACGAGCCCCCTACAGGAGCAACTCATCCGAGATCAGCGGGATGCAGATTTAAATTTCAAACCGGACAAAATCATTTACCACATCAAATGTGCCTACCCTGTCATGGCGGCCTTGCGCGTAGAGCGGAGCGTGGAATTACTCATTCCCATGCCTTGTTTGTTGCATCCGGTTCGCGAATTGCCGGCTATAGGAATGGGTCAATTCAACAACAAGTGGTGGAATACGATGAGCTATAAACTCACAAATTCAGCATTGATTTCCCAGGCAGTTATAGGCTATGGCAATAAAATCATGACAGAATGGAATTGGGCGCCTCTAAAACGCAAAGAGGTTCGTAATTTTTTATTGAATAACGTACCTGTTGAATACGCCATTTCAAAGCGTCTCTTCCCGCAACCTCAATACTGGCCTGAACACGTTAAGGTTACAGATTTTCGTGAACGCAATAAGTCTAAGCATTGGGAGCCTTCAGAAGATTTAACACGATTCATAGAAAAACATCCGAATCCCTTGTATGTCGGATTTGGTTCAATGATCAATGCAAAACCTAAAGAAGTAGGTCAAACCCTAATACTACTGAGTAAGAAACACGATCTACCTATTTTCATCAACTCCAGTTGGGGCGGTATTGAAATAGAAAGTCCTTTACCCGAAAACATCTTTCTAGTCAAGGACATTCCTTACGATTGGCTTTTCAGTCGCGTTCGTGCAGTGGTGCACCATGGAGGCTCCGGCACTACGCATAGTGCATTGCGATTTGACAGACCTCAGCTTATTCTTCCTCACATCGCGGATCAGTTTCTTTGGAATAAGTTAATCCACAAATCAGGTATAGGGCCTTTAGGGTTTCCCATAAAGAAGTTTACTTCTGCTCGTTTTGAAGAAAAAGTACTGGAATTACTCGAGTATTAGCGTCTACTCGAAGATCGCTTACCGCGAGCAGGTGCTCCTGAACGGGAGTTTCTACCACCCTGCTTGGGACCACGATTCCCGCGTTGTGAGCGTTGTCCTTGTTTAGCCGGAATACGGTTTTCTGGGATTGACCATTCCTCAGCTGCACCTTCTGTAAATGGATGCTCCTCAATCAACGGTACTTTCGCTTTTATAAGTTTTTCAATATCCTTGAGATAGCCTCGTTCATCTGCGGCACAAAATGATATTGACGAACCGGAAGCCTCAGCACGTCCTGTACGGCCAATGCGGTGAACATAGGTTTCAGAGATATTGGGAAGTTCATAATTTACCACATGTTCTAGTCCCGAAATGTCAATACCTCGAGCTGCAATGTCAGTTGCTACCAATACACGAACTTTTCCCTCTTTAAAACCTTTCAATGCTTTTTGACGGGCATTTTGACTTTTATTACCGTGTATAGCTGCTGCACTTACGCCTTTTTTATCAAGGATTCGAACGACTTTATCGCAACCATGCTTCGTTCTTCCAAAGACTAACACACTACCTTCTAATTCTTCTTTAAGCAATTGAATAAGCAATGACGGCTTTTCACTCTTGCTTACGTAATACACACATTGCGAGACGCGCTCTGCGGTTGGTTTCTCAACAGCGATACGAACTTGCTTGTAATTAGGCTTTAGGATCTGTCCACTTAACTCCATGATAGACTTTGGCATGGTGGCTGAGAAAAATAGACTTTGGCGTTTTGAAGGAATTAAACGCAGTAACTTTTTTATATCATGAATGAAGCCCATATCCAACATTTGATCGGCTTCATCCAATACAAAATGTGTTAAGTTTCGTAGGTCGATGTATCCCTGACCCTGTAAATCTAATAGCCGTCCTGGCGTAGCCACCAAAATATCAACACCTCTTTTGAGCTGATCAATTTGAGGATTTGCACCAACACCACCGAAAATCACGGCGCTACGAAGAGCGGTTCCCGAAGAATAACGCTTGGCATTTTCGGCGACCTGCAAGGCCAATTCTCGCGTTGGCGTAACTACTAATGCTTTTATACGCCGTTTGCGTTCTGAAGGAGCATTTAGCAAATGCTCTATAATTGGTATTGTAAATGCAGCCGTCTTTCCCGTGCCTGTTTGAGCTGTACCGAGTAAATCGTAGCCCTCTAATAGGACAGGAATGCTTTGGGCTTGAATAGGTGTAGGTTGTGTATAGCCTTGTTCTTTTAAGGCAGATAGGATTTGAGGCTTAAGCCCCAATGAATCAAAGGTCATATTTTCTTTTTTGGCTGCCGTTAACTTAACGCAGCAATACAAATGTAGGCTTTCTGTAGTCAGTGGAATTTTAATTTTGCAAAAACAGGAGTTTTACTATTATTTTGCAGTGTAGAACAATTAATTATTAAGAAGATTCATCTTTAACTATGAATGCATTAAACATCACCATAAGTGCAAAGCTTTACAGTAAAAATCCCGATGAAACTGAGCTCGGAAAACGCATATTATCGAAGAGTATTGCATTAATGGATGAGCTAGGCTACGAGAATTTGACATTTAAAAAAGTAGCTCGAGAAATCACAAGTACAGAATCTGGAGTGTACCGCTATTTTCAGAATAAGCATCAGTTACTAACCTATCTAATCAACTGGTATTGGGGCTGGCTCGAGGTGAAAATGGCACAAGAATTCATGCTGCTAAACAGTCCCGAGGATAAACTGAAGCGAGCTATAGAGCTTTTAGTACTTCCTATGGAACAAGATGAACGCATTCCTCACGTTGATGAGCGAGCTTTGCAGCGCCTAGTAGTCGCAGAATACCCCAAGATCTACCTTACGAAAGATGTAGACCAGGAAAATAAAGAAGGCTACTTCTTGGGGTATAAACAGATCTGTGAGACCCTAAGTCAGCTCGCTTTACAAATTAATCCGGACTACCCGTATCCACATAGCCTTTTCGCGACTATAATAGAAGCTGCCCAAAGCCAACAATTTTTTGCTGAACACCTTCCACGACTCTCGGATTCTTCCGGCGGGCGGCAAGAAATTGTTCAATTCCTAATCGACATGACACTCAAATCTTTACGTAAATAATGACTAATAACTGTGGTTAATAGGTACGGAATTACTCAAAGTCAACCTTCGCACAAGCTCTTTTGCAAAAGCATTGATTCAACACGCTGAAACACAAAGCGAATTGGGTAATAAGTGGGCTGAATGGCTGCAACTTTCTGAAGGATTCTAAGTCCGTAGCTCACCCTCAAATTTCGTTACATTGCATAGAGTTAACATGCACTCTAATGAACAAAACTTGGAATTGGTCGCTGACCGTCGCACTGGCTGGATTTTTATTCGGCTTTGACACTGTTGTTATTTCCGGTGCCAATGCCCCCATTAAGGAATTGTGGCAAACCTCAGCCTGGTTTCACGGCGTTTTCATCATGTCGATGGCGCTATGGGGAACTGTTTTGGGTTCTCTCGGAGGTGGTGTGCCTACGCGAGTTTGGGGTCGCAAGAAAACGCTGATTGCCGTTGGATTATTGTATCTCATTAGTGCAATCGGTTCAGCTTTCGCTCCGGATCCTTATCTCTTTTCATTCTTCCGATTTTTGGGTGGTGTCGGTGTTGGCGCCTCTACTGTGGCCGCTCCAACTTACATTTCCGAAATCAGTTCCGCAAAAAATCGCGGGCGTTTAGTCGCGTTATACCAATTCAACATCGTCTTCGGAATTCTCATCGCATTCCTTTCTAATTATCTTCTCGACGGATTTGGAGGAACGAACGACTGGCGTTGGATGCTCGGAGTAGAAGCCCTGCCGGCCGCGTTCTATTGCGTGCTAATCTTTGGCATTCCTCAATCTCCCCGATGGCTGGCCGTTACGAAAGGTGACGATGAGCAAGCGTTGCGAATATTGGAACGCATTTTAAACAGCTCTGATGCGGCCAAGAGTGAATTATCCGCAATAAAGAGCCACACTACAGGCAATTCAGTCAAAGACAGTGTGTTCAATGGCAAATTCAAGAAGTCATTACAATTGGCTTTTCTTCTTGCGTTTTTCAACCAATTAAGCGGAATCAATTTCATTCTCTACTATGCGCCCGTCATATTAGAAAATGCGGGGTTCGCAGCTTCAGACTCCCTACTCTCTTCCATTTCAATCGGAGGTACCAATCTGCTTTTCACTTTTGTAGGACTTTATCTTATTGATCGTAAGGGACGCAAATCACTCATGTACATAGGTTCTGTGGGCTATATTATTTCATTGCTTATGGTGGCCTATGGTTTCAAAACAGGGGCTTCAGCTGAATTCAACCTCTTCTTTATCCTCACCTTCATTGCCTCTCACGCTGTTGGGCAAGGTGCAGTCATATGGGTTTTTATCTCTGAGATTTTTCCGAACAGCGTAAGAGCAGCAGGCCAAGCATGGGGCACCGGAACCCACTGGGTATTCGCTGCTTTAATAACGATGCTCGGTGAAGTTGTCCTCGAAGCATTCCCTGGCTGGATCATTTTTGGATTTTTCGCCGTTTTCATGCTGTTGCAACTGCTCTTCACACATTTCATGATGCCAGAAACTAAGGGCGTTAGTTTGGAGGAACTGCAGGACCAATTAGCTTCAAAAGATGACTAAACTAATGAGTCACTGAAGAGACGAGGTCTTTTTATCAAACTTAGCAAAGTGCTCATTTATTTGAATGCAATCCATTATACAAGAGTAATAGCGGTTCTAATTTCGCGGTGTTGTCCGGGTGGCACCTCGATCCATGGAAAATCTGGGTGCCCCAGCCCCGTGACCGGCTCAACAGCAATAAAAGGTGCATTGGCAGGCCGAAAAATCTGCACTATAGGAGCTAGTTTTTTTATTTCAAGAGTATACTCATCATTACGGATGCGAGGATTATCACTGTAGAAAAACGCCCCGTCTACTTCTTCTGCCCATTCATGACCGGCATATGGAATTTCCTCGCCGGGATAACTAAATTCATTTTTGATCAAACGTACGGTAGGTTCTGGGGTTAATCCCCAGTTTCGCTGTACCTTAAAATATGGATGCCAACCAATATGAAAAGGTAATACTTGTGTACCTGTATTTCTAACAATCGCTTTAAACGAAAATCCTTCCGCACCGAGTGCATAGTGTATTTCTAAATCGCAAGGAAAAGGATAGAACTCATAATGACCATCATACTTATAACGGCAGCATACGCCATTAGAATTAAGTTGGACATCAAACGTTTGATTGACAGTGAATCCATGCAATGCTGCGTGATGTTTTTCATCATTGATTGGCCAATGAAACTCTTGTCCGTTGTGCTCCATGATCGTTCCTGAAGCCATACGTATGGGAAATGGAAACAGCACAGCTCCTGCAGCCCAATCCCCTGCGTTGCGCTTAAAGTCATGAAGTAGCTCATGACCTTTAATTTTTAGCGCCAATAAAGAAGCGCCTTTACTTCTTACAGTAAAGGCGCCGTATTCATTTTCCATTCGAAGGGTATCAGCCATTGATTTCGCTTTTTTGATTATTCGTTCCTTCAGAGATTAATAAGGTAACTACTCCGAAAGCTCAAGAATGGCAAATACCATTATTACTTAGAATAGCACATTAATGATTGCTATTTTAGTGTGTAAACGGGAACGATGAGTGGTGCAGATCAATTTTCAACTCCCCATCGACTAACCTATATCCAAACGTGTATTCGACTTTCGCATCGTTACCGTCGGTATCTGTAAAGAAATAATTTCCCATGGCTAATGCTCTATTTTCTTCCAAGATTATTCCTGTATTTTCAAAACGCACCTTTGTCCAGGGTTGTATAGCGAAACCTTTATCTTCAATACATTTTCTATTATCACCTGCAATAAAATAGGACAACGCTTCTTCTTTTGAAGGTCTAAATTGTTCTATTTCACATTTTGTAGGCTTAAATAAAACCACTCCTAACCCAAAAGCGTAGCGGTCATTAAGAAAACTACTTGCAAATGCCTCGCATTCTGCCCTTTTGTCTTTTAATGATCCGATTTTAACTACTCCGTCCCCCCACTGATGTTGGACTTTTAACACTTGTTCTTTTGTCACCATTTTAATCAACTTTTTTAATAAGGCTGTAATCTAAGAAATGTGCTGAACTACCAAAACATTTTTATTTAAATGGTCTACGTAAGATGTAAGATTTAGGCTGGTAACGTTTTTGAGCCAATTTTAACAATCCCCTAAAAAACCAATTTTCTGAGTAGAAGGAAAAATAATTCTCCTCTGGTTCTGCTCCATAGGAACTTTTAATTTCAGTGGCCGTTCTTCCCAAACTCACTTTTTGATGTCCGCCTTCAATACCCAATCGAATGACATAAAACATGGCATAACTATAGAAATCATTAGGTGAACTATCCGAAGAACCAAAGTGCATGGCACGCAAAAGTGTACCGTCTTCAACGATAGATAAAAATCCAATCAATCGATCTTCAAGAAAAAAGCCATGTATCTTAAAGGACGAACCAAAGCCTGCTTGATACAGCTCTAAAAGCCATCCTAAATTTTCAGGCATTGCTACTACTTTATCCGTAAGCGTTGTGGTTAATAATTGTGCTGCGGTTGAAAAATCATCCTCGTCCGGCATTAGTATGCGTTCTTCTAAAGCCATATTCGACTTCATCACTTTTTTCAAACGTGCCCTATATTTTTTTTTCATCTCCTGGGTATAGGACTCAAAAGAATTCCATCGAACTTCGACTGACATCATGGGATCTGCTTTGAAGGAAAACCAATTTTTGTTTTCATTCATGGACGCACTAGACACAGACAAAAGCAGTTTGACAGGCAAGCGCATCTTTTTAATGGCGACGAGCGCACGATCGGATTGCTCTGGACTTAAAATCCAGAAACCTGGTAGCCATGGACTTCCAATCACTTGTAGGATTCCTTTACGAATCCAGCGGTTCAAAACAGCCAGTCTTCTTTGACGGGTATATTGCCCTGAACTACGATGCACTAGAGGCTGAGTTAATGGAAAAAGGAATCCATCTTCAAGCTCGATTAATCTTCCAGGTAGTTTGCCTGCAATTACATTTTCAGCGGTGGTCTGCATCTAATTAAAATATGCGATATTAGGGGTTAAGTCAAAAACCATGTTTACACCCAACGAGTTCCAAGTTCAATTGTTTGAAGAGATTTTCGGCTCGACTAAAGGTAAATCGAAAATCACCCAAGATCTCATGGGAGTATTAGGATGTTCACGTGCTTCACTTTATCGCAAGCGCACGGGTTCAACGCCTTTGACGGCAGATGAGCTCGTTAAATTAGCGAACCACTTCTCATTGAGTATTGATGCATTAAGAATCAATACGGAGGAAAATGCGCAAATCGTGGTTTGCACAACAATGCCGCCCATTATGCAATACAGCGATATTGATTTTTATCTTGAGAATACACGTAAAAACCTGGAGCTGGCTGTTCAACAACCCGATGCGCAACTATACTTTACGGCGAAAGAACTACCACTCTATCGCTATATGGATCAGCCGACGCTCAGTGCATTTAGGTACTACTTGTGGGTAATGGAGAACTTACGCCGACACCAACGTTTTGACCCTTCGGAAATCCCATCTGAATTGATTCAAAAAGGCGCCGAATTGACTAAACTAAGTCAGGGCATCAAAACAACAGAGTTCTGGACGGCCAGTGCATTTGACAATATCATAGGACAAATCAGTTATACTGAAGCCTCAGGACGAATTTCCAAACGCCTTTTAGCACAGTTAAAAGAAGAATTGTTAAATGTTGTTGATGTATTAGAGCGGAATATTTTGAATGAAAAATCCAATACAGGCGCCGCTTATCAGATGGTCTTATGTCATTACTTGACGTTAAGTGACGGGGCGCTCATTGAAATTGGCCCTAATTATAGCGAGGTGCTTTTCTCTTATGGTTCCATAAATTATATGAAGAGCACGAATCCAAACCTGGTCAACGCATTTAAACACGGACTGCGCTACCACAAACTAGAGGGACAAACGCTAGGATCGCTCGATCGTGACATCGTAGATGCATTTACCGAACCCATACGAGCGAAAATTAATGCACTGTAATACCGCTCGCAATTCGAGCTGCACGTTCGCGGAGTTCTTCCATCGTCTCTTTTTCTAATCGATCATAGGTTAAAACCACACCCATTCTTCGATAAGGACGCGTTGTTGGCTTTCCGAATAATTTAACATCCGACTGCGGCTCAAAGCTGGCTTTTTCCATTCCTCTGTAAATAGGTTTCCCTTCCTTTTCAGCCAATACCACAGCACTCACAGCTGGGTAACGCAATTCGATCTTTGGTATGTTCAAACCTAATAACGCTCTTGCATGCAATTCGAATTCATTGAAGTTTTGATTACCCGCTAGCGTCACCATACCTGTATCGTGAGGCCTAGGGCTCAATTCTGAGAAATAAACCGCATCGTGACCTAAGAAAAATTCGATTCCCCAGATGCCGTAACCTCCCAGTGCTTGGGTTACTTTCTTCGCCATAGCTTGTGCTTCGGCGAGTTGCGATGATTCCATAGCACAAGGCTGCCAGCTTTCCTGATAATCTCCCCGCTCTTGACGGTGCCCAATGGGCGCACAAAACAATGTTTCAGCTGATTTCTGAGTAACCGTCAATAAAGTGATTTCTGTATGGAAGTCAATAAAACCTTCTACTATAATTTCTTTCAAATCACCGCGCGAACCCTCCATAGCATAATGAAAGGCCGTTTCGAGCTGTGAAATTTCCTTTACCACACTTTGGCCTTTTCCAGAGCTCGACATTAAGGGTTTCACCACGCAAGGGAGGCCAATCTTGTCTACCGCTACAGTAAATTCTTTCATGTTGGTAGCATATGCGTAAGGAGCGGTTTTTAAGCCCAATTCTTGTGCTGCTAAATCACGAATAAGCTTGCGATTCATAGTGAAATTTGCTGCTTTTGCTGAAGGGGTCACTTGAATACCCGATGCTTCAAACGCATAAAGCTTATCCGTACGGATACTCTCCACTTCAGGCACAATGATGTCCGGTTGGTGTTTGAGGACCGCACTCTCGAGCGCGTCTCCATCGAGCATAGAAAAGACTTCAAATGCATCTGCAACTTGCATTGCAGGAGCGCCTTCATAAGCATCACATGCAATCACGATACAACCCATTCTTTTTAAGGCGATAACCACCTCTTTTCCTAGCTCTCCAGAGCCCAACATCATTACTTTTCGCATGGCATAACTATTGTACCTCAAAGGTATTGGTTAAATTTGTCTTCATGCGGAAGGTTATTGTATTGGTATTCACCTTGTTTTACACCCTTGTTTCAACGGGTGCCGTGAGCTATTTGCACTTTTGCCAGCATGAAGAAAGTGTCCATCTCAGTGTAGCACACGAAGAGCATTTGGCCATAACAGAGGCGCCGGTATGTTGTCATGCTCCGCAGAAGACATCATGCAGCACCGCTGAAAAATCTCTAGATTCTGAAGATTGTTGTGAAACAACGTTCACAGAATTAGACGAAACCGCAACCAATATTGAATTTGACAATAGCTTCAATTGTGATCTATTAGCGACTGCCAGAGCTACGCCCCATATTGAAGATGCCATACCCGTTTATAGTTCGTCGCAGCTAGTTTTTGATAACGGTCCACCGATCTATTTGAAATATCGAAAGCTGCAATTTTACGCTTGACCATTGATGCCGTTTGCCTCAATGAAAATCAATCTTAACTATTAGCAGTATCATGAAGTCATTTGTATTCTCACTAGCACTTTTAAGTGCAATTACCCTTACCGGGCAGTCAAAATTTAGTACCATTTCTATAGAAGTAGACGGTCTTTGCGGCATGTGTGAAAAGCGTATTGAAAACGCGGCCTACATTCAAGGCGTTAAAAAAGCCGATTGGAGTCAAGAGACCCACATGTTAGACCTCATCTATAATAGTTCTAAAGTAGAGCAATCTGATATCATCGCCGCCATCAATGAAGTAGGCCATGATGTTAAAGGTCATCCTGCATCTGACGAACAATATGCGAACATACACGGTTGTTGTCGTTTCAGAGATCCGGATCAAAGGGCTAAGCACGGTTTAGGTGAGCCATTATGCAATCCCGGTGAAAACGGCGGCAAGGATTCATCTGACGAGAGTGAACGACAGCTTTAGATGAACACTCATTTAAA
>ERZ767114.1237-NODE-1237-length-12453-cov-3.673562_pt1 | contig 12453 bp, 9 predicted proteins | sample MGYA00374952_ERZ767114 | MGnify/ENA primary metagenome ERZ767114 (study PRJEB28939, sample SAMN06267156) | marine metagenome | isolation source: Columbia River Estuary | place: USA:Columbia River Estuary, USA | collected 2012-05-05 ...
CGATCGCCAACCCCACCCAAGGTCGCTGCCACCGGGCACCCCAGCCAGACTCGCTAGGCAAACTGCCTTACCTCGCCAGGGCCCTCGATGTTACTCACACAACGACCACAGAGCGCCGGATGGGCTGCATGCTCACCCACATCAGGGCGGCGATGCCAACAGCGCTCGCACTTTTCACTACTAGCGGGTTCGGCCACGATTCGCAGGGCCAACCCTTCTGCCTCCATCGCGGTTTGCGGAGCCGATTCCCAATCCTCGACGGTGACCTCTGAGGTAATTAACACAAAACGCAGTTCGTCCCCTAAGGCTCGGAGCTGCTGTGCCAATGCGGTGTCGGCATAGAGGGTCACTGCGGCATCGAGGGAACCGCGCAATGCTCCCTCTGCTCTCTGCAGCTCTAAGGCCTTGTTGACCTGCTGCCGCACACTCATCATTTGACCCCAAAATGCACTGTCCAATGTACTGTCCAATGAACTCTCGCCGGCCGGCATGGGCAAATGCTCGTACCACTCGGCCAAGAAAACTGACGGCGAACGGGCACCGGGTACGTTCTCCCAAATCTCCTCGGCAGTAAAACTGAGAATCGGCGCAATCCAACGACATAGGGCCTCAGCAAGATGATACAAGCTGGTTTGCGCAGAGCGGCGAGCCATGGATTCAGCTCCCGTTGTGTATTGCCGGTCTTTAATAATGTCGAGGTAAAAGCCACCGAGTTCGCCACTGCAGAAATTATGGACCTTGTGGTAAACGTGATGGAACTGGTATTGCTCGTAAGCCGAGCAAATCTCGGCCTGCAGCTCATGAGCCTGCTCCAGAATCCAGCGATCGAGCGGCAACAATTGCTCAGTCGGCAGGCAATCTCTCTCAGGGTCAAAGCCGGCGAGATTAGCGAGTAAGAATCGTGCGGTATTTCGTATTCGACGATAGGCATCTGCCGTTCGCTTAAAAATTTCGTCAGAGGCGGATATTTCATTGCGGTAGTCTGCCGCCGACACCCAAAGGCGCAACACATCGGCCCCCAACTCCTGCATCGCTTTTCCTGCGGGAATGATATTGCCGAGGGATTTAGACATCTTGCGTCCATCGCCGTCTACGGTAAAACCGTGTGTTAGGACACTCCGGTAAGGCGCCCCCTGATGGATCGCCACGCCCGTGAGTAACGAGGACTGAAACCACCCTCGGTGTTGGTCTGAGCCTTCCAGATACAAATCTGCTGGCCAATCCAACGTGTCTCGCTGCCGCAGAACACAGTCATGAGTGACGCCTGAGTCAAACCAAACGTCCAAGGTGTCCGTCACCTTTTCATATTGGTCCGCATCGGCCTGCAACAACTCAGCGGGATCCAAATCAAACCATGCATCAATGCCACCTTGCTCAATCAACTCGGCAACCGACGCCATGAGCGCCAAGGTATTGGGATGTATTTCTCCTGTCACCTTGTGGATGAACAACGTAATCGGAACGCCCCAGGTCCTCTGACGTGAGATACACCAGTCCGGCCGGTCAGCCAACATACTGTCGATTCGGGCACGACCCCAATCCGGTATCCATTGCACGCCCTCCACTGCCGTTTGTGCAGCAGAGAGCAACCCATTACCCATCATGCTGATAAACCATTGCGGCGTTGCACGAAAAATAATGGGGGTCTTATGGCGCCAGCAATGAGGGTAGCTGTGCTCGAAGGGTTCGTGACACAACAATCGTTGACGATCCGCTAAGGCGGCCACAATATCGTCGTTTGCTTTAAAAATGTGCTGTCCAGCAAAAACCGGTGTCCCCGGGTGATACACCCCGTTACCGCCCACTGGGTTATAAACCTCTAGGTCATAACGGCGGCCCATTTCAAAATCTTCTTGGCCGTGGGCGGGCGCCGTATGCACGCAACCGGTGCCCGCGTCAGTCGTGACGTGCTCTCCCAAGACAATGGGCACTGGCTGATCATCAAACGGCGGTAACAAAAGCAGCCCCTCAAGATCCGCGCCCTTAGCACGCCCCAGCACGGTAACCTCATCAGCGCCAAAACGCTGTGCGCAGGTTTCCGCCAGGGCCTCCGCCACTAATACACCGCGCCCGGCTACCGCCAACAAGACGTAATCGAGCGCGGCGGATAATGCCACGCCGCGATTAGCAGGCAGGGTCCAAGGCGTCGTCGTCCAAATCACCACCCCACTGGCGTCGTCAGCATCGCAATTAAGCCGTTTGCCAACCTCTTCCACGTCGACAAAAGGAAACAGTACATCGACCGCCGACGACTGCTTATCGCGATACTCCACCTCTGCCTCCGCGAGGGCTGATCCACAATCGAGACACCAGTGAACGGGCTTGAAGCCCCGCTGCAAATGTCCCTGTTCAACAATATTGGCTAATGCGCGAACCACATTAGCCTCAAATGCAGGGTCCATGGTGAGATAGGGATTTTGCCAATCTCCCAATACCCCCATGCGCATGAAATCGAGCTTTTGTGCATCCACTTGCTTACGCGCGTAGTCCCGGCAGTGCTGTCGAAATTCGGCGGGGGAAACCTTGTGGCCGGGTTTACCCACCTTTTTTTCAACATTGAGCTCAATCGGCAATCCGTGGCAATCCCAGCCCGGCACATAAGGCGCATTAAAGCCCGATAACGTTTTTGATTTGATGATGATGTCTTTCAGAATTTTATTGATCGCATGTCCTACATGGAGCTGACCATTGGCGTAGGGCGGGCCATCGTGCAGGATGAAAGTCGGTTTATCTTTGCTGGCCTGCCGGATCTGACCATACAGGTCCATGGCTTCCCACGCCTTGAGCCGATCCGGCTCACGCTGAGCCAGATTCGCCTTCATCGGAAAGTCTGTCTGCGGCAGGTTTAGTGTCGCCTTGTAATCACTCATACTTCATCCGTGGTCGTTTAGCCACGCGCTCGCGTTAGCTTTATCTGCCTTGATACCGGCCTTTAGGGCCTCTAACGAGGGGAACTTCTGTTCCTCTCGCAACTTATGTCGAAAACGTACCGTTAATCTCTCACCGTAAAGATCCGGTGAGCCCTGCAAGATATGCACCTCGAGGGTTGCTTCCAAACGCTCACCAATGGTGGGTCTGACGCCCACGTTGGCCACGCCCTGCGCGCCCTCGAGGCCCCCTCCCCAAACGCTGACAGCATAAACGCCTTGCAGCGGTGATCGAATTCTATGCAGGGCGATGTTAGCGGTTGGCGCGTCTAACTGTCGGCCCAGCTTCTGTCCATGCTGCACTCTGCCCGCCAGTTCAAAAGGCCTTCCCAATAACCTCGCCGCGTCATCGAAGTCGCCCGCATCCAACGCCGCACGAATGCGGGTGCTGCTGACCCGCTCTCCCGCTGCTTCCAGCGTGGCGGTCGGGGCCACAGCATAGCCAAATTCGTCCGACAGCGCGCGGACATATTCCAAGTCACCCTCTCGCTGATTACCGAAATGGAAATCATCTCCAAACGCCAGATACTGGGCACCCAAGCCGTCTACAAAAATTTGCTCTACAAACTGCCTGGCTGTGAGTTGCCTGAGGCGTTTATTAAAAGGCAGACATAACACGCGGTCGACGCCACAGGCCTCCAGTAGTGGCCACTTGTCGCGCAACGTGGTGATGCGAGGGGGGGCTTCCAAAGGCGTTAAATACTCCCGCGGTAGCGGCTCGAAGGTGACCACAGTGGTGGGGATGCCCAACAGCAGCGCCTGTTTCTTGAGATGCGCAAGCACCGCCTGATGTCCCAAATGGACACCGTCAAAGGCGCCAATCGTCACCGCGCAACCACGATGATGCGATCGTAGATTATGTTGACCGCGTATGAGCTGCATCACCGACTCGGTTCCCGCCTCGTAAAAGAGGGCAGTATACCGCTCAGCGGCCCTTGGATCAGCCAGAGACACGCCCTAGTCAAGCTGCCCTCAGGCTCAACGCTTGAGATGATCGATCCGGCCACCCAAAATCCATAAGCTGGCCAGAAATGCGGCTAAACCCGCCAAGCACAGCATCGCTATCGCGATCCCTCGCTCCCACCACAGCCACTCTGTCCATATCACCATCTCGGGTGTTATCTGGAGTAATAACACACTCATTACCGCAGCCGAGGCCATAATTTTGATGAGCCATTGCTTAGCTGAAGCCTCGAGTACGAGAATCCCTGCTCGGTGTAAGCCACGATAAAGCAGCGTTGCGTTTAACCACGCAGCCACGCTGGTCGCCAGTGCCAAACCCACGTGACCCATCTCGAACCACCACATCAGAGGAAACACAAACAGCATATTGAGCACCATATTGGTGACCATTGCGATGATCCCAATTCGAACCGGTGTTTTCATATCTTCGCGGGCATAAAATCCGGGTGCTAGCACTTTGATCAACATAAACGCGCCCAAGCCGAGGGTATAGGCTCGCAAACTTGCCGCTGCCATGAAACGATCGTCGGCACCAAAAGCACCGTATTGAAACAGCGTCACTAATAATGGCTCTGCCAAAATCGCCAGCGCCAGCGTTGCCGGGATAGCAATAAACCCAACGCTGCGTACCGCCCAGGACATCGTGCCTGAGAACCCCGGATCATCAGCACGAGCGCGTTGCCCAGATAGCGCCGGCAATATCACCGTGGCAATCGCAATCGCAAAAATACCCAGTGGCAGTTCCGTCAACCTATCGGAATAATATAGCCACGATACGCTGCCCGCAGGCAGTAAAGAGGCCAACACGGTGTCGAGCAGCAAATTGATCTGGCTCACTGACACACCAAACAGCGCCGGCACCATCAAGATAAGAATCCGTCTCACGCCCTCGTGTCGAGGCGCCCAACGGGGCCGCGGCACGAGATCAATCGCCGCTAACGCGGGCAACTGAAACAGGAGCTGAGCAAACCCCGCGATCAATACGCCCAGTGCCAGTGCAACCACGGGCTCATCAAACCCGGGGGCCACCCACAAGGCGGCTGCAATTAACGACAGATTGAGTAAGATCGGCGTCAATGCGGGCACGGCAAACCGTTGGTAACTATTCAAAATAGCGCCGGCAAAACCCGTCAGTGAAATAAGCAATAAATAGGGAAATGTCAGCTTAATCAAATCTCCGGTGAGCGCCAGCTTAGCCGGGTCACGCAAAAATCCCGGTGCAAATAATAGGGCAACCAAAGGCGAGGCCATCACGGTCAATACCGTCAGCCCCGTCAAAATACCTCCCAACATGCCCGCAACACGGTCAACCAACTCGCGTACGGCAGCGTTGCCACCGTGCTCCCGCGTCTGGGCAAGCACTGGCACAAAGGCCTGCGCAAAGGCCCCTTCCGCAAATAATCGTCGCAAAAAATTAGGAATCTTAAAGGCCACAAAGAACGCGTCGGCGTTACTGCTAGCACCAATCAAATTGGCCAACACCACATCTCGCAACAGCCCGAGTACACGAGACAACAGTGTCGCAACACCGACGACTGCGCTCGAGCGGACTAACTCAGAGGGATCACCTGCCGATACGCTCGAAACGGGTTGCTCGGCCTCTACTTCATCAGGCTGACCCGGCTCAGTCATCGTGATCGTCGAGCCACGCCGCGCGCAGACGCTCACCATGACGCGCCAACCAGTACAGCGCGATTAATGTGTGTCCGTTGTTTATCTGACCTTGGTCCAGCATGGCCAACACGGTTTGGCGAGGGAGTTGGTGCACTAGAATATCCTCGTACTCGCTGTCCAGTCCCTGAATCGTCCCGGGCTTCGCACTCACCAGCTCGCCCACAAACACGCGGATTTGCTCAGAGCAGGCGCCGGCGCTGGGATAAAATGTGGCGATAGACTCGAGACGGCCTAAGACGCAGCCTGCCTCTTCATCCGCTTCCCGGTGCGCCACATTGATATCGGATTCCCCCTCCTCGACAATGCCCGCGATCAACTCAAGCATCCACGGGCTGTCGTTGTCTCGGATCGCCCCAACCCGCAGCTGCTCAATCAGCACTAACTCATCCGTCGCCATATCCCAAGGCAGCACCGCCACAGCATCACCGCGCTGAAACAGTTCGCGCCGCATCGAGTCAGACCATTCACCGCTGTGCAATCGATGACGTAGGGTCAGCGTGTCGACAGAAAAATAGCCGCTGAAGCTGCGCTCCTGGCGCTGTACGTCAACGTCTCCAGCACCAAAGCGGGGCTGGAATGGCGTCAAAACCGCCGCTCCGTGTACCAACTGACCGGCACTGCGTGCTGATCCACCTGCTCGACGACATCGAGAATGAGTGCAAACAACGCCATCCTCACAATCACGCCGTTATCACTTTGGCGGAAAATAGCGAGGTTGGGGTTGTCGTTCAGATCAATGTCGAGTTCCTGAGCCCCTTCGCGAGAATCCCTTGGCAAGGGATGCATGATCACCGTATTGGGTTCACAGTTGGCGGTGTAAACGCTTTGGTTCAGTCGGAAACGCCCACGATAAAGGTCAGCCTCCTCTCGCGTGCTGAAGCGTTCCTCTTGGATACGCGTGCTATACACAATGTCGACGTCCGTAATGCCCGACTCCAACACCTCGGTTTCCAACACATCGTGTCCTGCTCTCCGCAGTGTCTCCACCACGTCGGCAGGCATTCGCAATGCCTCTGGCGACACTAAGCTGACGCGGAGATGATCAAAGAGCGATAATAATTTACACAGCGAGTGCACCGTTCTGCCAAACCGAAGATCGCCCACCATGGCAATTCTCAGACTATCCAGCCCGCGATCTCGACCGGCGAGCTCAGAGCGAATGGTATACAAATCCAGCAGCGCCTGGCTGGGGTGCTCATTGGCACCGTCTCCCCCATTGATGACCGGCACTCGGCTAGCGGCAGCGAATTCAGAAACCGAGCCATCCTCAGGATGGCGCATGACGATAATATCTGAGTAACCGCTCAAGACTCGGGCGGTGTCGTAGAGTGACTCCCCCTTAGCAATCGCTGAATGCTCGAAGCCCGTCGTCTCTCGCACCTCACCGCCCAATAGATTAAAGGCACTGCCAAAACTGATGCGGGTCCGAGTGGAGGGCTCAAAAAACATGGAGCCTAAAATCGCCCCCTCCAGTACCCGTGTGATGCGCTCGCGATGCGCATAGGGACGCATCTGATCCGCCACAGTAAATAGGCGCTCCACATCCCCTCTTTCAAATTGGCTGATGCCCAGAATATGGCTACCGGCAAATTGCACGATATAAGCTCCCCTTTTGATGACCCGCTAGAGGGTGGTCGGCGTCGCCCATCGAGTTGACTGGGTATCTTGCTCAAGCCACTGCCCGACAAGGACCACGCTTTCAGCGCATCGTTGCCATTGTAGCCTTGATCAACCCTCGACTGACAGGTCTCTCACCCATTGCTCCAATGCATCCAGCGCCCGCGTGGTTGCTGGCGTGATGGCGGCGCGCGCCCGTTCCTCGGCTAACGCCCGTGTGAACGTGTCTTGATTGAAATCACCCTCTTGCCGCTGCAATTGACAGTGCTCACGCCACTGGTCACGCTCGTCTGTCGACAGACTGCCGGGAAAATTACGTGCGCGGTAACGGAACAACAGCTCGGGCAATCGTGGATCAGAAAAAGGCCAGCTCTGTGTCGCCAATGCCGCCGGCTCTTGTTGAAGGATCCGCTGACACAGGGCACGGTCGGCGTCATTGATGAAACCATCGTAGAGCATCTGATCAGGATCGGTCCGCGGCGGAAACGCCCTTTCACGCCAAATATCCTGAAACCGCGCAACGAAAGCGCCCTCATCCGCAGTGCGCGCTGCCCGCAACGCGGCCAGATGTGCACGGTGATGATCACCATCTAAACCAAGTCGCTCCGCAGCCTCACCCGCTAGCCAGTCGGCAGGCAAGAGCACCGGCGCGCGATTGAGACGCACTGCTGTGAGCGGCGGTCGCACGGCCTCTTTTGATCGCGCTGATGCCGGCGCAAACAGCGACTCACGCAACTCCGCTACTGGCTGATCGAGATACTCAGTGCTGCCAGCCAGATCAGCACAGATGACCTCACTCTTATTATCGGGATGCCAAGCAAGCGGTACTATGAGGGCGACGTTATGCCTTGCCGCACCGAATATCCCCGAGACATAGACGACCGGCTTCAATCTCGGAATATCGATCAGCGCACTGACCGCCCGTTTACTGCGATTGGCATACAGCGTAGTAAACAAGCGCGCATCCGATTGCTTCAAGCGCTTCGCCATTTCGATCGTCGCGATCACATCGGCTAACGCATCGTGAGCGGCGCCATGTTCAATCCCGTTGGCGGCCGTAAGGTCCTCGAGACGAAAACTGGTCAACCCATCGTCACGCTGTGGCCACTTGATACCATTGGGGCTGAGCGCCCAAAATGCGCGGACCACATCGAGCAAGTCCCAGCGGCTATTGCCATTTTGCCATTCCCGCGCATAGGGATCGTGCAGATTGCGCCACAAGGTAAAGCGGGTGACTTCATCATCGAAGCGAATCGAGTTATAGCCCACGGTGCAGGTATTGGGCTTGGCGAGTTCTGCGAGAATACGATTAATAAAGGTTGCTTCAGGGACGCCCTTTTCATGGGCTTCTTGGGGTGTAATGCCGGTGACGCGCACCGCTGCAGGATGCGGCAATCTGTCTTCTGTCGGTTGTGCGTAAAGCGTGAGCGGTTCACCGACGATATTCAATTCTGTGTCGGTTCGGATACCCGCGAACTGCCAAGGTCGGTCCTGAGTGGGGTCCGCCCCCGACGTTTCATAATCGTGCCAATAAAGCGACTCAGATGAGCTCAAGCGCCTGCTCTTCAATCTGTGCTTTCCACAGTTTAGGACCTGTCACATGAACCGACTCACCCTGACTGTCCACCGCCACGCTGACCGGCATATCCTTCACAGTGAAGGCGTAAATGGCCTCCATCCCCAAATCCTCAAAGGCCACCACCTCAGCCTTGGTCACCGCTTTCGACACCAGATAGGCGGCACCGCCCACTGCCATCAGATAGACCGCGCCATGCTTTTTAATGGCTTCTACTGCAACAGGGCCGCGCTCTGCTTTACCGATCATGCCCGCTAACCCGGTCTGATCGAGAATATAGTCAGTAAATTTGTCCATTCGCGTCGCGGTCGTGGGGCCAGCCGGACCGACTGCCTCGTCACGAACGGGGTCCACCGGTCCCACGTAATAAATAAACTTACCCCGGAGGTCGACGGGTAAAGGCTCACCCTGCTCTAACATCTGAGTCATACGTTTGTGCGCCGCGTCGCGCCCTGTCAGCATGGTGCCGGAGAGGAGCAACGTATCCCCGGGCATCCAGGTATGGATTTCCTCTCGAGTGACCGTATCCAGATTCACTTTACGGACCGATTCACCCGGCTCCCAGCTGATCTCAGGCCACTGGGTAATGTCAGGGGGGGTTTGCAGCGCAGGCCCCTCCCCAGTCAGCGTGAAATGCGCATGCCGTGTCGCGGCGCAGTTCGGGATCATCGCAACGGGTAGTGAGGCGGCATGTGTCGGGTAATCCATAATCTTCACATCGAGTACAGTGGTGAGGCCGCCCAGCCCCTGTGCACCAATCCCCGTTCGGTTAGCGGCGTCCATAATCTCTAGTCGCAGCTCTTCCGTGCGGCTCTGTGGTCCCCTCGCTCGAAGCTCATCGATATCCACTGGGGCCATCAGCGACTCTTTGGCCAGTATCATCGCCTTTTCCGCCGTACCGCCAATACCGATACCCAGTATGCCGGGGGGACACCACCCCGCGCCCATCGTTGGCAACGTTTTGGCAACCCAGTCAACAATGCTATCCGAGGGGTTAAGCATCGCCAGCTTAGCCTTGTTTTCGGATCCCCCGCCTTTGGCCGCCACCTGCACGCTCACGCTATTGCCAGGCACCAGTCGGGTATGGATGACCGCTGGCGTATTGTCACGGGTATTCTCACGACGCCCCGCGGGGTCATTAAGAATAGACGCCCGAAGCTTATTATCGGGGTGGGTGTAAGCGCGTCGCACGCCCTCGTTAATCATGTCATCGAGGGAACGCTCTGTTTCCCAGCGGACACCCATGCCAACTTCAACAAAGACCGTCACAATACCCGTATCTTGGCAGAGCGGCCGGTGGCCGACCGCACACATTCTAGAATTGATTAGTATCTGTGCCATGGCATCTTTCGCTGCGGGGTTTTGCTCCCGCTCCCAAGCCCGATGCACCGCCTGTATAAAATCGAGGGGATGGTAGTAAGAGATAAACTGCAGTGCATCCGCCACACTGTCGATGAGATCTCGCTCCTGAATGACTGTCATACCCTTTGCACTCCCGCTACCTTCACGCGTTGACTATTGCATGATGGGCGCACTGAGCGCCGCAATGTCTGCCTCTAACTCGACCATGTTGGCATTCACTTGACGACGGAAGGCATTGATCGATTCGATCCACTCGCCATTACTGTCGACTTGCTTGCGCAGCGCAGCGCGCTCGAGATTTGATTTGTTCAAGCCATCGGCCAACCGTTCAACATCCGTCTGAGCGCGTTGCGCACTGGCGGCTAAGCGCTCTAAATCGCCCGCTACTTTAGTCAGTGCCGATAACTCCGCCAGCATGGTCTCTAACGTGCTGCTGTGTGCTGTGGTTGTGCTGGTGAGATTCGTGATGGTCTTTTCCTGAGCAACAACGCTCTTCTCGACCTTCACCAGTTTGCCATTGCTCACTTTGCGCGCATCCCATAGCTTGCGCACTTCGGTGTCAATTAACCGTATTTGCGCACTCATCGCCGCCGCCGATTTATTCACGGTCTCATCAGTATCAGAGAGGAGTGCCTCGAGATCCGCAACACGGCCCTGCAGCGCCAATTGTTGTGTGCGCGAGGTATCCGCAAGCGTTTGTAACTGCCACGCCCAGGCACAAGCGATGGCCGCCAGCGCGAGTGCTATCGTCAATACCAGCCGAGCCGTCAAACCCAGACCCGCTTCCGCTCTGGCAGCACGCGGCGGGATAGCACCACGGGGAGCCGAGCTGACTGCTTCATCGCGGTTGGCGGTAAAGGACGGAATCTCGTTGAGGTCATCACGGGACATACCAAGTACTCAGTCTCGAAAGCATTAGATTATATCGCGACCCTAGCGCGCATGTGCACCGGGGGCATTATTCCCGTATCGGCTGTGCCAACGCATCACGCAGAGTCCCGCCCTGGCTGACAATGCCAGCGGGGAGCGATAAATCCAGCAGGGTTGCCGCAATCGGGTAGACATCGAGCTGGTGTGCTTTGGGGATCACCTTGCCCACCGAAAAGCCCGGACCAATCGCCACGAAAAAGGCGGCCATGTCCTCCACCGTCGCAGGATATCCGTGCATTCCGCGCAAATCAGGTCCCCGCGCACCACCATGACGAAACAGTCGGGGCGGGTCTGTCTCAATAATCAGCTCAGCGACGGCGGGATGATTATTGTAGCGCCGCTCAGCAAGCGTCTCATCAGAGACCACCCGATAGCGCCCATTCGACGCCTCGCGCAAAGTGGCTGCCAGTGCCGCCACATCCGCTTCAGGATCTCGTCGGTAGTACATCACGCGTGTGCTGCTATTAACGCGTCGAAAGCCCTTCGGACGCGGCAAGGTATTGGTGTCAATAAATAGGCTCGGATCGACTGCAGACATGCCGTGATCGGACAACACGATGAGACTGATCTCCGCATCCTGCTGACGATTGATGTCTTGAATGGCCCGCCATAACTCACTCACCCAATAATCTGTCTCTGCGATGGCGGCCTTTGTCTCAGGCGCATCAGGACCATAAGTATGTCCACTGGAGTCCACTTTGGAAAAGTACAAAGTCACCAAGTCAGGTCGATCGACCTCCGGTAGCGAGAGCCACTCGGTGGCCTGCCGCACTTTATCTGACGGACTGACACTGACATCGTAGGCCCGATAATCTGTCGGTAGAATGCCGTCAAATTTAGCGTCAGATTCGGGCCAGAAAAAAGTGGAGGCACGACCACCCTGCTGCTCAACCAGCGTCCACAATGGTGTGCCCGCCAGCCAATCAGGGTCCTTTTGGCCAGACCCCATTCGGTAACAATCGGGTCGATCACTGCGACAAAAATAATTATCCACCACGCCGTGGTCCGTTGGCCGCAGCCCCGTCGCGATTGATAAATGAGCGGGGAACGTTTTCGAGGGGTAGACCGCTTGCAACTGATTGACCCGAACACCCCGCTCGGCTATTCGCTTCATGCTCTGCGCCTCCGGCCAATCCAAATAATCCCAGCGGAAACCATCGATCGACACCAGCACGAGGGTATTGGCCAGCGACGAGGAGACACTGAACAGAAGCAAGCAGAAGGTCAGAAAGCGTTTCATGACCGGGTGGCTCCCCTGCGCGAGATCTTCCTGAGCGTCTGGCACGCCCCGGTTAGCCCGTGCTCGCTTAAAAAACGTTTCACTGTCATTGATACCACCCACCGGATCAAGCCCGCCGGCTTGCTATGACATCATATTGTAGCGATCACACCAGCGGCTAGACA
>ERZ767114.1240-NODE-1240-length-12407-cov-24.198946_pt1 | contig 12407 bp, 10 predicted proteins | sample MGYA00374952_ERZ767114 | MGnify/ENA primary metagenome ERZ767114 (study PRJEB28939, sample SAMN06267156) | marine metagenome | isolation source: Columbia River Estuary | place: USA:Columbia River Estuary, USA | collected 2012-05-05 ...
GCTGAACTTCACAGGTTCTAAACTTTGATCGAAGTTGTAATAGCTGAACTTCACAGGTTCTAAACTTTGATCGAAGTTGTAATAGCTGAACTTCACAGGTTCTAAACTTTGATCGAAGTTGTAATAGCTGAACTTCACAGGTTCTAAACTTTGATCGAAGTTGTAATAGCTGAACTTCACAGGTTCTAAACTTTGATCGAAGTCAATTTAACAGAACTATTGCTCTATTTGGTTGCTGTTTCATTGTCTATTAGTATTGCGGGTAAATCTTCGATAGAGAGTGGCATTCGATGTCTATGTATTGAATCATCTTGTACTGATAACCTGAAAATTAGGTGGCTATAGTTTATTTTGATGTTTTGGTGCTGTTTTTCAACAAATGCTTCGATAGTTATTGACGAGGCATTTGAAGTCGCCGGTATTTCGATTGTTTTATCATATCCTCGATATGTGGTTTTTGTGTCATACCCAGGCGGAATTGGAATGTCTACTGCTTCGCTTTGTTTTGCAATGTGGTTGGCAAATGTTTTTATAAATTCCTTAGTAAAATAGGGCTCCTTTGCCGATGGCATCAATGTTTGGTGTAAGGTTTGCATTGTAAAGATCATTGGCTTGCTTGTACGGGCCAGAGTAGAACCAAAATTATAGAGGGCTAGTAATATAGGTTCATTAATCTTTAAAATTTCAGGATCATCTTGATAAAATATTTTGTGATTAGCTTTAAGTCTCTGAAAGGTGTTTTCTAATAATGAAAGTCGAATATACCTTGGGTACTTTGTTGTTAGCCCTGATTCTTCGGTGTGTTCTTCATCAATTCTATGCACATTGCTCCAATAATTAATGGAGCTTTCGTCAAATACGCCTCCCATTAGGTTTGCTAAAATAGTGTTTAAACCGGTCTTTTTATCACGAATTACCATATTCGTGTTTTCTATTCGTTTAATCCCTTTGTAACACCAGATCCGAGCGTTCCCACCGTCTGTCTTTCCTACGGCCTTTAAAATCTCAACAATATCGATGTCCCAGAGATTGATCCAATCTTTTTTACCTGATCGGTACAGTTCAAGGTGTTTCTCTACATACTGTGTAATAGCACTTAATACGGCGCGAATTATATTTTGATCACTCACCAGGGCTAATTCATGGCCAGTCAGTGTGATTGTCTCAACTTCATAGGTAGCATCACCAATTCTAATATCAGTGACAATGTGGTTTCTAGTGTCTCCATGATGTGTCTTGTATGCTTTATCAAGCAATATTGTTTGAAGTATTTCTGAGCGTATGTATGTATGGTCGATTGGAAGAAAATTATACTTCGCTGCAATCTGTTCTGCGATATTTTTGTGCTGCATTAATTCTTTATTTTCAACCTTTTTAGCGCCATGGATGTATTTAATATCAAGCAATGAATTGAGTGTATATATTTTTCGCTTGCGGCCCTTCTCTGGTTTTATCTCGTATTCTGACAGGTATTTTGCTGCAACTAAGTCTCTTGTGATTTGGTTTAAATATGGCCGTGAGGCATTAATACTTTGGCTAGATACAGTTTCTATGACAGCATCACTGTCAGTAAAGCCATGTTCGCTTGAATCGCATTTCAGCAAAATTGCTTTCAGGTAGTAATAAGTATTTTTTTTAAAATGATCTAAATCTGATGCTTTTAATTCTAGAAAATCAGTTGTCCAATCCGGATCACAATAATAAATCGATCCAGAGAAATTGACGTTTTTTGGTAGAGTGGGGCGTTCCATACCGAATACTCAGGTGGTTTTGTAATATCTAAACAAAAATGGTTCTAAACTTCAAGAGGGAGGGTTGCCCGCCTTCTTTATTGAAGGCGGGCGCATAGTGCTCTCTTATACGCCGACAAAGCCGACGTGTTTAAAGATAGCCCTTTTGATCACGGTGCCGTCCACGATGTCTTCAACGGAAACCCGTTGAGAAAAAGCGTAGACGGCCTTTACGCCGACCTTGGCGAGCTGTCTTTCAAGCTCGGCCATGAACCATGGCGCACCGCCGATCATGGCGGTGGTGAAACCTTCCGATTCCACCAGTTGAGCCAATTTCTCGGCTCTTTCCAAAATCTCTGCCTTTGTAGGCAGAGAGTCGAACGTGAGTAGTCCTGAAACCACTAAACGCAAGTCTGCGTTTAGTTCGACCACACCAGCCGCAAGCTGGTCGCTTACGGCTGTGTGTTGGGTGATATTAACTATCTTCATCATAACGATCTCCTTTGCCAACTGGTAGCTGGCGGTTTTATGGGTATTGGTAAATCTCACCCATCTTTACCCCTCTTGTTAAGGGGGATGTCACGTCGTGGTCGTCCCAGAAATCGGGAGCGTCGCTTTGGTCGTACAAAAGCCCATCAACAAAACAGTAGTAATAACTACTCCCTGTTGACCAAGAGTGGAAAAGGCCATGAGCATTTCTGCTCTCGACTCTATTAACAACTTGGACCACCCAAGTTCCACGGCTAACGTGACGCACCTCAAGCGAGGTGTCGTCAGTGCGACAATCACCCCATTGCTCGATGTGGTGATTCAAGACTTGGGCCTGCTTACCTTTGAAATTTCTCATTTTTGTTTCTCCTTAACCTGCTGAAAACAGGTGTTTTTTGTTTTATGCCGGTAAATCCGGCGGTTCACGCACAAGTGCGTAGAATTCTTAACCGTTTAAGATGCTAGAACAAAAAGGGCAGGATTCAGGTGCTTCCAAGTATCTCAGAACAGTGCTGTTGCAGTTACAGCATTTGTCTACTGTCATGGTGACGTTGGCTGTTTCGTATTCAAGGTGCCCTGATGCTACATGGTACTCGTAGCATGTTGTTGCGATGTCATCTGCAGACACATTGAAATTCTCTCGGCTCAATAACTCATGCGTAGTGTGTACAGCAGTTAGTGAAATTCCATTGTCATCGTTAAACTTTAAATATGTGTTCAAGGCCAGGTGAACCAAATCGTATTTGGTTTGGATAATGGTTCTTGGTGGCTGCAATTTAGTCTTTCTTTGCGTTGTCTCATTTAAGTTGAGGCCGGCTGTTATTTTGCGATATTGCGTGTCAGTAATGTGACATTTCAAAACACGGTGTCTCACACCAAGTTGAGCTAGTTTAAATGAGGTGGCGAAGGTCGGGTTTGACAAATCCGCCATGCTTAATTGGATCATTTTTTGAATGCCCATATCTACCGTCCTTAGTATTTAGTGCCAGTTACGCCCATTGCAACTTGCATGATCAGCGTTTGGTGGTTTGTTTCGCTTATTGAAAAAGCCGGTACCAAATATGCTCTGCAAATTTGTTCCCGAAGTTCCTCAATTCCGAGGCTTCCTATATGTTGGCTATCGATCCGGAAGCAAAAGTCGTTTGTTTTGCTGTCAACTGTTGAATTTATGGATGCTTGGTATACCGCGTTTGCAAGGTCATTCACCCTATTGCGAAGAAAATCCATACCGAATTTTTTTTCGGCTGCTCTTACCTCAAACATTAGTCGATGGGCCGGCAGCTTTAAGTTGCGTAGGTTTTTTAGCGTCCGTGCCTTCGTAATGTCTGTTTCGTAAATAAACGCGGGGTCTTCAAGCAACTGGATGCGGCTGGTGTGGTCCAGCATTTCTTCGTCTACTGTATCGATTAGAATCTCAATAAACAGGTTGTTGATTGCAAATATTTTTTCTGCGCTGGGTAATGTTGAGGTATTTAGCATGTCGCATCCTTGCTTGTTAGTTACACGTTTAAGAGATTTCGGTAAATTCTAAATACCTTGTCTGCATAGTCTGTCGCTCGGTCTTGGTCGGCCCATGTGTGATAGCGGCCAACCGCCTGAAAAAGTGAATCGGCGGTTTTCATGTTTTCAGCCAGGATTTGCCCAGCAATCTTTAGGTTCGTTCCCAAATCGAGTAAATCGGTTAGCTTCTCTACGCGATGGCCGTGGTAGCGGGTATTAATCTGTGCTGGCCCAATATCGAGAGATCCATCAGGGTAAGAAAGAAAGTATTGCTCTATCGCTGCATGCGCTTCCGCTTTTGTACCGAAATACTTAGCGCCTTCAACATCAGATCGGATAACAAAAGGTGAGGGGGCTACTTGTTGGTTGTCGCCTTGGTAGCGCATAGACTCGACTAAAGTTAGCGCGTAGATAAACAATACATCTACCGCCGCCTCATTAGCAGCCGCTTGCCATTCAGGTTTGGCCATTAACTCTGTACGGATAGAGGAAGCAGATGTCGCAAAAGGAAGAGTGCACAGAAGCACTAATATAGCAGCAGCGCGATACAATTTTGATCCCTCATATGTTTGTAACTCCATTTAAACCGATAGTACGAATTAACATTTTCAAGTCTTTGATCAAGGTCATTTTTGGCTAAAAGTGTGACTAAAGTCTCATAATAGTTTTCTGGAGATAGATGTCAAGTCTAACCTGTTACTGTCGAACTATGACATTAAGCAGGTAATTGCATCTATTGGCACAGATATTGCTTTGAAAATTTGCGTTAATGTATTTGTGGGACTATTATATTTATAGAACATTAAGGAAAAGGCCAAATAAATGACTAATACATCAGTGCTACCCAAACGACATTTTAAGTTCCTAACCGGATTGGCGTTAGTCGTCGCCGGTGGATATTTGAATGTTGCTGGTATCTTTGGCTGGGAAGTGACTGCCCCAGCAATCGTTATTGGCTTTTTGCTGTTGCGGCATGAGCTGATTTGGCATTGGGCGTACTCATTGAGTGCCGTTGTCGGACTGTCTCTTTTGGTCCTTCACTGGTGGCCGCTGCTCATGTTCTTTGCAGCATTTCCTAAAACCAAGCATGTTCGGGTAATAGAAGAAGAAGGGAGCGATATGAATACTTCAAAGACTAATTATTGGCTCATGGCACTATATTTGTTGCCGCTGGTTTTTACTATCGGTCTTCTGACGATGGGTTATCTGTCATCTGCCGACAAAATATCAATAGACGAAATATCAATGGATGATGTTTATCGAAAGTTGTTGGTGATCGTACCTGCTCTCATTTTGTTCTCTCTTTTCGCTTGGGTGTCATTGAAGGGGGCTGTTTCTGTCGTAGGTATTATCCTGTTGTTTGTGGTTTTTGGTTTCACCTGGCTTTCTGTGCCACTGGCAATAGGTATTTTAATTTCTTTGAGAAAGCTTAACGATGCGGGATTCTTTAAATATAGCCATGACAGTGATTATGATCACCGGGAACGCTACCGCGAGCTATTCCGCCTCAATATAAATGGTTCAGACCCAGGCGCGTCGGGCCAGATAGACAATAACACTAACACTAACACTAACCCCTGGATCTTTTAACGCTCCATCTATGCTAAAAGGCCGCTATTGCGGCCTTTTTTACGAAGGTTTAGCTAGAGTCAATTATTAGGCTCCGTCGGGTTCATTGTTGGAATACTTGTTCTCTATGTTCGTTTGTTTTGCTGATGTGACGGCAGCGTCTAGCACTTTTTCTCTAGCTGCTGCTGCTGCTGCTGCTGCATCTGCTGCTGCTGCTGCTGCATCTGCTTCGGCTTTTGCTTCGGCTTTTGCGACGGCTTTTTCACCGGCGCTTGCTTGAGCATCTATGGAAATCTCTGGGTTAGCTTCTCTGGCTTGATTAACCGCAGTCTCCATTGCATCGTAGCTGTCATAGCCATAATACTCTGCATATCTGTCTTGAATGGCAGGCATCGCATTTTGCTCCCATACCTCTGGGTCTTTAATATGGCTGTACGCATCAATCATATTCTTCATGCTCCTTTCCCATTTACTATCGGAGTCAGGACTATGCTCCCCTTTGTCTAGACCGTATGCCATCAAGTCTGTAATAAGGTTATCCTGATTTGCTACCCAGTCGCTAACTTGAGTTTGATTTGCAATGACGGCTGCTTGGACTGGATCACTCATGTCGCCATGTAATTCCGCACTTGTTTGGGCCTGTGCGACACCCTCCATAACCGAGTCACTTGCAGCGTTGGGTGAGTAGTTATGTGGTCGGTCCAATTCAAAAGTTGATGTCCAGTTATCGGCAACAGTATTTTTCCATGCTTCCGCTCCAACGATTTTGTCTCTGTTTTCGTCTGATGACGTACTTAGTCCTGAATCCATATTGAACTTAGCTAAAGCGCCATTCTGTGCCAAGCCTGCAGATCCACCATGAGCGCGTTGCTCGATATAGTTTTCCATGTCCCTTGCCTGCGCTTCACCCGCTGCAGTTAATCTATCCAAAGTCCCGTCGTTATCTGAATCCTCCGCAAAGGTTGCGTTGCCTTGTGAAGCAAACAAACCAACCATTTCGTCCCTTAAAACCTGACCCGCTAGTTCTTGTGTCTCGGCACCGCCATAGTACGCCGAGTAAACAGCGGCCTGTCCATGACTTAACCCAGATGACCTTGCTTCCGAATAAAGCTCACCAGCCATAGTCGATACTTCGCCTGCAGTATCCTCGCCCATTTGAGAGAACCGGTTAAGGTTTTCTGCGCCACCAAACAAAGAGGCTGCTACCCCTGTTGAGCCATAGTCGAAGGTCTGGTCGTGGGCCTTCCATGCAGCGGCAGCATTTGTATAGTTATTAAACTGGCCTTGGTGTTCTGCTGCTTGTGCGTTCACAGCTAGCCTATTGGCATCAGCCTGGCCGGAAACATCGGGCGGGCTGCCTATGACTGGCAGAGTTCCTGTTTTGTCTTCGATAGTTTCTCCGAGGCCAGCATTGAAAGCGGTTGTCGCAGCGCCAGGGTCCACACCCTCGCCAAGTCCTTTTTGTTCTTCCTCGCTAAATAATTGTTCAGCCCCTCTTGTGCCAATGTTCTTTCCAGTTGCGTCTTCATAGGCACCAATAAGCCCATTGTAGCCCGCTGCTTGAACAAGTGAATCATCACTACCAGTGAAAACATCTGAGGCGAGTGCTTCCATCTGCGCTCTGGCCAATGCAGCCCCATTTCCCATACCAATTTCATCGGAGATATAACGTGCTGTTTGGGCTGCCACATTGTCCTCAACCAAAATCCTTTCTTCCTTTGATAGCCCGCTTAAAGCATTATTATAATTCTGGTTTAGATTGGTTAGACCGTTTTCACTATCTGCGACCCTTTTTGCCATTTCATAGGTATTAAATTTCTCTATAGTGCCAATCGATGATTTGTCATCACTATATGTAGAAAGGGATTTTGTTGATGAAATAATGTCGGAGCTGGATTCCAAAAGCGAATCTGAAACACCAAGACTTTCCATCGCCGTATGTTGTTCTTGGGAAGCCTTGCTAACTAGCTCTGCCATTGTTTCTGTGTAGGCCGCTGAATAGGCCGTGTCATTTTTGAGACTTTCGCCCGCAGTAGATGTTGCATCTTGCAATTGTTGCATCATTTGCTGATCTACATTCTTAGCATCTGCGCCCGCTGAAAACATCTCTGTTATCACGCTCTTTGGTAACGATATACCCGCTGAATAGCTACCTATTATCGTGTTCTGATCGGCTTGCGATACACCCGCCGTTTCCATCGCAGACTGCATCTGGCTTATGCTTGTTGAGTTGGTTTCACTTGCTGCTGCTGTGGCAGCTTCGGTAGACATCTTACCCAAGGTATGAATATGGCTATTAGATTGTCCTTCCGTAAAGGTTTTTGCCAAGGATGCTTGCATCGTGGAAGAAGCGGCTACCAAGTTGTTTTGTGCCATCTGCGCTCCATGTGCGAGTTGATTGGCCATATTAACTTCGGTGCCGGTTTCGGGCTCACCAAATCGCGCCGTACCGTGGGCAGCATCGCTGGTATAATAGCTTTGTTGACTCATAACAGGGGCGGCATTTGCAACATCTGGTGCCATCAATCGTTCGTTAATGTGGTCTTGACCACCCATTCTCTGCGCTAAAGAGTTGGCAATAATTGGCGAACCGTACACAAGCAACATGGTTAACATCGGGGCTGATGCCGCCAACATGCCTCCAGTAGCGATGTGTGCCTGCACTTCTTGCATAACACCATCCATCACATAAAAGCTGTTCATTGAAGCATTACCCGATTGGGAGACACTAAATGCCGCAACCTTCTCTTTTACCCCATTGGTAATAAAGCGATCAATTAGAATAAGCGTTGGAATCCAAAGCTGTATGCCAATTAGAAATTGTAGGTATTTCGGCAGCATACGCGCACCAAATCCCATTAAAATCATTGCAGCCAATAGCGGTGCGATGGCGTAAAGGAAACCCTCAAAGAAGCTAGTCATAGGCTTAATGACTGACATGAACATCGACTGCTCGGAAGCCCACTGGATGTTCCTTTGCGAGATTCCTTGGTTGACCATTACTGCAGCTATATTGTCGTACAAAGAAACGTGTCGATCTCTCGCGGCAAGATCATAAATCGGCCGCACGATTGCGGTCATCATGCTACGTTGCGCGGATTCTAAGTTGCTACCCAAGGCGGCAACCATGTTAATCTCAGACAGATGGTTTCCGATCCGTTTCAATTCTGGGCTTGAATCGTTGGCATTACTATCAGGCAGGGTAAGTTCGCCGGCTGTATTGTAGTCGCCAGCATTGGTGATGTTTACTAATGCTAGTAGCTCTTTTCTTGCGGGGCCATCTAATTGGGTCAGCGCCTCGTAGTAGGATATTGTCGTGTCGGCACTGTCTTCCCCAATGTATTTGTTGTACGCATCCGTGCAGTTGAGGTCTTCAAATGAGCCATCAGCCTTCTCAATACCGACTGTGTACAGCTCACTTTCAAATTTCAGACCTTCTGGTATAGATGCTTTAGCAATAATGTCGGCAGTTGTCGCGCCTCGATCCGCACCCCTCAATGTACACTGTTGGACGTACATCTTGACGGTTTCAGTTGCGTCGCGCAGTCCCGTGGATGCGTTAATGCTTTTTTGAATGTTGTATGAGTTACCTAGATTGTGCAATCCAGCGATAGCTTTTAGAGAGGAAACAAAATCCATATTGTTGTATGGATCGTAATCACCAGTCTGTAGGGCGCTGGGCGACGGCCATGCAAAGAGGAATTGCGTCCCGATCCATCGAGCACTGGTCGTGGTAAAACTGGCGGTATAGGCAATTCCTAACGGCACACCATCTACCCGATAGAACTTGCCAGGATTGGCAGCATCCCGCACATTTACCGAAGTGGATGCGCCAAAAACAATTAGGAATATCAGGTATGCCATTAAGGTTTTTTGTATGCTATCGCCGGCTCCCTTTCCACTATTTAGTGCCTGCATTATTTGGAATATAATTCCTATCGCAAAGGATACCGACAAAAAGCCGATCAACTGGGGGTTTAGAGCGCCGACCCCGCCATTTGCACCATTTGTGTCGTACCCCATAATGATCGAGATACCTTCAAATATATCGGCAAGGTGCCGGTGCGAACCCAGAGCATAAATATCAAGAGCCACAGTTAGTTACTCCCTGTTTGCATAACGTATTGGGCTTTTTTAGCACGTTCAAGCATGGTGCTCAGATCGTAAAAAAGTGTTGAGTAAGTGCCATTGTTCTCACTGTGTATTTGATACTCCGCTAGGAATTTTTGACGCTGCTTAGTAATTTGTTCCGCCATTTTCTCAATTCCTTGTCCAGCGCCCATATTATAGTCGGAGCTGAGAATGGCAGTTTCGATGGTATCGAACATATTGGTGACTACGGCATAGGTATATTCTCGGGCAATAATGGCCGCATTCTTTTTTATTATCGATACAGTGGCAACGCTACTAAAGGTGGCTAATTCCATTATTTTATTCCTGATTTCAGCATCTGTTATATAGAATATGGTTCGCTCTTCTGGGGTCCAAGCAGCCAGCGGTGTATTGTTTTTTATGCGCTTTAAAATGCCAGGGAATGCTCCGCTGCCCACATACCCATTCACAATTCGTGATTGCATTCCCGTAAAACGGATGTCCTGCGTTGTTGGTGCGAGACATTTTGTAGATAAATCATCTGTCGCGTCCGTAGCTCGCGTATTGCATGTGAGCACTGGAATATTCGTATTGCCATCAGACTCAATAAATTCTTTGAGGGTTAAAGATAGGGATGGGGCGAATGGTACGACTTTGAACTGATTACCTTTGATCACACCAGCGGTGGTTTCTGCATTTGCTTCTTTTGTAGTAACCATAGTACCCGAGAGCGACATAATTATGTCGAGTAATGGATCGTTGGCAGCGGTAGCTTCGGCTTGCAGATAAACATCGTTGGAAACCAGTGTGATATAAACGAGGTTGCCCAAGTATTTTTCGTCGAATAATTCTTCGTGTTCAGGTGCTAGGGACGTTATGTTTGAAACTTCATTTTCTTGCAGCCGACTGTCAGCGCCAGATTCGTTGGCGGTTTGTTTGTAGTTGTTTTGGAGATAGGCAAGGCCCTTGTCTACGCCCTGTTGTGCTAAGTCACAAGAATTTTTCGCATATTGGTTTAATTCAGTGATGGTCTTTTGAATATCACTAATGATGCCATCCATCATCGGAGATAGGCTGTTTAATGCGAGATGGAACGCATAGCCAAGGGCTTGTTGCGGGATAGCTTCCAGCAGACCTGTAATATCAGCGTCCAGTTCAAAACTCAAAGAACCTAAGTGTGCGTCGATACCACCACACCCAGAATCCACAGATGGTGGAGTAAAAGAGGCATTAATCCCTACGGTTTTTGTGGGAATCCTCACTTGCAGCGACCCAAAGCTCACATCGTCACGATAATAGGAACTGTCACCAAAGGTATCACCGAGATTTGTTGTGGTTTGCCGTGATGCACCAGCGGCGTTCACATAGCTGTCGAGTTTTTGGTTCATGGTGGTAGCTCCAGCCTGTGCAATTGTTAATGCAGTCGCAGCTACACAAATTATCTTTCTTGCTAAACGCATTCTCTTTGTTCTCCGGCTAGTATTCGGTGGCATCGGCATAAGCAGTAGATTTGAAGGCTTCCTCTGTAATTAAGCCCATGCGTATTCCGGCAATGGTCGTTCTGCGGTAAAGCTCGTTAAGGTCAATAAGACCCAAAGTAATCGGCTCAATGACATCGTTGGGTCCAAGCATAAAAACGGCTGGTACAGTTGTTGCGTTTAGCTGTTCTGCCAGTCCGTTATTTGGCCGCCAATTGTCCCAATGGGCACCAGGCGGCGGAGCGTTGTCTAGTGCGATTGGCAATACAGTCATACCTGTCTCTTGCTGAAATTGTTTGAGTTCAGGGCTAAATCTTTTGCAATAGGGGCAGTCAGAGCGGTAGAAGTAGATCAAGCCTGTGGCTTGGCTTAATTGCGTATAAATTTTATGTGTAGCCAGTTCTTGTTCAAACGTAGTCGCTTCGACTTGTGCAATCGACAGGGCTGCCACAACGACAAACAGAATTGTTCTCACCAGACTCATTTTCGATAGTCTCCGACCAGTGTGGTGGCTGCACTATTTTTCACGGTAAATTCGGTTGCTGTGGCAACGAAATCTAGGATTTGTTCTGGGTCAATAAACCCCTCATTCGCCTTAAAACCCTCCCTGTCTACGATGTCGATTAAACGCACATCTTTAGTGTCGTAGGCGTAAGCGGTTGATTGGTATGCTTCTTGTGAAATTAAGCCCATTCTCATGCCGACCATAGTGGTCCTGCGATAAAGCTCGTCACGGGATATAATGCCTAAAGTAATTGGCTCAATCTCGTTATTGGGGCCAAGCATGAAAAGGGCGGGGACTGAGGTTACACTTAGCTGTTCTGCCAGTCCGTTGTTAGGCCGCCAGTTGTCCCAATGGGCACCAGGCGGAGGTGCGTTATCCATCGCTATTGGCAACACAGCCATGCCAGTCTCCCTCTCAAACTGTTTGAGTTGAGGGCTAAATTTCTTGCTGTATGGGCAGTCGGATCGGTAGATGTAAATTAAACCTGTGGTTTGGCTTAATCGCTCGTAAATTTCCATCGTAGATTTTTTTTGTTCTGAGTTGTTGGCCAATCGACCAGAGGTACTTGAGCGTTCAGAAGAAGCAGGATCGAGAAATGCGTCGCCTACAGTGACCATCGCAAAGCTCTGTGCAAAACGTGCAGCCATATCGAGGCCAGTTTGTTGGACATACATATAGGCTTTTGTGGCAACACGACACTCAGGCGCGGTGGCTCCACCAGCACAGGAATCCATAGCCGCTTCTTGGTATTTTGGAAGGTTAATTCTGATCCAAGCCGCTGAAAATGCTTTTGGACCATCAGGAATAGGGTTCGGTTTCGGCGCTTCGGGTTCTGGTTTCGGCGCTTCCGCAGGGGGGGCAGGGGGAGCAGGCTCTTCTTCCTGTTCCTTCTGCTTTTCTTGCAACGGGGTATAAAAATAGAAGCCTTGTCCGTCCGTTTTGAACGGACTGGTATTTTCTAAATGCTCGTATCCCTCGCCAGCTTGAGCGACGTTCTGTTCGGCACTGGCATTCAGGCAGATAACCGTGATTATGGCAAAAAGG
>ERZ767114.1245-NODE-1245-length-12384-cov-5.694483_pt1 | contig 12384 bp, 13 predicted proteins | sample MGYA00374952_ERZ767114 | MGnify/ENA primary metagenome ERZ767114 (study PRJEB28939, sample SAMN06267156) | marine metagenome | isolation source: Columbia River Estuary | place: USA:Columbia River Estuary, USA | collected 2012-05-05 ...
CATCCAGACCATCAAGGTCCGGCAGATATGGAGCAAGGGCTGGTAGATCTTCCAGTGAATTCAACCCCAGACGCTCCAGGAAGTAGCTAGTGGTCTTATATAAAATCGCCCCAGTTTCATGCTCAAGCCCGGATTCTTCGACTAAGCCACGAGTAATCAGAGTCTTCATAACCGCTTCGACATTGACCCCGCGGATCGCAGAGACTCGGGCTCGGGAGACCGGCTGGCGGTAGGCAATCACCGACAAGGTTTCCAATGCCGCTTGAGTCAAACGGGATTGCTGTCCATCAAGAACAAACTTTTCAACTACGGTCGAATAACTTGGATGACTGTAAAAGCGCCATCCCCCGTTTATCTTGCGCAGGCTAAAGCCACGCTCCTCATATGAGCCTTCTAAGACCAACAAGGCAGCTTCGATCTCTTCGACTGGACGCTCCAGAACTTGAGCCAGGACTATCTCGGTGACAGGCTCATCCACGACCATGAGGATCGCTTCAATGGAACGTTCAACTTCTACATTAGACATTTTCGCCACTTTCTGTCGAGTCTTCCATCTCTAAAACTACGGGTATATCAAACTCATCGGTGATTTCGACCTCGCCTTCAAGGCTGCCGGTCCATCTGATCTGCAGTTCGCCTAGGGCTACGACCTGATCGAACCGTAAAACACCCTGGCGATAGAGGTCCAGCAGGGCTAAGAAACGAGCAACTACCACGAGGGTGCTGTCGGCATCTGAAATCAGGTTTCTAAAGCTCATTGAGGTCGCCTGTCGCAGGGCATCGACCACGCGCTTGGACTCTTCAGCCACGCTCACTAGGGCCATATGAAGATGCTCGACGGCTACGACGGGTGCGACTTTCGGAGTCAGAACTCGTTCTGCGATAGCGGCAAAGCGCTGAGCACCTACACCGATCAAGACCTCGGGCAAGAGGCTGGCTAGGGCCGGATCTAGAGCTACAACTCGAGCGAAGGATTTATCCGCTGCGGCGATGCGCTCGCTAAAGGTCGCAGCGATTTCCTTGAAAGCTCGGTACTGCAACAGGCGCGCAAAGAGCAGATCTCGCGCTTCAAGAAGGGCTAGATCCTCTTCATCCTCAACCTCACCGCTCGGCAGTAGACGAGCAGCCTTTAGGTCTAGCAGGGTCGCAGCCACCACCAGAAACTCTGTGGCCTGATCAAGGTCCCAACCCTCTCCTGAGGCTTCTAGGGCGCGAATAAAGGAGATAAATTCATCGGTGACGATGCTCAGAGCTACCTCTGTGACATCCATTTTGTGCCGAGAAATCAGTTGTAGCAGCAGATCAAAAGGGCCATCAAAGTTTGAGAGGTGAACTGAGAAGCCGCCAGCGGATGCGTTGACATCCTCGTCAACGCTTGCAGCTAACTCCCCTGTTGAAACCATGGGGGCACACTACTTCACGCTTGCCTGTTTTCGGTGGAGCGCCTAGGCTCTTTGCTATATCAGGAAAGAGGTTTGAAGATTGAACGCTAAATCGACAATTGCAGAGGATGTTGCAACGACTGCAACCCTGCTGGGCAAGACCGCCAAGAACTTTCCTACACCTGCTGCCCTTGCTGAACATGGCAGCGCGAAGGTCATCTCAATTTTTAATCAAAAGGGTGGCGTCGGAAAAACAACGAGCACGATTAACTTAGGTGCAGCCCTTGCCGAAATGGGCCGCCGTGTATTGCTCGTCGATTTTGATCCACAAGGTGGTTTGTCACTCGGACTTGGAGTTAATGCGCACTCACTTCCACTAGAGCAAACCGTTTACTACGCCTTGATGACGCCGACTGCAAATGTCGATGAAATTGTTTTGAAATCTTCTGTTCCTGGTTTGGATTTCTTGCCTGCAAACCGTGATCTAGGAACAGCTGAAACAACACTGGGTGCTGAAATTGGCGGACAGCAATACCTGAAAAGAGCGCTAGCTCCGCTTCGTGATTATTACGATGTGATTTTGATCGACTGTCAGCCAACTATGGGTCAGTTAACAATTAATGCCCTAGTTGCTTCGCAAGAAGTTATTGTTCCGATGCAGTGCGAATACTTTGCTCTACATGGTTTTATCGAACTTAAGGGAAATCTGGACAAGGTAAAGACTTTCCTTAATCCTGAGCTTCGTCTCATTGGAATTTTGGCAACTATGTACGACAAGAAAACATCTCATAACAGACAAGTTCTAGAACGAATCTTGGAACAATTCCCTGAGGATGTATTCGAAACTATCATTGCTAAAACGATTCGTTTCCCAGAAACAACCGTTGTGGGCGAACCAATTACTACTTATGCAACAACTTCAGGTGGTGCCGCTTCATACCGCCGTCTAGCCCGAGAACTAATCGCCAGAGGAGGCGCACGATGACACGTAGAGCAAACCTTCCAGGAGCAGATGAACTTTTCCGTTCAACAGCACCGGCACTTAGCGCAGTTCCTGCACAGAGTTCTCAAGAGGCGTCAGCACCTTTAGTACCACCAGCAATTGCAACACCTAAAGCAGCCTCATCAAAGAAAGGTGTCCGCACAATCGCACGTCGTCGTGTCACGACGGTTGATCGTTCCCCTTCTGGTCGTGAGCGTCACGATGAGAAAATCACTGTGTACTTATCTCCGGATGAACTTTTTGATCTAGATCAAGCACGCTTACAACTGCGCGGGGATCTTGGATTAGCTGTTGATCGCGGTCGAATCGTTCGCGAATCAATCGCTGTGATCATTGCAGATCTTGAAGCAAAGGGCGATCAAAGCATCTTGGCACGCAGACTTCGCGGCCAGTAACAAATTACTTGGCGCGTGGATGCGCCATCGAATAACTTTCACGCACCTTATCAATTGTGATCAAGGTGTAAATCTGAGTTGTTGTTACCGATGCATGGCCAAGAAGTTCTTGCACCACGCGTATATCTGCGCCACCATCTAATAAATGCGTTGCATATGAATGCCTGAACACGTGGGGCGATACATGTTCTGTAATTCCGGCGACTGCTGCTGCATCCAAAACCATTTGCCAGGCCGATTGTCTGGATAGCCTGCTGCCTCTTGAATTCAGAAAAAGCGCAGGATTGTTCTTGGGATTTTTGGCTAACAATCCAGGACGCACCCGAACACAATAGTTATCAATGGCTTTAACGGCATAGGAACCTAAGGGAACAATTCGCTCCTTGGATCCTTTCCCACGCAATTTAAGTGTGGTTATTTCACCTTCTGCAGTTGAAACGGTGCTGAGGTCGCTTAAGTTAACTCCGATTAATTCACTGACGCGAGCACCACTGCTATAGAGCAATTCCAGAAGTGCCTGATCACGTAAGGTAATTGGCTCACTCTCATTGAATGCGGCATTTATCATCGACATTATTTGTTCGTAGGTTAATGCCTTTGGCAATCGACGAGCACTCTTGCTCGATGCGATCTCTAAAGTTGGATCAGCCATGTCGTACTCTTGTTGTAAATGTTTGAAGAAAGAACGTAAGGTTGAATCAACACGATTTATCGTGGAGATTGAAAGCTTTGCTTGACGCAATGAAGCTTCAAAAGCGGTGATTACTTCCGGAGTAACATCACTGAGGCGCTGACCATTAAGAAACATCTTGAATTTCTCAAGGTCCCGTCGATAAGCGGCAATCGAGTTTGCAGCCAGTCCCCTCTCAATCTGAAGATGATTGAGAAATGAACTGGCAGCGATATCAAAGTTCGGTGCTTGCGTAACCATGCGCTTCTGCGACAGCGGAGTAGTAGATCTTCCCATCATGCACATTTAAACCTTTAGCAAGATCCTTGTCTTTGGCACAAGCTGATTCCCAGCCATGATTTGCTAATGCAAGCGCAAACGGAAGCGTTGCATTAGTCAGTGCATAGGTTGACGCAACTGGAACTGCGCCAGGCATATTTGCTACACAATAAAATACAGAGTTATGAACCGTATATGTGGGTTCAGCATGCGTTGTTGGTTTTGAATCTTCAAAACAACCGCCCTGGTCTATTGCGATATCCACTAAAACTGAACCGTGCTTCATCTGAGCAACTAAAGCATTAGAAACCAACTTTGGTGCTTTAGCTCCGTGAACAAGGACAGCGCCGATCACAAGATCAGCCAACTTAACTTCACGTTCAATTGCGTGTTTAGAAGCTACAAGTGTCTTGATTCGACCACCATAGATTGTGTCGATGTACTGCAAGCGATTTATCGAGCGATCAAATACCGTCACATCTGCGCCCATTCCCAGTGCAATGACTGCAGCATTTAAACCCGCGACTCCCCCGCCGATAACAACTACCCGACCGGGTGCAACACCTGGAACGCCACCAAGTAAAACTCCACGACCACCATGTGGCTTTTGTAACGCTGTTGCGCCAACCTGGGTTGCAAGTCGACCTGCAACCTCGCTCATTGGTGCAAGCAATGGCAATGTTCCATTCACTTCAACTGTCTCATATGCAATTGCAGTTGTTCCCGATTTAACTAAAGCATCAGTGCAGGCTTTTGAAGCCGCCAAGTGAAGGTAAGTGAAGAGTGTCTGACCCTTACGCATCTTTGGATATTCAGGTTCGATCGGCTCTTTTACCTTTAAGACTAAATCTGATTTCTGCCAAACCTCATCGGCGGTGGCAACAATTGAAGCCCCGGCTGCAACAAATTCTTCATTGCTAATCGAGGAACCAGCACCAGCATTGTTTTCGATGATTACGGTGTGGCCCGCATGAACAAACTCTGAAACACCTTCGGGAGTTATCGCAACTCGTGATTCGTGAACCTTGATCTCCTTGGGAACTCCTACGATCATGATTAACCTTTCGCTTTTATCGCTGCAGCAATCAGACCAATAAAGAGAGGATGAGGTCTCGTTGGACGTGACCGAAGCTCAGGATGAGCTTGCGTGCCTACGTAGTAAGGATGCTCCTGTGAAGGCAGTTCCACAAACTCCACAAGATCTTGCTCCTTGAACATACCTGAGAAAACTAAACCAGCTGATGAAATTTGATCGCGATACAGATTGTTGACTTCATAACGATGGCGGTGGCGTTCAGAGATCTCAGTTGATCCATAGGTGTTAGCAACGACAGATCCAGCCAAGAGATCGGCCTTATACAGACCTAAGCGCATCGTTCCGCCCATATCGGCCTTACCTGACACGACATCCTTTTGGTCAACCATGGTTGCAATCACTGGAGTTCCAGAATCTGAAAACTCTGCTGAAATTGCATCTTTGATTCCCGCAAGATTACGCGCAGCTTCGATCACCATGCACTGCAAGCCCAAACACAAACCCAAAGTAGGAATTTTGTTTTCGCGAGCAAATTTAAGCGCTCCAACTTTTCCTTCAATTCCACGGATACCAAATCCACCTGGAACGCAGATTGCATCAACATTTTCTAAATGCTTTTTAGCTAACTCTGGAGTTTCGCATTCATCACTTGCAATCCATACAATTTCGACTTTGGCTTCATTAGCAAAGCCGCCTGCTCGAAGCGCCTCGGAAACCGACAAGTACGCATCAGGCAAATCGATGTATTTTCCTACTAGCCCTACCTTGATGTGATGCTTTGGATGATGAACTTTTTCAAGAAGAGCATCCCATTCACCCCATACAACATCATGGCAATCAAAACCTAAACGCTTAACAACGTATGAATCCAAGCCTTCGCTATGAAGCACTTTCGGAATGTCATAAATCGACGGTGCATCAACTGCAGCCACTACCGCCTCTGAATCAACGTCACACATTAATGAAATCTTCTTCTTCACACTCTCTGGGATTTCGCGATCAGAACGCAGAACAATCGCATCCGGTGCAATACCGATGCTTCGCAATGCAGCAACCGAGTGCTGAGTTGGCTTGGTCTTTAGTTCTCCCGATGGACCAATGTATGGAACTAAAGAAACGTGAAGGTAGAAAACATTGTCTCGTCCAACTGTTTGACGAATCTGTCGAATAGCTTCTAGGAACGGTTGAGATTCAATGTCTCCCACAGTTCCACCTACTTCAGTAATCACTAAATCTATTTCAGGCCCAGCCATCGCGATAATGCGCTCTTTAATTTCATTGGTGATGTGTGGAATAACCTGAACAGTTTCACCTAAGTATTCACCGCGGCGCTCACGTGCAATTACTCGCGAATAAACTTGACCTGTCGTGACGTTTGCTGAGCCATGAAGATTGCGATCCAGAAAGCGCTCGTAGTGGCCAATATCTAAATCGGTCTCGGATCCATCATCAGTGACGAATACTTCACCATGCTGAAAAGGATTCATGGTGCCAGGATCGACATTGAGGTAAGGATCGAGCTTTTGCATCGTTACTCGGATGCCACGGGCTACTAGTAATCGTCCAAGACTTGAGGCTGTGAGTCCTTTGCCCAAACTTGAGGCGACTCCGCCGGTTACAAAAAGGTGTTTCGTCACATGTGCTTGGCCCATGGAAGACAAACCTATCATTTATTTACGGGTGGCTCTTACACCTTCAGCGATAGCAGTTCAGTGGCGTGTTCTCGTGCGCTGACGGAGTTTTCAAGCCCTGCCAACATGCGAGCTACCTCTTCAATTCGCTCTTCGCCCGAGACCTGACGCACATCACTCTGGCTGACAGTTCCATCATTGTTCTTTGTGACAACAAAATGAGAATCAGCCCAGGCCGCAACCTGAGGTAAATGCGTTACAACAATTACTTGGGCATGTTGAGCCAATTGATGTAACCGTCGTCCAACCTCAATCGCCGCTTTTCCACCAACACCTGCATCCACTTCATCAAAAACATATGTTCCTATCGGATGTGTTGATGCAATTACCACTTCTAGTGCCAACATCACGCGAGACATTTCTCCGCCTGAGGCACCCTTAGCTAATGGAACGAGTGGAGCATCTTTGTGACCCTGAATGAACATCGAAATCTCATCGCATCCTTGCGAAGTGAAATCCGATTCCTTAGGTGCTGAATAATCGCAGGATTCGACTTTTGCAACAAAGGTTGCATGCGGCATAGAAAGCTGTTGGATCTCCTGCGTAACCAAGGTAGACAACTTCTGTGCAGCCGTGGTCCGCAATTCAGAAATCTTCTTCGCCTCCGCCAGTAATGTCTTTTTAACTACGGTTAGCTCTTTTTCTAATTCCTGCAAACGAGCGTCACCACCCTCAAGATCTGCAATCGCCTCCGATGAATTCTTAAAGCGAAGTTGCAGCGCTTCAATCTCGACATCTACCGAGTTGCCTGAGCCAAACTTCTTTACCAACGCAACGAACCCAGACTTGCGTTGCTGAAGGAAATCTAATCGAACAGGATCAGCCTCTAGGCGTGAAAGGTAGCTATTCAAAGCACTTTGGGCATCGGCCAACAAGAAAAAACTTTCACTCAATTGCTGGTAAATCTCTTCAAGAAGTCGATCCTTTGCGCGAGCGTTCTCTAATGATCGACGAGCAGTTCCTAGCGATGTAAGCGATCCCGCTTCCTCGTCTTCAATCGCAGAGGTCGCCATTGCTGTTGCAGTTCGCAACTCTTCAACGCTAGACAGCCTTGCAATCTCGATTTCGATCTCGCCTAATTCTCCAGGCAACGGTTTAAGTGCTGAAAACTCTCGCGCAAATTCTCGTAGCTCTGCCAACTCTTTGTCTTTAGCGGCAATGCTTTTCTTGAGGGCTGCAATCCGATCCTTCATATCGTGATAACTGGATAGCGCTGATTGATATTGGCTTAAATCAATCGCACCAAAACGGTCTACTAACTCGCGCTGTCTAGAGGATTTAGTAATGGTGTGATTGGCGGCTTGTCCATGAACTTCTACTAAATTCTCACCGAAAGCGGCCAAAGCAGATGCCGTTGCACTGACCCCGTTAGTCGTTGCTTTACTTTTTCCATCTGCAGCAACGGTCCGTACAACTATCAGCTCTCCATCTTCAATCAGTGCGTCTTCAAAAAGAAACTCTTGAGCTTTAGGAATTGAGAATTTGCCACTAGCAACTAAACGCTCGGAACCTTTGCGAACCAATGAACTATCGGCCTTGCCACCCAAAATGAGGTTTAAAGCGGTTAAAATCATGGTTTTTCCGGCGCCAGTTTCACCAGATAAAACAGTTAATCCCTTTGACATTTCAAGGGTGGAACTATCTATTACACCAATCGATCGAATAGTGATTTCTTCAAGAAATGTACGTTCACTCACCACGCCAGCCCTCAACAGGTAGTTTGAACTTTGCCACCAATCGATCACTAAAGAGTGTGTTCTTTAAGTGAGCCAACTGAATCACCCGTGAATGCTTGGTTACAACGACTCGATCCCCTGCGATCAATGGAAACTTTCGCAAAGCATCGGCGGACAGAAATGCCTCAGTTGATTCAATCCCTACAGCGATAACAGATTGTGGGGAAATAACCAGTGGACGCGAGAACAAGGCATGCGCTGAAATTGGAAGAACGACAAGTGCATCTACTTGAGGCCATACAACTGGGCCACCTGCCGAGAATGCATACGCAGTAGATCCCGTCGGAGTCGAACAGATAAGCCCGTCGCAACCCCATCTGGAGATCGGACGATTATCGATCTCTAAGAAAAGTTCAACCATCGTAGCTTTTTCTCGCTCGACAGTTACTTCGTTGAGCGCCCAACCGCTGGCTACAACTGTGCCATCTCTTTCAACGCTATAGCCCAAAGTAATTCGAGGATCGATTACATACGATTTATTGATAATCGCCTGAATAACATCTGAGATCTTTGATCGTTCAACTTCGGATAAGAAACCAACATGGCCCAAGTTCACGCCCAGCAATGGAATATCGCGCTCGTGTGCCACCTCTGCTGCACGCAACATTGTTCCATCTCCCCCTAAAACAACTGCAGCTTCGATCTCAGGAAGCTCAGCAATTGTCGAACGGATGACACCTGGAATATTGACATCAGAAATTGTGTAAATGCCAAAAGTAGAGGCAAGATTTTGCTGTAGCTCTACAGCTGCAACAACAGCATCGACTCGACCTGGATTGCAAACAATTAAAAGATTACGCTTCACTGTGGTCCAATCGCTATTGCCTCATCAAGCATGGCATGATCAATTTCTGCAGCGCCCCGTCGTAGCCACAGGAAGTATTCAACATTGCCAGCAGGCCCAGGAAGCGGACTTGCTGCAATTCCCATTGTTCCTAAGCCAACATCGTAAGCAGACTCTGCTACCTCGATAACCGCAGCTTTTCGCAAGGCTGGATCTCGCACCACTCCTCCGGCTCCCAATTTCTCACGGCCAACTTCGAATTGGGGTTTCACCATCACTACAAAATCAGCATCTGACTTTGAGACCGCTGCTAAAGCGGGCAATACTAAAGTCAGCGAAATAAAGGACAAATCCGCTACAACTAAATCGATTGGTTCGCCCACCATGTCTCCGGTGAGGTGACGAATATTGGTGCGATCTAAAACAGTTACCCGTTCGTCCTGGCGCAACTCCCATGCCAGTTGACCATAACCGACATCTACTGCCACAACATGACCCGCATTTCGGCGAAGTAATACATCGGTGAAACCACCAGTGGATGCACCAGCGTCCAAGCAGCGCTTGCCTTCAACATGTACGCCAGTAAAAACCGTTAAAGCGCCTTCTAATTTGTGGCCACCGCGAGAGACGAAATCATCGCGATCTCCAGAGATAGTAATTGAAGTTTCAGCATCAACTTGCGTCGCCGGCTTGGTGGCGGGAATTCCATTGACTAGAACAGATCTTTTCTCAATCAGATCGGCTGCCTGTTCACGAGAACGTGCGAGCTCTCTTCGAACCAGTTCAGCATCCAATCGTGTTTTCATCGAAGTGACTTAATTACATTCCATCAATCGATGAAAGAGCTTGGTTGAGTTTCTGGTGGAGCGCTTCGAAACGCTCTGCATGATCGCCAACCTGCATAGCGTCGATCTCTTGAAGTTCCGCACGCAGATCTTCCACAAATGCTTCACCGTTAAAGCTTTGATTGGTTGCATTTGAGTCATTGTTGAGTGAATGATCCATTTATTTACTCACTTTCTTTGACGCACTTTTTTTGGCAACTTTCTTAACAGTCTTCTTCGCGCTCTTCTTGACTGCAGGCTTTTTAACAGCAGATTTCTTAGACGCAGTTTTCTTAGACGCAGATTTCTTTGCTGAACTTCCAACCCCGCCCTTTTTAAGCGCGGCTACCTCTTGCTTCAACGCTTCGAACTCTCCGCGCTTCACAAAACCCATCTTGGATACCGAGCGTTCGACCTCATCTTCGATCTTTATCTTGAGAGCTTCTCCGCCCTCTTTCAACCAAACATTGACTGACTGTGCAACTTCGGTGCCAGACTTGTTTCCAAGTTGGACATTCTCGATTATTGATTTGATCGTGGCTTTAATATCACTGTTCTTGCTCATGCCATAAGCCTACCTAAATTCGAGTTATCTCGACCGCTTCAACCTGCCAGCGACTAGCAAGACCGGTTGGCCCGCTCCAAAAACGTCGATGAATTGAGCCTGATACCTCTACCCATTGATCAGGAGTGAGTGTTAACGCTGTTCGTCGAGCTTTCGAACTCCATGCCCCAATGTCCAAGGTATCGACACCAGACTGTTTGTCGCGGGTAACGATGAGTCGAAACTCAACAACTTTGTCGCCGCTAGGCAACTCTTTTTCAACCGCTTCCTGCGAAACTCTGCCACGAAGCACTAAGTCGTTGAGCGAGAAATCCTCGGCTACTTCCTCTTGCTGAGCTTTTCTTTTCTTAGTAACTGTCTTTGCAACCATCACATACCCCTTCTCATCAATGAGAGTGGGACGCTATTTCGTGGGTATGACTAATTCCATGACGGTGAATCTGATTGTGGGTAACTACTGACCGGCTCTTTCGGCGGCGTCAGTGAACTCTTCCTCATCAAGTTCGGCGCACTTTGCAAACCATTCACGTGCTTCATCTTTTCGACCAGCAGCATCTAAGGCATCTGCGTAGGCATAGCGCAATCGAAGCGCCCATTCATCTGTTTCATTGTTGAGTTCTTTGCAGGTTAAGGTCACAACAGCTGCATCCAACTCGCCAAGATCACGACGTGCACCTGCAGCAACAATTCTCATTTCAATTTCTTCTGGTTTAGCCAAACGCTTTACCTCTGGAGAACCAGCCAAATTCAGGGCTTTTAGGGGGTTTCCAAGACCACGTTCGCAATCTGCCATTACTGGCAATGATGAAACATCTCCCGAAATTCTGTTGGCTGCACGTAGTTCCTTGAGTGCAATTTCATAATGGCCAGCTCTGTAAGCGGCATATCCTGCAGATTCGCGAACAACAGCTAAGCGACCTGCATGGTGGGCCGCAGCAATTCCATGCTTATGTGCTAATTGCGGATCGGTATCTTGATACAAATTAATGCAGACAAGATGTCGTGAAACAACTTTTGCATTTTCTGGAGACAACGATAAAAGTTCTGCGCGAACAGATTTCTCTAGCTCTTCGCCAGTAACATCTTCAGGAATATCTGGTTCAAAAATTCGTGGACGCAAACGTGATTGATCGCGATCCATGGGCGCAGGTCTTGCCCCGCGTGGATCTGAGCCATCGCGTGTTTGACGTGGTGCACCTGCACGGCTTGTTGAACCACCACGAGCCGGAAGATCTTCACGGCGACGTTGGGAGTTAGGGCCAGATGGTTTGCGAGCAGGAGGACGTGATGGGCGCTTATCTCTATCTTCCATCGTTTCTTTCTCCTTCACGCTCTGCAATTTTTATAATGGTGCAACTTACTTTTTAAAAGTATGACATTTTTTGTGAGAAATAAAAAAGGGGCGCTCGTTAAAGCGCCCCTTTTTATAAAAGAAGTCCGGCGACGTTCTACTCTCCCACAAGGTCACCCTTGCAGTACCATCGACGCTGAGAGGCTTAACTTCCGGGTTCGGAATGGGACCGGGTGTTTCCCTCTCGCTATGGTCGCCGAAACGCTATTGAGTTTTCGGTCTAAAATGAAAAGGGGTCAAAGCCTTTTCATTTGATCGTGGATCTCGAGACCGTATCTCGAGAGCCACACAGTGGACGCGTAGCAACTTTGTAGTTAAATCCTCGGCCTATTAGTACCGGTCAGCTCCAAGGCTTGCGCCTCTTCCACTTCCGGCCTATCAACCCAGTCGTCTAGCTGGGGGCCTTACCCGGTAAACCGGTGGGAAACCTAATCTTGAAGCGAGCTTCCCGCTTAGATGCTTTCAGCGGTTATCCCTTCCGAACGTAGCTAATCGGCGGTGCTCCTGGCGGAACAACCGACACACCAGAGGTTCGTCCAACCCGGTCCTCTCGTACTAGGGTTAGGCCTTCTCAAGTTTCCTGCGCGCACAGAAGATAGGGACCGAACTGTCTCACGACGTTCTGAACCCAGCTCGCGTGCCTCTTTAATGGGCGAACAGCCCAACCC
>ERZ767114.1253-NODE-1253-length-12343-cov-27.489483_pt1 | contig 12343 bp, 13 predicted proteins | sample MGYA00374952_ERZ767114 | MGnify/ENA primary metagenome ERZ767114 (study PRJEB28939, sample SAMN06267156) | marine metagenome | isolation source: Columbia River Estuary | place: USA:Columbia River Estuary, USA | collected 2012-05-05 ...
CACCTAACGAGTGATTACGATGGGCGCTTGAATAAGTTAGCCGCTGATCTCGAAGCTGCTAATGCTCATGCGCTTAATGTACAGAAGAAATACGATATTGAGACAGCCACTTCCCACGCTCTGGCAGAGTTTAAGATCAATCCTGACTTTAGTGATGCTGTAATGGCAATGGTTAAGTCTAAATTTGATATTGACAATGGCAAAGTAGTGGCAATGAAGGACGGTGTTGTTGAATCTGGCGCTGATGGTGGCAATCTCACCATTAAGGGCTTTATTCAGACGCTACCTGACTCATATAAGCTACAATCGCAAGGTTCTACTGCGCGTGGTGGTGATAAAATGAACATCGCTACACAGTCAGCACTGACAGGTCGTGACAAGATAGCGGCAGGTCTTGCAGCTAGAGCAAAAATGTGATAGTATTGGCTCAATAGTGGGCGGTGTCCACTTCTCGTTACGGGGTAACGGGGGATATTAACTTTAGATCGTATCCTGTTGCCCCATCTTTACGGCTTCAGGTTTTAATATAAAATCAGGAGGCCACTCATGGCTAGTCAAACCCTTGCAGAAGCTGCCAAACTCATCAATGATCAAATCATTGCGGGTGTGGCTGAAGATATTATCACTACCAACCCAGTTTGGAATGCCATGCCTTGGATTCCTTATGAAGGTCAGGCATTAGTTGTTAACCGTGAAAACGCATTGGGCGACTCTCAGCATCTAGCTGTTGGTGGCACAATTACGTCTAAAGCGGCTGCTACTTTCACCCAAGCAACATTTACCGCTGTAACCACCGTTGGTGACGCTGAATTGAACGGCCTTGTTGCTGCTCAGTCACGCTCCGCTGGCGTTGATCAGATGGCTATTGAAGTTTCATCTAAAGCCAAGTCTATTGGTCGTAAGCTGCAAACTGGTATCGCATCTGGTACTGGTGCAAGCCCTAACATGAACAGCTTGCACACCCTTTGTGACGCTTCTCAGTACACCACTGCTTCTGCTGGTCAGGCTCTTTCATTAGAGTTGATGGACGAGTTGCTTGACTTAGTTAAATCTAAGGATGGTGAAGTAGACTTCGTTATGATGCCTTCTCGTACACTGCGCTCTTATAAGGCGTTGGTTCGTGCATTGGGCGGTGTTGATGAGACTATGGCGTTCACTATGCCTAATGGTACTACTCGCAACGTATCTGTTTATGAAGGTGTTCCTATCTTCCAGAACGATTACTTGTCAGTAGTTGAAACCGCTAACGGTGCTGCGCTTACTACTGGTGCTTTGGCATCTGTGTATGCTGGTTGCTGGGATGACGGTTCTCAGAAGTCAGGCGTTGGCATGATCTATCCTGCTGGCGTACAAGCTGGTATCTCTGTGACTGACGTTGGTGAAGCTGAAGCTAAAGACGAGCGTATCATTCGCGTTAAGTCTTACAGCAACTTTGCAATGTTCAACCGCAAAGGCTTGGCACGTTTGACTTCAATCAACAACTAAGCAAAAAGGGGGGCTACATGCCCCCTTATCCCCTTTTAGCATGGAGTTTCCAATGGCTAAGTCAGAATCCAAACCAGTAGTTAAAAAGCCTGAATCAGTCAAAGCGGTTGCTCTGTGCGATTGCATGGCAGATGAGGGTGAGTTCCAACAATGTTGGGGCGTTGCATTCCAGAGCATCAATGGTGAATTGGTAGCAGAATTAAAGGCTGCTGATTATGAATTAATGAAGTCAGCAGGGCGGGTAAAATAATGGGCGCTATCACAAGAGACTTCGCGCAGTTAGCGGATAATGGCTCAAGCAACCAACAGAACGTTCCTCTTAGCGGAGACTATCTGTTTTTCGCAACTGGCACATTCGGTGGCGGCACAGTAACACTAGAGGCATCGCCTGATTCTGGTACAACGTGGTACGAGATCGCAACAGCGACAGTTAAGAGCCGAACCAAGGTATTTCTTGGAACTGGTGAGATTGTCAGAGTTACGCTATCAGGCGCTACAGCACCAGCACTTGACTCAGGGTTACGCTAATGTTGCAGAACGGTCAGCCAGTATCAAAAGTTAATGGGCTGTCCGTTGCTCTGACGGATTACGCAGGGCTAGGCTCGCACAATACTATCTTTGGTGAGCAGACCATTGGTGAGCGTACCGATTATATAACGATTCAGTTTCAGTACGGTATCAGCACAAGAGACACCACTTCTACCGTAAGCGGAACAGGCTCAACTACTTCTGCTAATTCATTGGCAGGTGTCCACACAGGCGCAGCGATAGGCTCTAGCGAAGTACGATCTAAGGACGTTATCCGCTATCGTGCAGGGCATGAAGTTGTTGGCATGTTTACATCCGCCTACAACCCCGTTACAGGTACTAACCTAAAGCATGGCATCCGTAACGGTGCTGATGGTATTTCCTTTGGCTATAAGGGAACTGTTTTTGGTATATGGCACAATAACGGTTCTGTTGAGACATTCACCCCAAGATCAGCGTGGCTAGGTAATAAGCTAGACAAGACAGGTGATAGTGACGAATATACGCTTGATCCTAAAAAGCTGAATATCTATAAGATTCAATTCGGTTATTTAGGTATTGCCCCGCTGATTCTATCAGTATATGCGGGTTATTCGCTTGGGTGGGTAGTAGTCCATTGGATTGACCAAACCAACTCCCAAGTAGCGACACACTTAAAGAATCCTTTTCTACCAATCAGCATGGTAGCCGAGCGCGTAGTGGGTAGTGGCCTAAAGATCAGCACAGATATGGTTGTTGAGGAAACAGGCACAGACGCTTGGATTAAGTCTGCCTCATGGCGTGGTGGTGTTGTAGGTTCGATTTCAGAAGATAACTCGTCAGACAGATGGTTTGCTAAAGCGTACAGCGTAGGTTCACTATCAAATGGTAGTAACAACCTGATCACGTTGACATCGAAGGCTACTTTCTTTGGTAAGCAGAATCATATCCGTGGGCAGATTGGCGTGATCACTGTGGCTGTAGATGGCAATAAGACTGTCACAATGTACGCCACAAAGGGCGGTACGCTCACAGGTGCTACAGTAGCCGCTGATATTGATGCTACAAACTCAGTCATGCAATTCCGCACAGGCGGATCACTAGCGGGTGGTACAAGAGGTCAAGCCTCGGTATACCTAAAGACTTCACAGCGTAGGGATGATGTGCGCGGTACAGGATTCTACATATACCCTGGTGAATCACTTACAATCGAAGCCGTACCAGATTCAGCATTCACGGGTACAGTAGCAATAGCAATTCGTTGGATAGAGGAATTTTAAATGGCTGTAGTAGTAGGCACAGACTCATACGCAACAGAAGCCGAGTTGTTAGCATACGCGACAGCTAGAGGCATTACCATATCAGGTGATCAGACGCAGCTATTGATCAGGGCAATGGACTTCCTTGAGAATCAACGCTTCATAGGTTACAAGGCAGCAAGTGACCAAGCCCTTCAATGGCCTCGCACAGGCGTTATGATTGACGGTTGGGATATTGACAGCACAGTGACACCTAATAAGGTGAAAGTGGCACAGATGGAAGTAGCGTTGTCTATGGACGCTGATAGTGACCCAATGGCGGTGACTGACCCTGATGTTAAGTCTCAGACTGTTGGCACAATCTCAATCACCTACCAAGACAAATCACAAACAAAGCGGCCTAAGATTGACACAGCATTGAGCGGCCTAGTTGAATCAGGAATCAAAGTGGTGATTCTATGAACTATGCGAAACTGGCTATTGATGCGCGTAAGCTGCTCAAGACTTTCGGTGCTAGTTTCACATTCACCCGTATCACTTCGACATATAATCCAACCACAGGCAATGAAGTTCCGACTACAACAACCTACTCAGGCTATGGCGTGTTTGGTCAATACGATCAAGCGCAGTACTCAGATACCATACAGTCAGGTGACGTACCAATGACGCTTGAGGCGGTATCTACAGAGCCACAGATAGGCGATACGGTGGCAGGATATACAGTAATGGAGGTTGCTAAGACTTCCCCTGACAATACAACGGTGGTGGTCTATGACATTCGCCTCAGACGTTGATTCTATCGTTAAACATGCGCTCGCTGATGTTGACTCAGTATTCAAGAATGTAGCGCATGACGTAGCTATGCGTGTTATCAATCAAACGCCTGTTGACATTGATATGAAGGTTGTCAAGGGAAAGATAATCCCTGGCGGCACTACCAAGAATAGTTGGTACAGCGGTGTCAACAAGAAGCCAACAGGTCGTGGCAGAAGACATGCTAACGGAACAGGCAAGCAAGCCATAGCGCAGGCTAAAGCAGCGATAGCTAGTCTGAAGGCTGGTGATACATTCAGGATGGTTAATAGAAAGCCTTACATAAAAGTCCTAGAGTTTGGTGGCTATCCTAAAGCACCAAAGAAGGGTAAAGGCAAGACGGTGAACGGGTATTCCACACAAGCACCACAGGGCATAGCCCGCATATCCTTGATTCGTGCTAAGACTAGATTAAGAAGATACGCAAATATAGCTAGAGCCAAAAGTAGGGGCGCTAAATGAGTACGCATTATTCAGACATAGCAAGTGCTTTAGACGCTAACCTAGATGCTTTGGGTGAGGTCGTGGCATGGGAGAATAGACACTTTAGTCCTGCAACCGATGGCTCACTCCATCTACGTCAATATAACTTGCCAGCAGCAACGGTATTGGCTGATCTTGGTCGAGACGGACAGGATTATACAACAGGCATCTACCAGATTGACGTTGTAGGCATCGCAGGAAAGGGTAAGGCAGCAATCTATACTTTGGCTGATCAGGTAGCTGACCAGTTTAAGCGTGGCACATCACTAACTTATAATGGCGTTGTTGTTAGAGTAAGCAGCGTTGAGAGAACAGCATTGATAATAGAAGATAAGTTTGCATTCATCCCATTGTCAATAGAGTACGAGGCTTACACAGCCGCCAGAACATGACTTTTTGCACAAAATCGGTTAAGATACAACCAATTAACGAGGAAAGAATATGACCAATTCAACAGGCGCACAGCATGAAGCCGATTACGTTGCAGAAGTGACTTTCGGCACAACCCCAGCGACTCCGACTATGACCCCAATCCGTCATAACTCACTGTCATTGGCATTAACTAAAGACTCTCTACAGTCAGATGAATTACGGGCTGACCGTCAGATTGCAGACTTCCGTCACGGCAATAAGCAGGTATCAGGTGATATTGCGGCTGAACTGACTTATGGTGCGTTTGATGACCTGTTGGAAGCAGCGATGGGCGGCACATGGGACATTGGCACACCTATTGCGGGTACTGATCAGCTTAAAGTGGGTGAGACACTAACATCATTCACTATCCGTAGACACTTTTCTGATATTTCACTGTATGAGGTGTTTACAGGCGTTCGGTTTAGTGGCCTATCATTAAGTGTACAGCCTAACCAAATCTCTACCATCAGCCTCACTTGCATGGGCAAGGATAAGACCACAGGTAACATCAGTGGCGCTACACGATCAGCGGTTAATACTAATACGCCATTCTCAGGCCATGAGGCAGGAACGATCAAGGAAGGTGGTACTACCTATGCGGGTATTACTGGCCTTGAATTGAGCCTCTCTAACGGCATAGAATCAGCGTTTGAACTAGGTAGCGCAACTACAGGCGACCATATTATAGGACGCTCTAACGTCACTGGTACGGTCACAGCGTACTTCTCTAATGCTACTCTGTTGGATAAGTTTATCAATGAGACTGAGAGTTCATTGGAATACACAATGACTGACGTTGATGGTAATACATTGCGATTCGTCATTCCTCGTATCAAGTACACAGGTGGTCAGCCTGACGTATCTGGTGAGGGTGCTATTACTTTGAGTATGCCCTTCCAGGCGTTGTACGACACAGCCACAGCAACCAACTTCTACATTGAACGGAATCCTGCATAATGAAATTCGATGAGTTTATATCAGAGTACGGTACAAGGACTTTACATGCCAATGGTGCAAAACTCATGGTTAGTGACAACCATTGGATTCTAATCGCTGGTTGTGATTCTGAACTAGGACAGAAGGTTCAGTGGGATATGGTACGGGCTGATAAGAGTGCTGACGATACGCTAGATCGCATGATTGAGATTTATGCTTGCCTAGTTATCGGATGGTCTTTAGAGGAAAAGATCACACCTAAGAAGGCTGTATCCCTGATAAAGGAAGTGCCTCATCTTCTCCCTGAGATTATGAGTTTCTATCAGGATCGTGGAAATTTTACGAAGCCCTAACAGATAGATTATTAGCATGGGCTGAAACGGAATTTAGCCTTTCTAAGCCTGTTGGGGAAACCAAGGTAAGCAAGCGCGACCACTTGGAAGTGCTAAAGAGATCAGGGATCGAAGTGCCAGAGTTGGATGATAGGCCAGAGTTCCCAATGGAGGCTTCCTACGTTTGGCAATGGTTCGCTGAGTTGGTGGCAACAACAACGATTAGCTATTCAGAGATTAAGGCTTGGTCAGATATGAAAGGCATTAAAGTAAGGGCTTGGGAGTTATCCGCAATAATGCGACTGGAAAAGATGAGGAATACTAAATGAGTATAGCAGCAGAACTAGAAATCCTCATTTCGACCCGTGGCGCAGAAATGTCCAAGGCTGAACTTGCTGATCTGGCTAAACAATGCAGGACTTTAGCAAAGTCAGCCGATACTGCTGGGGCTGCTACAAAGGGTATTGGCAGTGATGCTGAACAAGCAGCAAAGAAGATAAAGGGGCTGGACACTGCTGCAAAAGGCGCAGGCAAGGGCGCTGGTCAGGCGGTAGCCCCATTCAAGATGATGCGCGGTGCTGCCACCCAACTTGGTTATCAAGTTCAGGACGTTGCAGTTCAGTTGCAGTCAGGCACACATTGGATGACGGTGTTTGGACAGCAGGGTTCTCAGGTTGCGTCACTCATGGGGCCAGGTGGCGCTTTATTTGGTGCTGTGATTGCGATTGGGGCTGCGATTGGTACTGTAATTTTTAAAATGCAAGGAACAGCAGACGCAATAAAAAGAATAAAGGACAAGACTGAGGAACTAAAGAAGTCTATTTCTGACATGCCACCACTGTTTAGGGCTGAAAGGGTATTAGCAGTAACTAAGGAATATGAGGCGCTAAAAGACGAACTAAATGACGTAGAAAGTCAGCTAGATGAATGGCGCAATGTTGAACACTCAATCTTTACGCCAGAGGATATATCCGCACTAAAAACCAGAAAAGAGATAATAACCAAGGTATTGCAGGAAATTCAACTAGACCTATACAAACTTGGTGAGCAGGGTGCAACCCCGACATGGCTAGAAGGTATGGCTGAGGGGCTAAAAGAAGCTGACGATAAAGTATTAGCGCAGCGGCAGCGGTGGTCAGAATTAATCTTTGCGCTTGATGAGGAAGATAGACAAAATAAGGCTGATGGGTTAGCGAAAGAATTAGCGCAGCGGCAGCAGCATTATGAATTAATCTTTGCCCTTAATGAGGAAGAAAGAGAACAGAAGGCTGATGGGTTAGCGAAAGAATTAGCGCAGCAGAAGCAACACTCAGAATTGCTCTGGAAACTTGATGAGGAAGATAGACAAAATAAGGCAGCTAGTTTAGACGCAGAAGCTGCTGCTAATCAGCTACGATGGGATACCGAGGTGGCAGATTGGGCAGTATTCCTAGCAGAAATGAAAACAGCAGGGGAAGGGTTCTCGGCTGCTGTGATTGCAAGGAAGTTAGCAGAGGCGCAGCTTTTCGCAGCACTGTATGAAGAAGACAAGCAGTATTACATTGCAGGTATTGATGCAAAGCACGATGCGCTTATTGCCTTGTTGGATGCGGAAGACGATTACTTCAGAAATCTTGAGTATAACGTAGATAGAGAAGCCACCATATTCAGGAACAGAACAACAGCGGTTCAAGGCTTTGCCAACTCTTTTATGTCTCTTGCCAGCGCAATGGCATCAGCAGATAGGCAGCGAGTGGATGATGCTAAGGGCGGTACTGAAGAAGAAATAGCAGCAGCAGACAAGAAAGCAGAAAAGACATTCAACTCAGCCAAGAACCTAAACAAAGGCTTGGTCGTTATGAGTACCGCTGCTGCAATAATGCAAGCACTAAAAGACCCTGTAGACCCATTTACACGATGGGCAAACGTGGCTGCAAGTGCTGCTGCTGGTGCTGCTCAGTTAGTAGCAATCAATAGCACTAAATACAACGGTGCTGGCTCAGTATCAGTGCCTTCAGCGCCATCCTCAGCACAAGGTGGCGGAAATACCCAGCAGGTATCAATCAACATCACAGGTGGCTCGTTTGGAGCGGGTGCTGGTGACGATGTAATTAATTCGTTACGAGACTTCTTTAGCAGAGATGGTGTATTATTCGATGGTGCTTCAACACAAGGGCAGGTGATCGCAAATGGTTGATATTGTATATACAGCTAAACGTGAATTGGTTAACGCGCTTGATGATGTTGTGTCCATAACTCAATCGTTGCAGTCCTATGACCGATCAACTGAGGTCAAGAAAACTGAGTCAGTATCTATGGGTGGTCAGCGTCAATCAACACTCCATTACTACACCAACAACTTCGCAATCAAGACTATGCCAATAGCTGTGGCTGATCGGCCTGAGTTTGATGAGTTTATCTATTCGACCATTAACAATGAGACATTCACAATAGTAGACGTTGATGATGCTTCCACAAGGGTAGTACAGCGTGTTGGTGAGCATTCTCGCAGTCGCGTAACCACAGGCACAGTAGACTACTTTACCTATTCATTTAACGTGCGTGAGGTTGTATGAGACTATTCGGCAGCGAATTTACAGAAGCCAATAACACAGAGAGTCGTGAGCCTCGATACGCCATCAAAATTAACAATGATCTTGGTGCTTTTTGGCTGGTTTCTCACGCTGACGTTGCTACTGGTGGTGTTCAATATGAGTGTGTGATCTCAACAGGCGTTACAAGCCAACAGATCACCCCTGAACAGGGTATCTCTGTATTAGGTGGCATGAGCATAGCTTGCACTGATAACGGCCTTACAGCGAAGCTACGGGCGATCCTAGCCAGTAACGATACGCTAGTGAATAACCGAGGTGATGTTTACGTTGGTTATAATGGTTTGGCCTTTGCTGATTATGAGTTATTAGCTACATATTGGGTTGACGGTGTAGATAACGACATTGAATCATATACCTTGCGATTCATTGACACGCAGCGATTCATTAAGCGTTCGATATTCACCAAGAAAGAAACACTATTATTCCAATCATTTGACACAGCAGACACCCTAGCCACGTTGGAAGTAATTAGCACCGCTGACTTTGCTACCGTTGAGCATGATGCTAATTGGGCTGATGCTGCAAATTCCACAGTGGGTTATATTAAGGTCAAGGGTGTTGATGAGAACGGCAGTCAGACGCATGAGATTATGCGGTACACTGGCAAGACAGCAACAACATTCACTGGCGTTACCCGTGGTGTATTAGGCTCTAATAGAATAGCAGCCAAAGGCACAGAAGATGACGTTAACACTCAGATTGAAGAATTCATATACCTAGACCTTAGTGCCCCTAAGATGCTGTTGGCTGTGATGACGGGTGACTTGTATGGTCAGCCTGGCAAGACAATCCCTAGCCATTGGCACGCAGGACTGTCAGCAGATAAGTACAGCTTGGCTTCATTCGAGGATCACAATGACCTAGATTCTGTCATGTTCTCGTTTATGAATCCTAAGAAGACAGACGCTAAACAATGGTTGTCTAATCAGATTCTACGTCCTATCGGTGCGTTTCTACAGGTTGACCAAAACGGTGAGTTAGCACTAAAGCGATTCTCAGCAGTACCGCAGAAAGCAGCCCCTAGTGGGTTTGTTGATGAGGATAACTGTGTATCATTCTCAGGCATTAAGCGTGATGCTAAAGCCATTAAGAATAGATTTGAATTCCTTTGGGAATGGCGGCAGGACATTGAGAAATACGCCCGTAGGTCTATCTTTGTAGATCAGGATTCTATTGACCGTAACAACTTCACTAGCGATATTTTAACCGTCAAGCTAGATGGTATCCGTAACCGCTCGCAGTCCATCCTAACCACGTTGGAGCAGTTAGCAGAGGGTATCAGGGCTAGATATTCAGACCCTACTATTAAGGCTTCTGCAACAGTATTCTTGTCTGATGCGCTACAGTATGAGGTAGGTGATTTGGTTAGGGTTAAATTGCCTTACCCTGATTACAATGGATCAGATACATTAGATGCCACGATGGAGATTCAAGGCACTTCTGTAGACTTCACATCTGGCACAATGACGCTTCAACTGTTTGGCACAGCAGGTATCCCAACAGGCGTTTATTCAACCAACGGTGCTGACGTTACAGCATTAGACCACACAGGTTGGACAGAATTGCAAGGCTACATGGTCACAGGCGGGCTAGTCAATGGTGTTGACTTCACTGTTACAGGTAGCACACTTGAACTACTATCAAACTTCACAATCTCTGGCGGTGCTACAACGGCATCAGGTCGGTATTATTACGATGGAAACCTAAAGATTGCAGCAGGGGTTGTATTAACCACTACACTTAACACAACCATTGACTGTCAAGACATTACCCTAGTAGGCACAGGCAAGATCACATCGAAGGGTAACGGCCTTACTGGTGGCACTGGCATGATTGCAGCCGCCTCAAACTGGACAGGCGTAAAAGGTCAACAGGGGTTTGTTGGTGGCAAGGATAACGCTGACGAGGGCATTGATAGAATATGGGGATTCTTTGGTACTAAGATTTCCCGTGATGCGTTCCGATCTAGTGGCGATCTAGTAGCGTCAACAGCAAACTCAGCATTTAACATTAAGCTGTCTGTTAATGCGTCTAACCAGATTGTCGGATTGCCTAACACGCTAATGGGTTCAAGTGGTTCGGGCGGTGGTAGAGCGCGATACATTACCAATGCAACAGGCACTACAACATACGCAAAAGGCGGCAACGGTGGCAAGTCAGGCGGTGGCATTGTCTTAGTATGTGAGAACCTGTTTACTGATGCTTCAAGTGTAATTGACACAAGTGGTGCTGATGGCAGTCTGGGTAATAGTTTAAGCCAGATTTGGGCGGGTTCAGGTGGCTCTGGTTTCCCTGGCGCTTTGGTCGTCCTAATCAAGTCTCGCGTCTCACCCATGCCAACAATATCATCTAACGTTGTTGCTGATACTGGCTCTGTGCCTGTTGGTGCGTTGCTTGCTGGTGGGTTGGATGGGTATAGTCGTGTTGCTAGTAAGGGCGCTTGGCTCATACGAGATTATACATGGTTGCCACACAGAACAACCGCACAAGCTGCAACGATTGATGCCGATCTAAAAGACCAAGCATACATTGCTAGATACCTAGTCAAAGACCAAGTAGCTGCGCCTATAATCGGTGCTGACACAGATGGCAAGTCAGAATTGCCCACAGCGTTGACACTGACAGAAACACTCAATACACCACCAAGCCCGTTAGGTGATCTGTCAACAATCACAATGACTGTCACGCCACCAAGCGATGCTAATTATTCATACAGCAAATTCCAATACCGACTAAGCGGTAGTGATCAGTGGGTTGATATTTCATACGGTGTTAGAAACGAGGCCACTGTTACAGTTTCGTCAGATGGCACAGCTTATGAGTTTTCTGCTCAGTCAGTTAGTAAATCGGGCATTGTGTCAACTGGTCGGTTAGTGCAATCAATAACCACAACGACTATCAATGCTGACACGCCACAAGACCCTATTGTATATCCTGAGATTGGCATACCAGAGATTAAGCGTCTTGAGTTAGTCAACCGAATTGATGATGACACAGGCTGGGATAAATGGAAATCACCTAATGCTGAATTTAGATGGGCATCGTTGTCAATATCAAGTGGCGGAACAATCATTCTGCCAAGTGGTAACAGTGACTTAATTTTAAAGGGCTATAAAGCAAGGATTATAGATTCAAGCGGTAACGTGGTTCGTGAGGAGTTCTTGACCGACCCAATTTATACCTACTCATTCGAGAAGAACAAGCGTGATGGCGTTGGTAGATCGTTCACTTTTGAGGTCATGGCATTAGCTACAACTGGGCAGCATTCTGAGCCTGTCAGCATAGCAGTAAGCAATCCAGCACCAGCAGCACCGTCTAATGTAACCTATACATCTGGCTTTAGCTCAATCGGCATTACTTTTGATCTGCCTACTGACTATGATTTTGTCGGTGTGGACTTGTATTCGGCTGTAAGCCCAGCAGACCCTTTGACTGTTACACCCGTTAGATTGAGCGGCAATTCATTCATGTTGGAGGGGCTATCAACTGGTGAGACGTACAGCATTGTACTGACGTCTGT
>ERZ767114.1254-NODE-1254-length-12342-cov-3.549531_pt1 | contig 12342 bp, 13 predicted proteins | sample MGYA00374952_ERZ767114 | MGnify/ENA primary metagenome ERZ767114 (study PRJEB28939, sample SAMN06267156) | marine metagenome | isolation source: Columbia River Estuary | place: USA:Columbia River Estuary, USA | collected 2012-05-05 ...
CGAAACGTCTTGCAGAAACTTCTGTGATCAATGTGTATTCTGAATCACACATCCTTTCTTTGTTTATTTGTTTACTATAATTCATAAAAAATTTATCAAATTTAAAAGATCTTATTTTTAATACTTCAATAGGTATTCATGATTTTGAAAAAAAACAAAAACAGCAGATTAAATTTAATGTTGAAATTGATATAAATTCTTTTCTAAAGCCATCTAATAATAATCTAAATATATCATTATATTCCTTTTACATGTATTCCGATACCGCCTGCTGCGTTCCAGGCTTGAATTGTATCTTCACGATCATCGTATAACACAGAGTTTTCATTTGCGTATTTGACTTTATCTTTTGAACCTGCAGTAAAAATAACGTCTTCATCTTTAAAATTATTTATGTGTTTGTTTAGCCATATTGTTTTATTAAGCCTGGCGATTTCACCTTCATGTGAATCCCACCAAGAATGAGGAATCGCTGTTAGGAACTTTACCTGCTCTAAGTTGTTATACATATAATTAGCATGACTTAATAAATGTAGTGGTTTTAGATTAAGATAAACTTCTTTATAATTTTCTTTCATTACATTCCAAGGTTTGCCTGTACCTCTCCACATATCTTCATCAATATCCGGAATATGACTTTTCATCCAGCTTGAGAAATCTGCAATCACTCCGTCCATATCAATATAAATTATCATAATCTAATTCCTTAAAATCTTCTTTGTATATGTTATGTACTTTTAATTTTTGTTGACTCGTTAGTTTATACTTGTGCTGAGTTGTATTTACTTTTTCCTGTATAATGCTGGTACCAAGTATTTCGTTTAAAACATCGGTAGGATTTCTATCTTCAATTTTAAAGACGTGATCTATTTCATTGTTTATATATTCGGTTTGTAATCGCCAACCTTCTGGGGTCCAACATCCTGCATCTTTGTGATTAGGTTTATTTTCTAAGAAATAGTCTATGCTTAACCCGTCGTATCCTTTGTGATAACCGTAATGAACTAGATAAGCATATTTGCTAAGGAATCTATCATATGGATTTCGTACAAAACAAATGCTATAATCATAGTCTATTATTTGCTTTGCAACCTTAATAGGTATATGATCGTTGTAGTAGCCATCGTTCAAATTATACCATTTATGATCTGGCACATTTTGTAGCATATAGCCTAGAGTTGTACCAGCACACTTTGGGATATGTAATAATAAAACTTTACGTTTATTTTTATCCCGAAATACGTGCATATTCTTCTTGCAATCTTTTAGTCAATTCAAATGATTTAAACTCATAATCGTTTATATGACTTACAGATGTTAATCCGCCTGATGTGCTACATATAAAACATTCTTCAAAATTGGCAATTTTTTTAAAGTCAGCTCGCATAAACGGTATGTTTAATTTTACACACATTTCTTCTACTACCTGTATCGTAACTGAATTTAAAACGTCTTTGTTTGGGGTATAAACAGTTCCATTTTCTACAAAGCAAACCCCGAATCCAGGACCTTCATTAATGTATCCTTCTACACTGCGTACTAATGCGGTATCAAATCCATGTTTATCAGCATCTCTTTGCGCTTGTGTAAGTTCTATCCATGAAAAGTTCTTGTGCTCTTGGTATCCAGGAGATCTTGGTAGATCATTAAACATCTTTAATTTAATCGGTTTAGAAGCAATAGGATAATATGGTTTAGTATATACTAGAAAGTTATCAGGTCCTGTCATATCACGTGGTGATCCTGAGGGTGGTGTACCTTTCCACATAATTAACCATATAAACATATCGCCTTCAATAAGTTCTACAATTATTCTCTTTAAATCTCTTTTGGCCGGTGGAGTAAATCCATAGTACTCACAATCGGCTGCAAACCTTTTATAATGTTTATCGAAATGAGTAAGACCTCGCATTACATCGTATGTTGCGTGACAATGGATAAATCCAAAATCTAACGGAGATATTCTTACATCGTCTAGAGGCATGTACTTGCCATTAAAATAACTATTCATCAAAGTGTACCTTTTTTAATTGTTCGTCCTCTGGCAGTTTATCCTTTAACATTTTCAATCTATTAATTCTCCAATGCAAAAGCTTGAAGTCTAAAACCCACGGAAATATCGCATGGATAAGACTACCCATTGTAACGAGTAATAAGAAGAAGAATTCAGAAATAGCTAACTTAAAGTGCCACCAATATCCGGCAGAAGGTTTACCAGCTTTTTGTTTTGCTTGTTGTAGGTGTTTCCAATTAATCCACATAACGACCTATGATCCTTTCTCGCCTACTCGTGTAGATCTCTATATTAAGTTTCCATACAGTTTGATCTACTCCATTATAATACATATCTTTCGCTTTGTCAAGTATCTTTTGTTTTGCTAACAAACTCATTAAGCGATGATTACGTGCTGCTTTACCATTGGAGTGTTCATTGTCTATATTCGTAGTTATATATAGGTCTTTGCTTGGTATCCACTCTATCATTAATGGGATAAATTCTCTTTGTGTAATACTATTCCAATCACCTTTACCTAATCCTTTAAAGGTATCGTTCCCTGGGAGTTCACATCCTCTATACATTATTCTCCAAGCGTTTTCTCCAGCCTCTGGAAAGGGATGACAACCTGCAACAGCAACTATCTTATCATCTTTTACTGCACACCAGTATTGGCCAACCTCCTTACACCAAAGTAAATTCATTTTCTCTAAACTAGAATTATTAAGATAACCTAAACGTTCGCATTCTTTACAGAATTGTTTAAGCATATCATAATGATTTTGATTTATGATTTCAATTAACACCAGGAACCTCAGGTATACCACCGTGCCATGCGCCTGGACTACTACTCCATAGCACTATTTTGTATTCATGATCTGTTGGATTAAATTTCTTACCAAAGCATACTACAAATGGTGGTAGAAAGTTAAACATAGATTTGTTATAGTCGTCGTAATCAATTAGCTCATATCCAATAAATGTATCTATAGTGGAATATTTATGAAAGTTTTCTTGTGCGTTTGCTAATACGGCTTTGGTTACAAAATCACATTGGTTATCTTTCCAAACTACAACACTGGTATTAACTCTACCATTCCATAGCTTATCCCAATTTTCTCTCCAATTTGTTTTCCACCACATATCAATTAACCAAGGCTTTTCACTTGGCAGTGTAGTAAGATAAATCAGATCTTCTTTTACTTCGGCATCAATATCTAAAAATATATTGGTACCTTTAAAGTCGAAATCAGTAAACATATAAAGCTTAGGCCGATCCCATAATAATGTTTTACGTTCTAAATGATCTTCAATATAATCATTATAGTTTAAATTAGAATGGGTTGGCATTGGCAAAGCAATAATATCTTTATGCAAACCTGCAGCGTTATCGGTAATGCAATAAAACTTAAAATCAAAGCTACATTTCTTTTTACAGTCTTCGTATACTTTATTAGGATGTCTATGATCGTATTTAGTGCCCCATTTAATTGTAATGATATTAATCATAATTTAAAATACTCTCTAGTCATAGGTCCAATAACATCTTTGGCTTTCATGTTTCTTTGTGTAAGCAATACTTCAAATTCCTTTTTAAGTGATTCTTTAGAATGATTATGATCTAAAGGCAGTAATGCTTTCTGTAAACTGCTGGTCTTTATTTGCGATTTAACATAGTCAATTATATGCTCAGGTAAGTTTTGATAATTCTGTAAATGTGTAATAGGTTGTATTTCGCAACTCCAACTAATTGGATATTTTAGTTTGGAATGAAGTTTTTCTATTTGCGGTAAGTACTCAAAATTAAATATATTAACGAGATTAAATATTGTAATGTTTATATTCTTTAAATCTTTGTTGTTTAAATAATTTAAATTACTATACATCCTTTCCCATTTATGTGGCCATCTAATAAACTCATAATTATTACCAACACTATCTACACTTATACATATATTAACGCTTTTTACTTTTGCAAGACTATTAATTATTTTATCGTTAATAATTGTACCATTTGTTGTTATTTCTAAATTAAGATCATTACAATAGCCTTTATCAATTACATCAGCGATACCGTCCCAATTTTCTTTTAAGAAAGGTTCACCACCAATAAGTTTTAGTGTGTGTACTTTGTAATGTTTTAAAATTTCGGCAATGGTAGACGATGTATGATTTGCTTGTGGTTGGTCAAAGTCATGCACTTCTTTTAATGGTATCCAACTTGGTGGTCTATCTTGACGATCTAATTTATTACTTAGCTTTTCAATAAGACTACTAGCATGGCTTGAACAAAATGGACATGCTAAATTACAACTATTTCCAAGCACAACGTCTAGCCTATTAATATCATAATCTTTGTTATCAACTTTATTGTTAGATAATCTAGGGCTTTCTAAACCTTTAGATTCGTAATTAATACAAGACACGCATGCAGGATGCAGGCCTTCATTATTTTCAAAATAATTTCTATAGTATTGCATAGGTTTGATATTCATAATATCTGCAACATTAATAGAGTCTAGCTTTGTAAATTTGCTTATTTCAGTTGGTATTAAGTCGTGTGTCATATGACAGCAAGGTTTAGTAAATATGTACGCCTCGTTATTAAGACTATATAGTTTTAAACGAATACCTTTTTCTATATAATTACAATGATTATCTAACATCGTCTCAACCTTTCCATAAGATATTCCTTTGATTCAATTGGCTCATATTTAGCTGTTTTATTTTTGCACAAATTAGAGATTATTGTTCCCATTTTAGGATGTGCAAAGTGAGGCATAGAATATTTGTTAAGATGCATATTAGAACAATTTACTCTGTGTTCAGTGCTAACAAAATAATCATTAGACCATCTTTGTAATAAGTCTCCAACATTAACTACAACACCGTTTGCAGCATAAGGTACCAAATGCCAATTACCTTTTAAATCTCGGACTTCTAAGCCTGGTGTATTATTAATTTGCCATATAGATGTAATAGTACCATAATCGCGGTGTTGATCCATTCTCATTTCGTTGTCACCAATAATTCCGTCGTATGCAGGATATTTTAATACCCTTGAAAATTCTAGTGGATTGCAATCAGCCCTATGGGCATCTACTAATGTTGTTCCGGAATCAAGTATTGTATCAAATATTTTTAGTATTCTTAAAGTGTGAGACTCAGCTACCTTCTGAGCAGCCAACGCGTTATATTTAAAATTATCTATATTTGGCCAAAGATTTTCTGTTTCTTTTAAATTTTGAAAATCAAATATTTCTTTAAGAGGAGTTGGATTAGTGTAACCGAATATTGGTATGCCGCCTTTGTATTCATGCTTATTTTTAAAATCTAAAGACATATCAAAAAAAGCTTTTATAGTTTTAACCCACTCGTTTATCTTTTTTTGTTCTTCATTATTTAAAGAATTTATAAAAACAGCAAACCCAACAGTGGTGTAAGCTTCCTCTGTAACATCTAAAATGTTTTTTTCTTTTAAATCAATTATTGGTATCATCATCTTTTCCAAAGACTGTTATTTCTTCAACCACGCAATCCTTGCTTGTTACAAAGGAAATAGTTTCTAATATTTCATTTTCAGTCAATTTATTAATATAGCCGAAGTTTACACAAGATACTTTACACGAACCATTAAAGTTTGCGTGTTTAGTAAACTCACTGAGTACATGCTTATTAAATCCATATTCGCTTTTAATAAAGTCTTTTGCTCTACTGCCTATATTAATAATCTTTTTAGATGGATCGTCTTTCCATAGTTCCCATAACCGTTTGCATATTTCTGTTTGGTTAGTAGCTACATTATTAATGAACACTTTATATTCTTTAACCGTATTAATCAGTGAATCAATGTCATTTACATCATGGCCTGTTGATTTACTAAACCCATCCATATCGAAATTATCATATAGCAGTTTACCTAATCCACTAGTGTGACCCGTGATAGCAATATGGGGTGGGATAATTCTTTTTATAATGTTTACTACAAGATGCGTTCTATGTTTAAAGCTTCCATTAAAAGCTGTGTGCTTTGGAATTGTATTAGTTTCATACCAAGTATTTTGTTTAAGATGTTTTATTTCAGAACCAATAACCATAAAGCAACCTTCATGGGTTTCGATTGGATAATGTAATCTTATTGTATCATCCCAATGCCAAGATAAAGTTGAAATAGGATTACTTTTCATAATTCTAACTCTGCCAACTACATAATGCTTTTTCAGTTCTTTTATTACGTCATCAAACAAAGTACCTTTAAATATACTTGCTATCTCTGTAAAATCTGATTCTATTGGCGGATTTTCTTTAAATGTAGTTGTGATTTCGCCGGTTTGATTTTCTTTCCAATTCATATAGAGACTACCTGCACCAAACTGATAGTTGTCTGGATCTTCAGGTATCGTAGTTATACAAATCTGGTTTGTTTGACCCCAGTCTAAATCTAACTTTTCTAATTCAGATTGTAAATCGTATTGAGGTAAGAAATCTAGTTCAGTAAAGTTACTCATATTCTTTGAACCAATTTACAAATTGTTTTATTCCATCTTTAACAGATGTAGAAGGTATCCATCCAAGACTTTTTATCTTTGTATTGTCAGCCCAAGTAGATTGTGTATCAGCAGGATGCTTATCAACTAAGTTAACAATCGCTTTTTTCGAAAGGTTATATTCTATTTCATGAACAAAATCAGTCAATGGTACTTGCTCTCCATATCCAATGTTATATATTTCATTTACATCATTATTTATTATTCGTTTTGATATAACGAGTATTCCTTCTACAACATCTGATACATACGTAAAATCTCTTACCATATCACCAGCATTATAAAGATCAATAGGAGTATCGTTTAGAATTGATTTAGTAAACTGCCACAAAGCCATATCAGGTCTTCCCCAAGGTCCGTATACAGTAAAGAAACGTAGTCCTATAGTAGATAGTCCTGATGATTTAAACTGGGATTCATTAGTTTTCTTAGTATATCCATACGGATTTAATTGATCGTATGTTGGTTGATCTTCTTTCCACGGAAGATCGTTTCCGGCCATAGTGCACGATGTTGAAGCATAGATTACTTTGTTTATATTATAGGATTTACATGCATCTATAACGTTTTGTGTGCCAACAATATTTGTTTGAATATATGCCGATGCGTGATCTAAAGAATGTCGTACACCTGTATGTGCTGCTAAGTGAATAACTAAATCAAAATCAGTTTCATTAAAGACATGTAAAAGATGATTGTTATCACGAATATCCGCAGCAATTACATTTATAGATAAGTTCTTTAATATTTCTGCTCTTTTGTATTTAATATCAGAACTATATAAGAAATTATTATAGTTATCTATTCCGGTTACAGTCCAACCAGAATCTTTCATTGCTTGGGCTAAATGGAAGCCAATGAATCCAGCTATACCAGTTATTAATACTTTCATTAGGGATTTCTCCCACCAACATGGTCAGAAGCTCGCGATCCCATACTAAATACTTGATAACTCTTCATTTTATATTCCATGTAGTTGATACTCTTATATATAGAACCTACCCCCACCCAAATATTATTATTATCATAAATACGCAGATAACCCAAGGAGAAATACATGGCCCTCATTAGGAACATTTCTATAGATCAAGGCTCCACCTACAATGCCGAAGTGGTCATATATGATGATCAAGCCGTGGTCCTAGATCTAACCAATTATCCCAATGCTAAAATGCAGATTAAGAGAAACTATACCTCTATTAATGTTACTGCAAATCCTGTTTGTGGGTCATCATCCGATACAACAGGAATCGTCTCGATCTCAATGACCTCGGCAGATACTCTTGCTATTCCAGCCGGCCGATACGTATACGATCTAATTATCAGCAACGCAGATGATAGCGAAATTATTCGAGTATTAGAGGGCATAGCAACCGTGGCTCCTGGGGTAACAACCATCTAATGAAAAAGGTGACGGGCGAACTAAAAACCATCGGAACAACTCGCGGCTCTATTAAGGTCACATCGAAATATGATCTTAGCGCCGATCTTAAAGTTGACCAATTAATTGGTGCTAAAACCCGATTTAAGGAGATAGCCTCTAAAGTTATCTTACGTCAACGTCGACTTCTGGATGTGGTTGGGATTTCGGATCGCATCGAGTTTGAAAGACAGCGTGAGTTTATAGAATTTGTAGAATTTAATGATGACGTCATCAAGTTTGATGTGAGTAAGAATTATACAGATCAGGTATCTATTTCTGACCCTTATACGCTCAACATTGGAAAGGACCTAGGTGTAGATACGGTTGAGACCGACGATTCGGTTTCTTTTGGGATTGGTAGACTAACCGAAGATCAGGTTGACCTATCAGATAATGAATATTTCGATATTACAAAGGGTAGATTAGATACCGTTGAATTGGACCAGTTGGTCTCTTTTAATATCAATAGACCAATCGAAGATCTGGCCAACGTATACGATACTGTCTCATTAACATCAATTAAACGTCTTGAAGATCTAGCTAACGTATATGATACTACCACATTCGCATCAATTAAACGTCTTGAAGATCTAGCCAACCTATCGGATAACGAATATTTCGATATTACAAAGCGGTTCGAGGATACTGTTGAACTAGATCAATGGATCTCTTTTGATATCGGTAAATCGTTTGAAGATCTAGCTAACGTATATGATACTGTCTCATTCGCATCAATTAAACGTCTTGAAGATTTAGCCAACCTATCGGATAACGAATATTTCGATATTACAAAGGGTAGATTAGATACCGTTGAATTGGACCAGTTGGTCTCTTTTAATATCGGTAAATCGTTTGAAGATCTGGCTAACGTATACGATAATGAATATTTTGATATTACAAAGCGGTTCGAGGATACTGTTGAATTGGACCAGCTGGTCTATTTTGATGTCAATAGACCAATCGAAGATCTGGCTAATGTATCGGATAATGAATATTTCGATATTACAAAGCGGTTCGAGGATACTGTACAAACTCCCGATGATTATAAACTTCGGGTCGGAAAGAATCCTGATGATATAGTAAACGCCGTCGAGGATCATACTTGGGAATTTATTAAGAATCTATATGATCCGGTCGGAGCGGTTGATGTTACATCGGTAACAGATGGTCTTGTATATTCTTTCGGCAAACCAATAGGCGATATAATCACAATTGGGGGAAGTGTTCATCTTGCAACCACTTGGGGAAGATTCTATTTTGATTCAATCGAATCCTCGGATTCTACATTCTATAACGTTGGTAAAGGGATAAGTGATCCTCTTATAGTTGGAGAGATATTCGACGCTCGATTTGCATTGGTTGCGAATCCGTCTGATATAGTAACGATATCCGAACTTCGCCAAATGAATCTTGATAAAGCCCTTCCGATTGATCGATTCGAGGCTGCTGATTCATACGAATTAGAATTCCGTAAACCAGAGCAAGATCAGGTAAATGTTCTTGACTCTCTTTATAGAGATATTAATAAAGGCCCGATCGATATCGTTGAGATAGATCAACTAATCTCATTTGATATCAATAGACCAATCGAAGATCTGGCCAACGTATACGATACTGTCTCATTCGCATCAATTAAACGTCTTGAAGATTTAGTCAACCTATCAGATAATGAATATTTCGATATTACAAAGGGTAGATTAGATACCGTTGAACTAGATCAATGGATCTCTTTTGATATCAATAGACCACTTAAAGATCTAGCTAACGTATATGATACTGTCTCATTCGCATCAATTAAACGTCTTGAAGATCTAGCTAACGTATATGATACTGTCTCATTCGCATCAATTAAACGTCTTGAAGATCTGGCTAACGTATATGATAATGAATATTTTGATATTACAAAGCGGTTCGAGGATACTGTTGAACTAGATCAATGGATCTCTTTTGATACGTCAAAAGAGATAACTACCGATCTCATAGAAGCCGATGATATCTTTAGCATGAACGTTTCGCGTCCGGTCGATGACCAGATTAATATCGGTGACTCAGATTATAGGAACATCGGTAAGAATCCTATAGATCCGATATCGGTAACCATGAACCTGGCTATAGGTTTAGATAGGACTCTATCTATCGATACGGTAGATACGCAAGATGATCTTATGATCGGTTTTATTAAACCGGTATCAGATCAAGTGAATTTAATAGACGATCGTATTTTCGCTATCGGGAAAGGTCCTAGTGATATTATCCAACTTAGCGAAAGTCAAACCTTCGACCTCGATAAAATGCTGAATATTGATACGGTCGGAGCTTCGGAGAGCGGGACTGCAATAGTAAATAATTACTACGATCCCGACTATGCAGTCGAAGTGACTTCGGAAGAAACCCTATATGTTGGCGCATATAGAACATTCTAACTTGCATAAATAGAACAGTCATGACAATCATAACAAACTTATTAGGAATTAACAATCATGCGTGATAAACTAAAAGCAAAAGGTACTGTACATTTTTACATGTACGATGAAAAAGGCACAGTAAAATTAGATAGAACCCAACCGAACCTTGTAGTTGATACAGGTTTGAATTGGATCATAGACCGTATGTTAGATACAGGCACACTCATGTCTCACATGTCTATTGGTACTGGTACCGTCACACCCGTTGCGGGTAATACAACTCTAGGAACTCCTACCCCGGGTGAAGTTCGTAGAGCATACGATTCTGCAACTGATAACGGTGATAGCACAATTACTTGGCAGGCTACCTTTCCGACTGACGTGGGTAACACGAATGGTTGGTCAGCCGCTATTACCGAAGCTGGTCTATTTAATGCAGGGGCTGCAGGCGTTATGCTTGCACGCACTACATTCTCTGAGATCAACAAAGGCGATAATGATACGCTAGTTATTACTTGGACCATTGACCTAAACGCAGCATAATAGAGCTTATTAGATGACAACGATAGTAACGAGGATCGGTAAAGGTTCACCCCTTACCAACCTAGAGATGGACGGTAACTTTACCGGCCTGAATACTTATAAGTTGGAAATCACATCTAGCACTGGAGCAGCCCAATTGCCGTCAGGTAATACGGCTGCTCGCCCAACCCCTGCAGATGGATTATTCCGATACAATTCTGAACTCTTAGAATTTGAGGGGTATACTGGAGGCGGCTGGGTAGATTTTTTAGACTCGGCTTTTCAGAAGTATGATAATACTACTTCTGCTTTAACAGCTGTTAACGTAAAGGATGCCCTTGATGAAATAAAGGGCGGATTTGATGCTATTGATGGTGGTACAGGTATTACTTATACCGGCACTACTATGAATCTAGATAATACTGCGGTCTCTCCTGCTACCTACGGGTCAGCTACGACGATCGCCTCATTTACAGTCGATCAACAAGGTCGACTAACATTCGCACAAAACCTTAGTGTAAACGGGGTATCGTCTGCGTCATGGACACCCTCAACTAACACTTATGGTATAACCGTACCTAGTGGCGCTACGTATGATACCATTATCAGTACGTTTAATGATATCTCGGTTAACACCCTTGCAAGCACAGTAATTACTGGCACTGCTCCATTTACGGTGGCCTCTACTACCGAGGTTTTAAATCTCCATGCCGATACCGCTACAACTTGGCATACCCCAGTCACCGCTACAGTCACTCTTACCGGTCCTATTACCGGCTCGACTGGCGTATCAGTAGACGGTTCTGGTAACTGGACTAACAGTATAGCGACTACGATCGCGGCCAACGCTGTAGCTCTTGGAACAAATACCACCGGTAATTATATGGTGGGAGTATCTGGTACAGCCAATCAGGTATCAGTATCCCATACGCCAGGAGAGGGATCCACTGCGACACTATCTCTCCCACAGGATATTCATACTGGCGCTAGTCCAACATTTAGCGGTGCATCATTAGATGCGGTTAGGGTTGGTATTACTACTGCGGGCGAAATCGATACATCAGCTGGAAATTTAACCCTCGATTCCTTTACCGGCGAAACTACTGTTGATGATAACCTAACGGTCACCGGTAACCTAACAGTACAAGGTACAACCACCACACTTAATACCGCGGTATTAGAAGTGGCAGATAACAACATTACCTTAAACTCTGGTCCCGGGGATACGTCGGGTAGTGCTAACGGCGCAGGTCTAACCATTCAAGACGCGGTTAACGCTACGACTAATGCCACAATGCTTTGGGATTCGACCGGTGACGCCTGGCAGTTTAGTCATAATGTTGAAGCGCCGCAATTAAAGAGTACGATCGTAACCGGTACCGCACCACTCATTGTGGCATCGACTACCAACGTCACTAACCTGAATGCTGATATGGTTGATGGCATACA
>ERZ767114.1255-NODE-1255-length-12341-cov-2.282534_pt1 | contig 12341 bp, 10 predicted proteins | sample MGYA00374952_ERZ767114 | MGnify/ENA primary metagenome ERZ767114 (study PRJEB28939, sample SAMN06267156) | marine metagenome | isolation source: Columbia River Estuary | place: USA:Columbia River Estuary, USA | collected 2012-05-05 ...
AAAACCCTTTGCTGAACAGGTCGGCAATGGTATGCATATACACTTTAGTTTGTTGGATGAGAAGGGTAATAATGTATTCAATAACGGCACCCCAGAGGGAAGTGATTTGCTGAACTGTGCAGTGGCAGGATGTTTAGAAACTATGGCAGATAGCATGGCTGTTTTCGCTCCGAATATTAATTCTTTCCGGCGAATGGTGCCGGGTTGTTACGCTCCGCTGTCTTCTAATTGGGGCTATGAAAATCGAACGACCGCACTCCGTATTCCTGGGGGTGATAATCGTGCCATGCGAATTGAGCACAGAGTTGCTGGTGCCGATGCTAACCCTTATTTGACTGTAGCGGCAATTTTGGCCGGCGCTTTGTATGGTATTGAGAAAAAACTAAAAGCTCCTCCAGCAGTAGTGGGGGACGCAGGAGACGTTGAGCCAACGCTACCACATTTTTGGAATGATGCCATCCTTGCCTTCGAAAGATCTAAGTTTATAGAAGAATATTTAGGAAGTGAGCTGAGAACAAATTATGCTCGCTGTAAGAGACAAGAAAAGCAGGAATTTGACAGCCGAGTTACTCTGTTAGAATACGATGCCTATCTGTAGCTAAGTACCTTTAGTGGCGGATCCACCGCCCACTAAGGTGGCAATACTTGCCCTATCGAAAAGAGTTTGGCAGTAGGGGTGAGCTTTAAAGAGAGCGTTTCAGTAGAAGGCTATCGATCTCATTTTGTGCAAGCTTTGCTCTGGCAGAAGCCATTTTTGAAGTGTTAGCAAAGGGTCCAACCAATACTCTGTGCCAGACACCACCACTTTTACCTTTGACACTTTCACTTTCAGCGGAAAGATTCATCAACAACAATTGAACCTTGAGATTCTCTGCATCCTGAGCACTTTTAAAAGAACCTACCTGAAGCACGTATTGGGAGTTCTGTTCAATTTCAGAACTCTCAGGAGAAACCATTATCTCATCATCTTTAAGTAATTCGTAAAAATCGAATTTTAGCTCTTGAATATCAGCCTTACCCACGATGTCTGTCACAGCAGCGGTATCTATTTTTTTGTCTGTGTCGAGCATAGGTGGAAGTACGTACATAATTAAAGCGCCAATAAACAGTCCAGAGATAAACGCTGGTCTAGACGACGTTCCAGTTGATTTGTTACTGTTTCGGCCAGATTTGTTTTTCGAAGAGTGAGCCATAAAGTACTTACTTTTTTAAGATAATGAATTGTAGGTGAAGTATTGGGGTGTTAGCAAAACTTAAAACACTTTAATTGGATTTTAGGCGTGATCTACTAAATTTCCTGTGGGTCTACATCAATAGACCACCGCACTCGGCGAGAATCTTTGTGCTCTTCAAGTGTTAAAGCTAAAGCAGAAAGTAAAGACTGCAGCAGAGAGCGTTTACTAGCATTGATTTGTAAGACAAAACGGAATCGACCAGCTCTTTTTTCCAACATAGCCGGCAATGGGCCTAAATATGTGACTAGGGGACTCGGTGGGCTAATTCTTTCAGCGATACTTCGTGCTAAACGCAAGAATGACTCAGCTTCATTAGCGCGATCAGATTCAGCACGGATTAAGGCCATGTGCCTAAAGGGGGGTAGTTGGGTAATTCGTCGTTCTGACATCAACTGCTGAGCAAAGAAGCCATAACCTTTGTTAATGAGGACCTCTAAAAGTGGATGCTGTGGCTGGTGAGTTTGGATGACAACCTTGCCAGGTAAATCCCCTCGTCCGCTTCTCCCAGCTACCTGAGTCAGTAACTGTCCCATTCGCTCGTGGCTGCGAAAGTCTGGACTAAACAGTCCACTATCCGCATCCAACACTGCTACTAAAGTGACATTCGCAAAATGATGACCTTTGGCCAGCATTTGAGTGCCGATTAAAATACAGGGTTCGCCACTGTCAGCGACATCAAATACGGCTTGCATGGCGCCTTTCTTTCGAGTGCTATCTCGATCAACCCGTAATATTTTGGTGTTTGGGAAGCACTTTTCCAGATGAGCCTCACTGCGCTCAGTACCCTCTCCAACAGAGATTAGCTCTTGGCCTTGGCAACTCGGGCAGAGGTGAGGGATACGCTGTTGATAATCACAATGATGACAAACCAGACGTCCTCGCGCCCGATGCACTGTGAGGCGAGAATCACAGTGGTGGCACTCTCCGGACCAACCACACTGATGGCAAATTATTGCTGGAGCAAAACCTCGACGGTTGAGAAACACTAAGACTTGTTGGCCTTGTTCAACGGTTTGCCTAATTTTTGCTAGCGTGGACGCTGCTATGCCTGCTTCACATTGTTCATTTTTGAGATCGACGATTGACCACGTCGGCTGTACTGCTTTTCCGGCTCTGTCAGTTAAAACTAAATGTTGGTAACGATCTGCGGCACAGTTATTGAGTGACTCGATTGATGGAGTTGCTGATCCTAAAATGATCGAGATGTTTTCCCTACGTGCTCTTATGACCGCTAGGTCTCTTGCAGAATAACGAAATCCCTCATGTTGCTTGTAGGATTGATCATGCTCCTCATCAACAATAATCAGGCCGGGTTGACATAAGGGCGTGAATACCGCGGATCGAGTGCCGAGAATAATCCGTGCTTCACCAGTCTTTGCACTTGTCCATGCAGCCAGACGATTTTTGTCAGTTAAACCAGAGTGAAGAGTGACTATGGGTACATTAAATCGATCGCGGAAGCGTTTTTCTGTCTGAGGGGTCAGGCTTATTTCAGGAATAAGCACCAGTGCTTGGCGATCATAGCGAAGTGTTTTCTCAATTGCTTGCAGATAGATTTCTGTTTTGCCACTTCCAGTAACACCATCCAATAAATAGCAGTTAAAAATATGCTGTTCTATGCTATCCAATGCACTCTGCTGAGAGTCATGTAGTTTTAGAGCATCCTGCTTTAAAATATTGGAAACTGAGGTTTCAGTGTTGCTTTTTTGAAAACATTCGATCAGTTCTTTTTGCTCAAGCGATGTTAAAATCGCTCTAGAAAAGTCTTTTGATAATACTAAGTCAGCCACAGCGCCGGTAGTTTTGAGCTGTTCCACCAGAGCCTGTTGGCTTGGCGCCCTTTTCAGAGAATCCTTCGCTAAACCTTTGCCTTTTTGAGTTAACCGCCAGTGTCGAGCTCCAAGTTTGGGGAGGGGTTCTCCCTTGCGCAAAAGCACCGGCAACGTGCTAAACAGAGCATCTCCTATGGGATATTGATAGTAGTTAGCCGCCCAACCAAATAACTCAAACAACTGGTCAGGGACTAATGGAGCAGAATCCAACAGGCGATTGATTGGTTTTAGCTTCCCAATATCAAAATCACTGGTAGTTGCTTTCTCTATTATCAAGCCTATTACTTCTCGTCGACCAAAGGTTACTGCAACTCTGCAGCCCACGTCAGCACAATGATCGACGTTTTCCTGAAATACAGTGTCGGGCACTAAATAGTCAAATAAGCGACGTAGCGGGGAGGGTACCGCTACGCGGACAATGTAAGGCTTGCATTTAGCCATAAAAATTTGTGAATTCCTGTTGTAACTAGGTTAGTTTCTGCTAAACTCCGCGCTCTTTAGAAATGGCCTACCGTGCCTTGCACAAACTGAATCGTTAAACAGTGTGTTTTTACCAGTTTAAAGATGAGGTGGCGGTTCGTAACTTGGAGTATAAGATGAAAAACGAGATTCACCCAGCCTATAACGAATTAGTTGCAACATGTAGTTGCGGCAATGTTATAAAAGTCGGTTCAACGCGCACTGACGCGATCTACTTGGACGTATGTTCCTCTTGCCACCCATTTTATACGGGTAAGCAGAAGATCGTTGATTCAGGTGGTCGAATTGATCGCTTTAACAAGCGTTTTGGCGGAGCCAAAAAAGGCGCTTAAACGCTCCGATCCAGAGATAACAGTTTAGAAATGCGGCTTAGACAATGTCTAAAGCCGCATTTTTTATTTGTGCTACTTTTTGGATTAAATGTCAGACGTACATCACAAGTCTTATGCCTCGTTTGAATTTTGGGAAATCTGGCTGAATTTTTGTCGATGAGATTGGCAAGGGTTATACTGCTTTTGAATGGCAACTGTTTTGAGGAATTAACATTGCGTGCAATCTGGTTATTTTTGAAGTTCTTGCTGCTTCTGATTTTTGTCGTGGTTGGAGCATTTTTTGCCATGGAAAATAGTCAGACTATAGGGGTTAGTTTTATCTTGTTTAGTGGGCCAGAACTAAGCTCAGGTTTTTGGTTGCTTTTGTTTTTAGCAGGTGGTGTTGCTCTTGGAATTTTAACTAGCTCCTTGCTTATCATGTCTTACCGACGTAAATTATCCCGCGCTAACAAAAAGGATTAGTGTCAATATGACTTCTGTGAACTCTAAGGTGATTGTGGCACTTGACTACAACAACTCAGAAGCGGCTCTCAAGCTTGCTGGCAGATTAGACCCTCAGCAATGCCGACTAAAGGTTGGTAAAGAGTTGTTCACTGCAGCTGGACCGTCCTTGGTTCAAGAGCTTGTTGAAGTTGGTTTTGATGTCTTTCTTGACTTGAAATTTCATGATATTCCCAACACTGTTGCCAAAGCTGTAAGCGCTGCAGCGGACTTAGGGGTTTGGATGACTAATGTCCATGCATCTGGCGGCAGCAGTATGATGATTGCGGCAAAAAAGGCTCTAGTAGAAAAAAACAGTAAAATGCTATTGATTGGGGTGACTGTGCTAACCAGTATGGATGATTCTGATCTAGCAGAAATCGGGGTTAATCAGGGCGCCGCTGAACAGGTATTAAAGCTAGCAAACCTTGCAAAACAATCAGGACTTGATGGAGTTGTTTGTTCTGCTCAAGAGGCTGAGAATCTGAAATCCGCCCTAGGTATGGACTTTAAGTTAGTAACCCCAGGTATTCGACTTGCGGATAACTCGGCAGATGATCAAAAAAGAGTAGTAACGCCAAAAGATGCTGTAGCCCTTGGCAGTGATTATTTAGTGATCGGTAGGCCTATTACCCAAGCGCTTGATCCCTTAGCAACGTTGACAGAAATCAACCGATCGATTTAGTTAAATTCATCAGACCAGATGAGATTATTTTCCTCATCATAAACTCGCACATAATCAATCGAAAGATCACCTTGTTCAAAAGTGGAATCTATGTCTTTTTCGATGGCAAAATTAAGCAACAAATAGTAGTCCTTATCAAAGGGCCATGTGCGCTTGTTTTTATCAGTTGGGGCATAGGTGTAATGGTCATTTCCATCAACGGCAAAGACCAATTTCTCAGCACTCCAATCTAAAGAGTACAGATGAAATTGGGAAGAGATAGTAGGTATTGGTTGCCCACCGTGATTGACCGTATTGCCAAAACTAGAGCGAGTATGTGTTGCACTTTGAGCGTAGTTTTGATTTCTTCCCCAGTGCTCGATGATGTCGATCTCTCCGCAATCTGGCCAAGGCTTTTTTCCAAAGCCCTTCTGCTCGAAGTACGCACCTTTTTCTTTAATATCTTTAGGTAGCATCCAGATTGCAGGCCAGGTGCCATGTCCGTTCGGCATTTTCGCCCGCACCTCAACTCGACCATAGGTAAAAGCAAACTTAGAGTTTAGGCGCGCAGAGGTGTATTGCTTAACCACATCTTGATCTTTGAAAATCTCTTTTTTAGCCTTTATGGTCAATACACCATCACTAACAAAGGTATTTTCGATGCGATTAGTGTAGTGCTGCTGCTCATTGCTAAACCAGCTGGTACCCTTGGGCAATATGGTTTGGTGAAACCACTTATTTGAATCTACAGGTGTCCCCTTTGGAGTTGTCTCGGCAGAGGCGGCCAGAGGTGACAGCGCTAGTGAGGCCACACCTAGAATAAGGAGTTCCCTAATCATGCAATCTCTTCTCTTCAGGATCATGCTAACCATGTACTAATTCTTTTGAAAGACTCTAACGTAATCAACGACCATTCGCTGGGGAAACACTGTCGAGGCATTTGGACTGCCAGGCCATTGGCCTCCAACAGCAATATTAAATATCAAGAAAAATTCCTTCTGAAAAACAGCAAGAGATGCGGTACTGTTGATTGCCATTACATGATATTGAACATTATCTACGTACCAAGTAATCGTGCTGCTATCCCACACGATACTAAACACATGGAAGTTGCTAGCTAGAGTTTCCTCACCTGAAAATAACTTATTTCCACCGTAATTAACGGGATTATAGCCAACATCTTGTTGCAGTCCGCCATTATTCCAATGAGCAGTGCCGTAAACTCGGTTGTCTCTGCCACTGCCTCCTCCCACCATTTCCATAATGTCAATTTCACCACAGGAAGGCCAACTTACATCAGTAATGTTTTTCCCCAACATCCAAAGCGCAGGCCACATTCCTTGGCCCTCAGGCATTCTGGCTCGTATGTCGACACGCCCGTATTGGAAATTCTGCTTACCCTGTGTCTTTAATCGAGAGGAAGTGTATGATCGCCCACCGTAGGATTCTTGCTGCGCTCGAAGAACCAATAATCCGTCTTTAAGATAGGCATTCCGATTAGTGTAATATTGTAATTCTTCGTTACCCCAACCGCCGCCGCCGATATCGTAACCCCAATTATCGGTATTAATTTCACTGCCACTGAATTCATCAGACCAACTTAAAGTATAGCCATCATAGGTGCTAGGTGACTCATATCCGGTGAATGATGGGATGACCCAGTCATCATCACCGCCCACTGGTTCCACAGGGGTTTCACCACCGTCAATATCTTCCCATCGTACGTTGTCTATTTGAAAAACGGTACTTGTATATTGGGCAGCCCAAATAACGATACCAGTGTCTATAGTATCCAAGATCAATCCTTGGCTAACTAAATCATCGACCTTTACTGTGACAGACTCCCATCCATCATCTCCCCGAACCCCCAAACTTTTGTCGCCAGATGTACAGGGGTACACACAGTCAACCTTCATAGTGTACTTACTGTCACCACTGATCGTTTTTATATCAAATTTTATCTCTCCACCCGCATAAAGCGACAAATTCTTAGGCATTGAGGTTTTAAAATAAAAGATCGCCTGTTGACCTGCGGAACTGTGCTCAATCTGAAGGACGCTTCCTCTATCCTCGTCTTGTACAAGTTCCCAGGCAATATTTGGGCAATCTTCGCCACCATCGTTACTACATGAACTCCAGTTGATACCCGAATCAGCGGCATTCATCCCTTCGTCCCATGCAGAATCTACCTCGCCATTCACAAATACGTTCAGTACTTCCAATGACGAGCTAGCAGCCACAGTCACGGTGCGAGTCTGGGAGGCTTCATTACCGGCAGTATCTGTAGCGGTATAGGTTAGGGTATAGGTGCCAGCCGCCGCTGTATCTACAGAACCGGTGGTAATAACATCAACAGATCCATCAACTGTATCAGCCGCACTCGCTCCTGAATCGGTATAGGTCGCACCCAATTCAACCTCAACAGCTGCATCGCCAACCAAGGTAATCACTGGCGCTATGGTGTCGGCCACTGTCACAGTCCGAGTTAAAACTCTGGAGACATTACCCTCGCTGTCTGTGGCTGAGTAACTTAAGCTATAAACACCAGCTACATCAGAATCAACCGACCCTGTCATTATCACCGTGACAGACCCATCAACAACATCAGTGGCAGTGGCCCCAGTATCGACATAACTGGTCGCCTGTTCATGATCGACCGCCGCACTACCATTAAGTGTGATATAGGGAGCCTGCGGCATCACCGCACTCATGTAAGCTTCTAAACCAGAGCTATCTGTTCGAATAGCACCTTCACCAATAACATCTGTGGTTAAAGCATCGCCGTCTAATTCAAACAGATATCTCAGTAGTAACAATCCATCTGTCAGCGCATCCACAGAGCCATTACCATCAACATCACCTGAACTGGCAAAAATCTCTTCTAACTCCAATTCTAGCTCTTCCGCAGTAGTGTATTGGGCATCTTCAGCGACAACACCATTGATTAGTGGCTCTCCATCTAACCCAAAGGCGTAGCGCAAAAACAACAAACCATCGGTCAAGGCATCAGCCTGACCATTACCATCAATATCCCAATCACCGGAGATCTGAACTGACCTAGCTATCTTGTCAGAGGCTAAATCGTCTGAATCAGCAGCGACAGACTCACCCACACTCAACATGCTTAATACAGGCACAGCGAGGAAAAGAAACGTGCTTTTTCTAGTGATATACCGATAGAGGCTCATAACAATCCTAATGTAACTTTACTAAAATTCTCCGACGCCGAGTCTAATAGGTAATTAGAACGAATACTTCTTTATGATAGATATTTTCTTGATAAATAAGATAAAGAGTAATGATGGAGCGGTGAAAGGGAGAGTAAATGTGGTGTCTTTGCTTTATCTCGATTACACCTATCCATGTTTGTGTTCTAAGGTACACCTCGGTAGAGTTATGAACTTTAATTTAGTTAATAAAAATTACACCTCTTTAATGATGTCTTCGATGATTGGAGTAGATGGATGTTGGTAGGTAGAACTCGCTGTCTAATGTTTTTATTTAGTTTTCTTTTTGCTCCGTTGATCTATGCGGATTATGACTTAGTCATCGCAAATGGTCGTGTTTTAGACCCTGAGACTGGTCTTGATGGTGTGCGTTTTATTGGTATAAATAATGGCTCCATTGAAATAATTTCAACAGATCCAATAGATGGATCTGAGGTTATCGATGCAAAAGGTTTAGTTGTCGCCCCAGGCTTTATAGACATTCATAGCCACACGCCGACGTTTCTCGGACAAAAAATGAATCTGCTAGATGGGGTGACTACTCAGTTGGATATGGAGGCTGGTGCATATCCGGTAGATTTTTTTGGGCAAGATTATAAGAATGGTGCACAGTTAAATTATGGCGCTTCTGTTGCTCATTTTGCTGTGCGCTCAAAGGTAATGGAGGGTATTAATACTGAATATCTTTTGGGTAGCAGCGATCCCCTCCATATAAATGGAGTGTCTTGGACTGAGCCTGCATCTGCAGCACAAATTGAAGCTATGCGAGTCTTGATCCTTCAAGGTATTGATGACGGCGGGTTGGGCATAGGGGTGTTACTTGATTACCTCACTTCTGCAATATCAGATGATGAATTGCGCATGTTGTTTGAAGTCGCTGGTGCTCGGCAGGTACCCATTCATGTGCATGTTCGCCGCGGTTATACGGGGGATATAGCAGGTCTAATTGAGGTGGTTGACTTAGCAAAAGAGACTAAAGCACCTCTATTTGTTGTGCACATAACGCATAATGCTATGGGGAAAGTAAGCCAGTGGTTGCAGATAATTGATGATGCCAATGATGCTGGCGCCAACATCGCTACTGAAACTTTGTCTTACGCTGCTGGGGGCACCAGTATATCTGCAGATGTTTTTCGCAATCGTGATTGGCAGGGCATGTTTGATATTACCTACGAGGATGTTCAATGGGTTGCTACGGGTGAGTGGTTAACTGAAGAAACCTGGAATAAATACGCTAGTGAACAACCAGGTGGTGCTGTTAATCATCATTATGTCAAAGAAGATTGGATAGAAACTGCTTTAAAGTGGCCGCGTATGATGGTCGCTACCGATGCTTTGCCCGCTGTTGACCTCAGAGTAAAAACTAATCCAAATGTGGCAGGTACTTTTTCTCGAGTATTGGGTCATTATGTCCGTGATACTGGTCTTTTGACGCTATCCGATGCTTTAGCGCGAATGAGTCTATATCAGGCCCAGTGGTTATCCCAATCATCATCTAGCTTTGACAAAAAGGGCCGCATTCAGTTGGGTGCGGATGCCGATATTGTTATCTTCGATCCTATGAAGGTACAGGCCAATGCGGCTTATGGAGATCCCTATCAACCACCGTCCGGAATACCTTATGTCGTTGTGGCAGGCCAAATCGTAGTTAAAAATAGCGTCGTCGTTGAGGGGGTATATCCTGGTAAGCGAATACTTGGGGATGCTAAATAGTTCGTTAGCAATGTGTCTCTGAGATGTAGCGCCTTTGTCCATTTGTTATACTCCCCCCAGAATTACCGATTGAATTACGCAATACAAAGTATGCTTTTAGGATCTTGAATGTCAGATAAATTTCTCACCTGCGCCCTTTACAAATTTGTATCCCTGCCTGACTTTGAAATACTTCAGGCCCCGCTGCAAAAAGTCATGTCTGAAAACAATGTTTTTGGCACGTTGTTACTTGCGTCTGAGGGTATTAACGGCACTATTTCCGGACTTCCCTCAGATGTGGGTAAGGTACTGTCATGGTTACAACAGCAACCTCAGCTGAATAGCATTGACCAAAAGCATTCTTACCATAGTGAAATTCCTTTCTATCGCACTAAGGTCAAACTTAAGAAAGAAATTGTGACTATGGGAGTTGAGGGTATAGATCCTAAGCAGGTAGTAGGTACTTATGTTAAGCCAAAAGATTGGAATGCCCTTATTTCTGATCCTGATGTAACGGTTGTGGATACACGCAATGATTATGAGGTGGAAATAGGTACCTTTAAAAATGCCATAGATCCTGAGACAAAAACATTCCGCGACTTCCCTGATTGGGCAAAAGAGAATCTTGACCCTGATAAACATAAAAAGGTTGCTATGTTTTGTACCGGGGGAATTCGCTGTGAAAAATCAACCGCCTACATGAAAGAGCAAGGGTTTGATGAGGTTTACCACCTGGAGGGTGGAATTCTTAAGTATTTAGAAGAGGTGCCCAAAGACCAAACACTGTGGCAAGGGGAGTGTTTCGTATTCGATAATCGAGTTGCCGTTGATCATGATCTCAAACGTGGTTCTTATGATCAGTGTCATGCTTGTCGAATGCCAATTACAGAGTTAGAAAAGGAATCCGAGTTTTATAAACCAGGGCTTGCTTGTCACCACTGCCACGACGTAGTAGAGGATGATCGGAAGGCGCGGTTTGCCGAACGTCAAAAACAGGTAGAGTTGGCTAAAAAAAGAGGTGAAGAGCATATTGGTACTGCTGCTTTTGAGGCCACAGAGCGTCGCCGCGCAGCCAAAAAAGCGCGAAAGCAAGAGCAACAAGAATCTCATGACTGAATTAGATATCTGGCACGCCCAGGTCAGTGAAGAAATTATAGAGCCAGAGCGGCCTATCATTGATCCCCACCATCATCTGTGGCGAATGGGCACTCCCTACGAACTAGAGGACCTGTGGGCAGATACAAAGGCCGGCCACAATATTACCGGTACTGTCTTTATCGAGTGCGGAGCAGAGTACAGAGCCGATGGTCCTGCGGCGTTGCGGCCAGTTGGAGAGACAGAGTATGTAGTGGCGCAGGCAAAACAAGCGCGGAAGGGAGAAGCACCAGGGAAGCCCCCAATCCTTGGTATTGTTAGTCATGCAGATTTGACCCTTGGGGCTGCAGTTGTGGACGTGCTTGAGGCTCATCAAGAATCAGCGGAGGGCTTATTGCGAGGCATTCGCCATTCTACTGCTTTTTACCCTGATCCTCCCGCTGTTGATCGTTACGCAGGGCGAGTAGCCGAACTTATGTTGCAACCGAGTTTTCGAGAAGGATTTGCTCAGCTTTCCTCCGCTGGTCTCAGTTATGATGCCTGGCTTCTTCATACCCAAATCACTGAGTTAACAGATTTAGCTAGAGCATTTCCAGATACAACGATTATCCTCGATCATTTTGGTGGCCCCTTAGGTATCGGACCCTATTCGGGTAAACAGGCAGAGTTATTTCCTCAATGGAAAGCGGATATAGCCGAACTGGCTCGTTGTGAGAATGTGGTTGCTAAACTGGGGGGTCTGGCAATGGTTATCAACGGCTGGGGGTGGGATGAACGCGAAAAACCACCCTCTTCAGATGAAATTTGTGCCACTCATCGAGATTATTACCTCCATACTATTGATTGTTTTGGGCCAAATCGATGTATGTTTGAAAGTAATTTTCCAGTGGATAAGTTGTCCGTCTCATACGCTGTACTTTGGAATGCCTTTAAAAAGATAGCTCAGGGATTTAATGAGTCTGAAAAAGAGGCCATGTTTAAAGGTACCGCGACTGCGACCTATAGACTTTAAATGCCCAATTAATATAATGACGCCGTTTTTTTGTGCCGTTGAATGATTTTTGAGGGAATAGTTGAAGCCTCAAAGGGATAGCTTTGACACTCTACTGTTTTTTAGGCCTTGGCTTTTTGATTTTTAATACTTTGGATACTTTATGGAAATTTTAGATGGCGGCATTGGACGCTACTTAAAAGAAATCGGCGCTCCTTTTCAGCAGCCAGAATGGTCTGCTTTAGCTTTAATGGAAGACCCTTCCTCAGTTGTCACGGCCCATCAAGCATTTGTTGATGCCGGTGCTCAGGTT
>ERZ767114.1262-NODE-1262-length-12289-cov-3.183836_pt1 | contig 12289 bp, 7 predicted proteins | sample MGYA00374952_ERZ767114 | MGnify/ENA primary metagenome ERZ767114 (study PRJEB28939, sample SAMN06267156) | marine metagenome | isolation source: Columbia River Estuary | place: USA:Columbia River Estuary, USA | collected 2012-05-05 ...
GCGGACTGATTTGTTTTTGTTTTGCTTGAAGTCACACATGTACTCGACTTGAGCAGCATCGAGGGCCAATGGCATTCTGGTTAAGATCTCTCTGGTAGCATTCAGTCCGATTGTGATGTGCTGCGCCGAGCAGTAATCAGTCACGTAATTGTTAATAATCTTTTCGATAATTGGCTTCACATCTTCTGGAGGCACCAAATCGTGACAGGATTCAATAATCATTGCGAAAATCTCACCAATCTTTTCTTTGTCATGCGATAGGCAATCGAGGTTTAATTCATGCTTGGGGCAGAGGTTCAACAGCAGAAGAAGCTGAGAGCCAATGCCGTTTAGCTGTAAAAGAATCGATTGCAGATAGTCGTTTTAAGTTAAGGCATGCACCTTATACTTACGAAACAAAAGAAGAAAAATTTAAAATGCGGTCTCTTTTCCAATTTGCAGATCTTTTAGACCAACGTATCGATACTCTATCTAATAACCTTGTCATTGGCTTATTTTTGGTTTGTCTTGTTTTAGGAATGTTTTTAAGCTTAAGATTGTCGCTTTGGGTAGCATTTGGAATTCCGTTTTCATTCATTGGAATGATTTCATTTGGAATACTCTATGGAATGACTATAAATATGATTTCCTTATTTGGAATGATTTTGGTAGTGGGGATATTGGTAGATGACGGAATTGTAATCGCTGAAAATATTTACGCACATTTTGAACGTGGGAAATCTCCAATGAGAGCTGCCTTAGACGGCACCACAGAAGTAATGAATGCCGTTTTCACTTCTGTATTAACTACTGTATTTGCTTTTTCTACTTTGTTGTTTGTTGGTGGGGAAATGGAAATGATGCAAGAAATGGCATTTAGTGTTATTGCTTGTCTACTTTTTTCTTTAATAGAGGCTTTTTTGATACTACCCTCTCACCTAGCAAATAAAAAGATATTAAAGCCTAATGATAGCAAATTCAGAAAAACTTTAAATAGTGGGGTTAATAGCGTTAAAGAAGGTTACGGAAGGTTATTAGAAAAGATACTTGAAAGACACAGATTACATGTTTGGGGACCCATGGGTTTTATTTTTTTAATTGTTGTTCTTTTTAATTTTGGTTGGATTAGATGGACATTTTTTCCTAGTATTCCCTTTGATAGTATTTTGGTAGAGTTTACTTATCAACCTGGAGATAGAGAAACTAAAACAGAGAATTTTCTTTGGTACTGTGATTCTGTGGTAGAGCAATACAACCAAGAATTAATTAAAAAATATAACGACACTATAATTACTTATCAGTCCCTTAGTGTAGGTACTACAGAAAATTTAGGAGAATATGGTTCTCATGTTGGTTCTATAAGAATTTCTGTCAAAGAAAATGACCACATTTCCACAATAGATATGTCTAATGAATTAAGAGCAAAATTCCCTGAAGATTCTATAAGACTATTGGAAAAATTTACTGTAGGTGGCCAGCAAAGATTTGGAAAAGAAGTGTCTATTTCTTTACAAAGTGAAGAAAGTGAAGAACTTGAAAGCGCAGCAAATTGGATGAAAGAGCAAATTGTTGGTTTTCCTGAAGTAAAGAGTGTTTTAGACAATAGCGGTATTGGCAATAGAGAATTGCATCTAGAACTAAAATCCAAAGCCTACCTGCTGGGATTGAATGAAATGTCTATATCTAACCAAATAAGACAAGGTTTTTTTGGTCAAGAAGTTCAAAGATTAATTAAGGGTCGAGATGAAATAAAGATTTGGTTGCGTTATCCATTTTCAGACAGAAATTCAATAGCAGATATTGAAAATACTAGAATTAAAACCGATTTAGGTCAAGAATTCCCTTTAAAAGAGTTGGCGGATTACACCATTAAAAGAGGAAAAATAAAAATTAATCATATAGACGGAAAAAAAGAAATAAGAGTAGATGCAAGTTTAATTGATTCCGAACTTTCTGGACAAGTAAATTCTCAAATTAAAAGAGATGTTCTTCCAAAACTATTATCCAAGTTTCCCAATGTTAATTACCAAATTAAAGGACAAGCTGAACGTGCCCAAGATTCTGGTGAAAGACTTGGCATAGCGTTTTTAATAAGTATTATTCTAATAATGATGACAATTTCACTAAACTTTAAATCATTTTATCAAAGTAGGTTAATACTTATGGTAGTTCCAGTAGGTATTTTTAGCGCTTTGTTGGGGCATGGAATAGTTGGGAAGCCATTTTCAACACTTAGTGTTTGGGGAGTAATTGCACTTGTTGGAATATTGGTAAACGATGCTGTAGTTATGTTAGATCAGTTTAATAAAAATTTAGCAATGGGAATGCCGATTAAAGAAGCCGTACTAAAAGCAGGAATTTCTAGATTTAGAGCGATTACTTTAACAACAATTACTACAGTTGCAGGGCTATATCCTTTAATTTTAGAAACTAGTTTTCAGGCTCAATTTTTAATACCTATGGCCATTTCTGTTGCCTATGGAGTACTATTTGGAACAATTATTCTATTACTATATTTTCCGGCTTTAATTTTGTATTTTAATGATATTAAGAGAGCAAGAAGATGGATATGGGAGGGTGGTGAAATTGCACCTAATTGGAAAGATGTTGAACCGGTTTTAGAAAACAATAAAAGAATAAAGGAATTTGATGAAAAAGATCTTTAGCATATTATTTATTGTTCCCTATTTAATGTTTTCTCAAGATTCATTAAGTCTTAGTAAAGCAATAGAAAATGGGTTACAAAAAAATTATGATATTAGACTTACGCTTAAAAATGTTGAGATAAATAAAATTTTTAATAACTGGGGAGAGGCAGGTAAGCTTCCTCAAGTAAACGTAAACGTAGGACAAAACAATTCTATTTCTGATCAGAGAAATAATCCAATATCATTTGCTCCCTTTCTTTTTCTTTCAAATGATGTAAGTGGAAGCTTATCAGTGAATTGGACAATTTTTAATGGTTTTGGAGTAAAGGCAAATAAAAAAAAATTAGAGCAACTAGAAATTCAAAGTGAAAATACTGCTACACTTGCTATTGAAAATACTATACATGGAATAATACTTGCATATTATCAAGCAAAAATTCAAAAAGAACAACTTAATCTCTTAGAAAACATTCTTTTACTTACTAAAGAAAAATTCGAACAACAGCAAGCTAAAAGTGAACTGGGAATTGGTGTGAAATTTGATTTACTACAGTATGAGGGGAATTTATATACAGATAGTTCAAATAAATTATTTCAAAAATTAGCTTTAAGAAATTCAGTTAGAAATTTAAATCTAATTATGGGAGAAGATGTTGAAAAAAAATGGATTTTAACTTCTAAAATTAAACCTGAATTAAATCAAAAAGATCTTGCTTCTCTAAAAAAAGAAATGCTATCTAATAATACTAATATCAAAAATCAATTTATAGATATTGCTTTAAATCAAGAAGATATTTCGCTTGCAAAATCACAGTTTTATCCAGTCATTAATTTTAATTCTGGAATAAATTCAACTGTAGGTCAATTAAATACAAATGATGCTAGCGCTCCAATTGGAAGAGCTCAAAGTAAAAATTTAAATTACTATGGGAATTTCACTCTTAATTTTAAGCTATATGATGGTGGGAAAGTTAGAAGAGGAATTAAGGCATTAGAGTTACAAAAAGAAATAGATCAACTAAGAATGGCTCAAATGATAGATCAACTAACTTTTGAGCTAACCAATGTCTATGAACTTTATTTGACTAGATTACAAATATTTGAATTAACTAAAAAAGCTTTTTTAGTGTCTAAGGATAATTTAGAAATAGCAAAACTTAAAGAACAAAGTGGATTGATTAATTCATTTAATTTTAGAGATATTGAAATGTCATATTTATCATCAGGAGTTTCTTTATACCAGGCAAGTTATGACCTCTTGGAGTCAAATGCTACCCTACTTAAAATGACTGGAAACATTATTCAAAATAAATAACTTTTTTTTAATAAGTAGTATGCATGCATACTAGATTTAATTATCTTTATTTCATGAAACCAGTAGATACAGCAGATTTTCATATAAGATGGTCGTGGTATAACATATCTAGAATGTATAATACGAAGGCAAACAAATATGGTGGAACAATGGCTATTGGATATACATTACTAAACATTGATAAAGATGGCACACCATCTACAAAACTTGGTCCTAAAATGGGAATGGAACCAAGAAGTCTAACAAGAATGATAAAATCTCTTGAAACAAAAGGATGGATAGAAAAGAGAATAGATAAAAATGATAAAAGAATGGTAAATATTTACTTAACTAAAACAGGAATTACTATGCGTAATCGAACAAGAAATTCTGTTATAAAATTTAATAAAACCATTCAAAAAAAAATTAATCAAAGTGAATTAAAAACTTGTTTTAAGGTTTTAAATGAAATCAATACTCTAATTGATAATAAAGAAATATTTAAATTATGATTAAAAACATAAAAAAAGTAGCAGTATTAGGATCTGGCATAATGGGTTCTGGAATAGCTTGTCATCTTGCGAATGTAGGACTTGAGGTGCTATTACTTGACATAATTCCCAAAAGTGAGGAATCTAATTCTAATAAGCAAACAAGAAATAGTTTAGTCAATATTTCTTTACAAAATGCAATAAAGTCTAAACCTTCCCCTCTTTTTACAAATTCAAAATTAATAAATATAACTACCGGGAATTTTACAGATGATTTTGAAAAGATAAATAATTACGACTGGATAATTGAAGTAGTTGTAGAGCGCTTAGATGTGAAGAAAATTATATTTGAAAAAGTTGATCAATTTCGTAAAAAAGGATCATTAGTATCTAGTAATACATCTGGAATACCTATTGAAATGATGTTAGCTAATAGATCTGATGATTTTAAAAATCATTTTTTTGGAAGTCATTTTTTTAATCCTGCTAGATACCTTCGATTATTAGAAATTATACCAACTAAGCATACTCAAAAAGAAATTATAAATTTTATGATAAATTTTGGGGAGAAGATACTAGGAAAAAGCACTGTTATTTGTAAAGATACTCCTGGGTTTATAGCAAATAGAATTGGAGTATTTGCCATTCAAGAATTATTTCATACCGTAGGTGAAATGGGAATTTCGGTGGGAGATGTAGACGCACTAACTGGGCCAATTATGGGACGTGCAAAATCTGCTACTTTTAGAACTTGTGATGTAGTTGGACTAGATACTTTAATCCATGTGGCTAATGGTTTAAAATCTAATTGTCCTAGTGATGAAAGAAACAACATATTTGAGCTACCAGATTTCATTCACAAAATGCAAGAGAATGATTGGCTAGGAAGTAAATCAGGTCAGGGCTTTTATAAAAAAACAATTGATGAAAAAGGTAAAAAAAGTATTCTCGAACTTGATCTAGCTTCCTTTGAATATAAAAAATCTGTAAAAACCAAGTTTGAAACAATAGCTAAAGCAAGAAAAACAGAAAACCTAGTGGAAAGAATGAAAATTCTCTTCAATGGAAAGGATAAAGCAGGAGGTTTTTATAAAAAAATATTTGCAGGGATTTTTAGTTATTCTGCTTGCAGAATTCCTGAAATTACAGAAGAGATTTTTAGATTAGATGAAGCAATGAAAGCTGGTTTTGGTTGGGAAATGGGACCATTTGAAATGTGGGATGCTGTAGGGTTTTTAAACGGAGTTAAAGAAATAAAAAATCAAGGTTTAACCATTCCAAATTGGATAAAAGAATTAGAGAAAAATGATGATTTTAAATTTTACTCTTTGGAAAATGAAATCCCTGAATTTTATGATTTATCAAATAATAAACTAACTAAAATACCTGGTTTAGAAGGAGTTGTAACATTAGGTAACTTAAATGAAAAAGCATTAGTCTGGAAAAATAATGAAGCATCTATTTTAGATATCGGGGATGGAATTATTAATGTTTCTTTTCATTCAAAAATGAATACTATTGGAAGTGAAATATTACAAGCATTAAATCATGCAATAGACTTGGCTGAAAATGGAGATTATAAAGGAATAGTTATAGCCAATGAAGGTGCTAACTTTTCTGCAGGCGCTAATGTGGGTATAATATTTATGCTAGCTGCAGAACAAGAATATGAAGAATTAGAAATGGCAGTTAGAGAATTTCAAAATACAACTATGAGATTAAGATATTCATCCGTTCCTGTTGTAGCTGCACCCCATGGATTGACTCTTGGAGGAGGGTGTGAAATATGTTTGCATTCTGATAAAGTTATTGCTCATGCAGAAACTTATATGGGGCTAGTTGAATTTGGAGTAGGATTAATTCCTGGCGGTGGTGGAACTAAAGAAATGGCACTTAGGTTTTCTGACGGATTAAAACAAGGAGATATGAGAATCAATAGATTTAGAGATAATTTTTTGACCATAGGTCAAGCAAAAGTTTCTTCCTCAGGAGATGAAGCAATGGAATTAGGCTTCTTAAGAAAAGGTATTGACGAAGTAATAATATCTAGAAAAAATCAAATATCATACGCTAAAGAAATATGTCTAAAAATGTCTGAAAAAGGATACGTTCAAAAAAATATGCGAAAAGACATTACTGTTCTTGGTCAAGAAGGACTCGGGATAATTTATGCTGGTGCCAATTCTATGAAGTCAGGTAATTACATGTCAGAACATGATCAATTAATTTCAGAAAAACTAGGTTATGTTCTTTCTGGAGGAGATCTTTCTCAACTTACAGAAGTTTCAGAAAAATATTTATTAGAAATGGAGAGAAAAGCGTTCATCGAATTATGCACAGAAAGAAAAACCCTTGAAAGAATTCAAAGTTTATTACAAACAGGAAAAATATTAAGAAATTAAAATTATTCATTATGAAAACATCATATATAGTAGGTGGATATAGGTCAGCAGTTGGTAAATCTGGAAAAGGAGTGTTTCGTTTTACAAGACCAGATGAAATGGGAAAACAAGTTGTACAACACTTATTGAAGGACTTTCCTGAGTTAGATACTAAGAGAATAGACGATGTTATTGTTGGCAATGCTACCCCGGAAGCAGAGCAAGGTTTAAATTTAGCTAGGATGATTTCACTAATGGGCTTAAACACCGATAAAGTTCCAGGAATGACAATAAACAGATACTGTTCTTCTGGTTTACAAAGTATTGCTCTTGCAAAATACCAGATTGAGTCTGGAGCTGCTAATTGTATAATAGCTGGCGGAGCAGAATGCATGTCCCCTATTCCATTTGGAGGTTGGAGAATAGTGCCTCATCATAAAGTGAGTAAAGAGAATCCAGAATGGTACTGGGGAATGGGATTAACTGCTGAAGAAGTTGCTAAAAAGTTTAATGTTAGTAGAGATTCTCAAGATGAATTTGCACTGAACTCACATCTTAAAGCTATTTCAGCTATTGAAACTGGAAAATTTGAAAGTCAAATAGCTCCTATTGAGGTTAATCATGTTTTTTTAGACGAAAACGAAAAAAAACAAGAAAAAAAGTATGTTGTAAAAACAGATGAAGGACCAAGAAAAAACTCAAACATTAAGTCGCTAAGTAAACTAAGGCCTGTTTTTAAAAATGGAGGAACTGTCACTGCGGGCAACTCTTCACAAACATCTGATGGTGCTTCATTTGTAATGGTAATGTCTGAGGAAATGGTAAAAGAGCTAAATATTGAACCTATTGCAAGATTAATTTCTTATAAAGTAATTGGATTAGATCCTAAAATAATGGGAGTCGGCCCATTATATGCTATTCCTGAAGCTTTGAAATTAGCCGGAATGAAACTGAAAGATTTACAACAAATAGAATTGAATGAAGCTTTTGCCTCTCAATCAGTTGCGATTATAAATGAGTTAGGACTTGATCCAGAAATAGTAAATGTAAATGGTGGAGCTATAGCGTTAGGACATCCTCTGGGTTGTACAGGTGCCAAACTTAGTGTTCAGTTAATTAATGAAATGAAAAGAAGAAAACAAAAATTTGGAGCTGTTACCATGTGTGTTGGAACTGGACAGGGAGCTTGTGGAATATTTGAAATATTGTAAAAAAATTAAAATAAAAAAATGATAAAAGGAGGAGAATTTTTAGTAAAAGAAACAAATTATAAAGAAGTTTTTATTAGAGAAGAATTTGGGGAAGAGCAATTGATGATGCTTAATGCAACTAAGGAATTTTCAAACCTAGAAATAAAGCCAAATTTGATGCGTTTTGAAAAGAAAGATTACGAACTAGTTGAAAAATTAATGCGTAAAGCTGGTGAACTAGGACTTCTAGCAGTAAGCGTACCTGAGAAATACCAAGGTTTAGGAATGGGATTTAATACTGGCATGTTAATTTGCGAAGAAATATCAAGTTTATCAGGATCAATTGCTACAGCTTTTGGAGCTCATACTGGAATTGGAACCCTTCCAATTTTACTTTACGGAAATGAAGAACAAAAACTTCATTATTTACCAAAAATTTCTTCTGGGGAATGGATGGCTTGTTATAACCTTACCGAGCCAGATGCGGGATCTGATGCAAATTCTGGAAAAACCAAAGCTGTTTTGTCTGATGATGGTGAACATTATGAAATAACAGGTCAAAAAATTTGGATATCAAATGCTGGGTTTGCTCATGTTTTTATAGTTTTTGCTAGAATTGAAGATGATAAAAATATAACTGGTTTTGTTTTTGAAAAAGATAAAGTAGATGGTTTAACACTAAACCCAGAAGAAGCAAAACTTGGAATTCGTTCTTCATCAACACGACAAGTTTTTTACAATAAAGTAAAAGTTCATAAATCTGCAATGTTAGGCAAGCGTGGAGAAGGATTCAAAATTGCTATGAATTCATTAAATGTAGGCAGAATAAAATTAGGTGTTGCTGTTATAGGTGCTGCTAAAAAAATAATTAACTATGCTGTAAGCTATGCTAATGAACGTAAACAATTTAATACGCAAATTTCTTCATTTGGAGCTATTCAATTCAAACTCGCTGAAATGGCAACTAAAACATACGTTGCCGATGCTGGGAATTATAGAAGTGGTCAAAATATAGAAGATAACATTGCAAGATTAGAGGCTAAAGGACTTTCTACACAAGATGCAAAACTTCAAGGTGTAGAAGAATATTCCATAGAATGTGCAATATTAAAGGTTTTTTGTTCTGAAGTTGTTCAGTATGTTTCCGATGAAGCTGTTCAAATTTATGGTGGAATGGGGTTTTCTGCAGAATCTGAGGTAGAAGCATGCTACAGAGATGCCAGAATATCGAGAATTTATGAAGGTACTAACGAAATAAATCGATTACTGATCGTGAAAATGATATTAAAAAAAGGAATAATGGGTGAAATTGATTTAATGAACCCAGCAAAAGCAGTTATTAAAGAAATTATGACTATTCCGTCGTTTGATTCCCCAAAAAACGAGTTGTTTGAGGAAGAAAAAAAGGTATTAGCAAACTTGAAAAAAGCAATTTTAATGGTAGCTGGAACAGCATCGGAAAAATTAGGGAACAAACTTAAAGACGAACAAGAAATAATGATGAATATTTCAGAGATGATTATCGACACCTATATGCTTGAGTCTGCATTATTAAAAACTGAGAAAATCCTTTCTAAGGATGGAAGAGAAAAACACGAAGAAAAAATATCTATATGTATTAATTTTCTACACCATGTGATTGAAAAAGTTAGTAAAAATGGAAAAGAAGCTATTTATGCAATTTTACAGGGAGATGAACAAAAAATATTACTAATGGGGCTAAAAAGATTTACCAAGGTGAGTGCTGCAAACCTGAAAGAACACAGAAGGTTAATTGCCAAGAAACTTATAGATGAAAATAAATACTTTTTATAAATCTAAAAAACAAAACTACCACCAAAAACTATATTAATTCCTTGGAATGATGCATACATATAAGAGGCATCAAAAGTATAGCCATTTGGGTTGTCAATAGGGTCATTTATATTATTATCAAATGGATCGTTTGATCTTAAAATTGAATAATCTGGTGGTGTGAAATTGGTGAAATTTCTTACTCCTAAAAATGAACTCCAGCCATTATTAAAGTTTTTTGAAAATTTAATATTGTGAATTGTGTATGGCAATGAATATTCAGATCTAAAATCATTTTGTAGCAAAGGCAACCTTATTGGACCGTAATTTGTAGCAGCATAATTAATCTCTAATCCTATTTTTTCAAGAATATATATTAAAGTCCATTTTACACTGTATTTTTCAGCTAAAAGTTGTCTGCTTTTAATCAATTCTCCTGAATTATTATAATTAAAATTAGAAACATCTAGTAAAGTAGCATTAGCAGAAGTTTTTAAAGGAATCTTATTCATTTTTAAGAAAATTTCAGATGATATTCCCCTAGCTATTGAATATCCTGATAAATTAGAATAAATAATTTGGTTATCGTTGGTTAAGAAATCTGGAATTATCTTGTTGGAAAATCTAGATTCAAAAACAGATGATTCAATAGAAATTTTTAACGTCTCAGTATTCCAAGAATTGTTAAAATTAATATTTATATTTTTTGATTTTTCAGGTTTTAATTCTTCTAAAAAAACAACTTCCCTTGCACCAGTTAAAGCAGCATGATCTTCTGTAAATACATTAACTACTCTAAATCCGTCACCATATCCAATCCTTAAAGTTGAATTATCTGTTATATTCCATTGGTAATTAATTCTTGGAGAGTGAATATAGCCGTGTTTAGTATGGAAATCTGTTCTCCATCCAAATAATATTTTTTGATTTTTAGTTAATTTGAAATTATCTTGGATAAATAAACCTGGAAGCCACCAGCTATCAGCATTAGTAGTTGCTGAAGTATTATCATTATAGTTATTATATCTTAATGCTAAACCGTTTAATAAATTATGTTTTTCTCCTAATTTTTTATGTAATGTTAGTTGGCTAAACCCTATAGTTTGTTGAGCATTATATTCTGCAAGTCCATACCAAGAGTTTTGGTCATGATAGCTAAAAGAGTTTTGCCATTTAAGATTAGTCATTTTTTGAGCTTTATAAAAAGAACTAATCTCTAATCTATTGGTTAATATAGCTTCTCCATAAACAGTATTTTTACCTCTATCTTCTTGTTTAAAGTCCATTTGTCCACCCCAACGGTCTTCATTTAAATATCTAAATGTAATATTTAGAGGGTTAGCACCTTTATCATTAAAAAATTGTAGTTTATTAAAAATAGAATATCTATTTTTCAGAGTTAAATCTGTAAAACCATCATTGTTATTATCAATAGGATTATTATATTTAAAAACATCTATTGCAGTAAAAGCTTTAAACTTTTCTTTATCTAGAAATTTAAAACTCAAAGATGTTTGAAGCTCTCCCCATGAAGAAAGGTTAAAATCTAATGAAAACCTTGGAATACAATTTATATTCTTGGTTACAACATTAATTAATCCAGCCATTGCTTCTGATCCATAAAGTGTAGATGCTGGACCTTTAATAACTTCAACTTGATCTATTAAGCTAGTTGGGATTCCTTGTAATCCATAAACAGTTGACAATCCTCCCATTATAGGCATTCCGTCAATTACGATCATAGAATAAGCTCCTTCCATTCCGTTAATATGAATATCTCCAGTATTACAAACAGAACAATTTAATTGAGGTCTAAGTCCTGTAATTTGATTAGTCGCTTCTACCAAACTTGGAACTGGTACTATATTAAGAAACTGAGAAGAGTAAACAGCTATTGGAATAGGACTTTCCTTCCTTTCTATTAGTTCAAGTGTTCCACTTATAACCATCTCCTTTAAAATATCATTATCTTCTTTTAGAGTAATTAAAATAAGATTTTCAATATTCTGATCATCTAGCTTTAATTCCAAACTATTAAACCCAACTGCGGAAGCTTTAATTATAGAATGCTTGTTTTCAAGACTAATACTAAAATTTCCTAAAACATCACTAACTACAGTAGTTTTAGTTTTAATATCTGTAATGTGTACAAAAGGAATTGGTTGTTTTCTTAGATCAATTACTTGACCAGTGATATCAAAATCTTGAGAAAAAGATTGAAATGCTATTAAAAAAAAACAGAAATAAATAGAAATTCTTTTCATATGAACAAATTTAGTCTAAATAAATATTATTTTTAGACTTGTCTAAAAATAAATTAACTTTACACTAATGAATTCTCAATCTGAAGAAGATTATTTAAAAGCTATTTATCATCTAGAAATGGATTATGACTCTATTTCAACAAATTCTGTTGCGGATTATTTAAATATGAAGCCTTCTAGTGTAACAGATATGTTAAAAAAACTAGCCGATAAAAAATACATCAACTACCAAAAATATAAAGGCTCTT
>ERZ767114.1264-NODE-1264-length-12267-cov-9.838392_pt1 | contig 12267 bp, 18 predicted proteins | sample MGYA00374952_ERZ767114 | MGnify/ENA primary metagenome ERZ767114 (study PRJEB28939, sample SAMN06267156) | marine metagenome | isolation source: Columbia River Estuary | place: USA:Columbia River Estuary, USA | collected 2012-05-05 ...
CCTACAAAGTTATTCTTATTAAATCCACTTAAAGCTAAAGCTTTTACATGAACTATTTCTATATTAGCACCGTTTGGTGGTGCTGTTGTAAATGATACTACATTACCTGTAGTTTGATATGTTAACTTAGACTGATATACACCACTTACAAATACTGTTGTTGCATTTTCATTTATTATAGATAAAGATGTAGCAAAGTTAGTAGTAGTACCATCGCCTACAAATTCATCAACTTCTACAACGCCATCGACTGCAACGTAATGCATTATCTCTATTGCAGTAGTTGCCGGTGGTGCTGTACCAAATGTTACTGTAGTACCAGATGCTGTAAATCCATCTTTATCTTGGTAAACACCGTCTAAATATATTTGTATATTGTTTTCAGAAATTACTGTAGAAGAAACGCTATAAGCCACTGTTGAACCGTCACCAGTATAATTATTTCTTTGAATAGTAACTGTACCTCCACCAGATCCTCCAGTAGAAGCAATTGTAAGCGTATCTGTTGCAGCGTCTGTAGTTAGACTGATGTTATTACCAGCTGCCACCGTTAAAGTGTCTGTAGGACCATCAGCTACAATGCTTGTTTGTCCTGATACTGCAAAAGTTTTAAATGCTTCAGTTACAGTACCACTTCCACCTCCTCCACCAATAGCACCCCATGCTGCTGGTGAGCCAAAGTATCCTTCAAATTCATTTGTAGTTGTATTGTATCTGAACATACCAACCTGAGGCGAACCTGGGCGCTGAGCCGTAGTACCATCTGGTACTTGGATCCAGTTCCCGCTTGATATTGATAGATAACCATCAACTTCTACTGAACTTTTAAACTTAGTGGCCATATATTATATTTCTTGAATAAGTACTCTTATATCATTTGTTGTTGGTGCAGTTGTAAAGCTAACAGTAACAACATTTGCAGATGTTCTTACTACATCAGCGTAAACTGTATCATAAGAAGATGCATCGTAAAGTTGTACTATAACGTCAAAACTATTTAAGTTATGTGTAACAGTGTAAGAAAGTGCTGATCCATTACCAATAGAAGCTTTAAAAGCTTTTGTTACTAATTGAACATAACCAGTTGTATCCACTGTAAAATCAGCAGAATCATAACCAGATATACCTTTAACGGCTGCACCTGAAGTGGCCGCTGCGGTAGCTATGTCTATATTGCTCTGAACTACAGTCCAATTAGCCAATGCGCTACCAGCACCTGCGGCCGTACTTACTTCCGCAATTAAAAAGTCACCGACTCTTACTTGTTCTGAAAAGAATAATCCATCTGTAGTAACAGTGTATGTATCTCCTATAGTGATAGCTACATTTCCATTAGTTACATTGTTACCCATGTTTTGATGGATATAACATATGTAATTTAAGCTAGGCGCTCCAACAGGTAATGTTACGTTAACTCTTCTTGTAGTTGCTGCATCAAAACCAGCTGTGTAAGCACTGTAAGCTACAGTTGATCCATCTAATTCATAGGTTACTCCAGTTTGATAAACACCACTAGCCACAGCTGAGGTACTTAATATTAGCGGATGGCCTGTATTAGTTGCAGAATCTTGATTTATAACGTATGCAGTTCCAGGTATCAACGTTAAACTTTGTTGTTGTACACCTCCTACATAATATTTATTAGCACCAGAGGCATTAGAAACTGTTATAGTGTAAGTAGCTGCACTTGTAGATGAATCTAAATCTGGCGTGTTTGTAGATGCATTATATCCACCTTTGTAAGTTAAACCACCTACAACAGCGTTGTCTACATAAGCTTTAGTTGCTGCATCTTGAGCAGCGGTAGGATCAGTAACACTAATTATTTTATTACTACCCATGTCCACATCAGCAGTAGCTGTAGCTAATGAACTTATAGGTGTACCTATTACAAAGTCATATATTTGATCACCTGTAGCTAAAGCTGTGCTATTATTTGCAACAGTAGCCGTAACAACAGCTAATTGAACTATAGGACCAGCTCCATTTGTAACAGTAAGCTGATTAGCTGTAGATGTAGTTATTTCTGTAATATCTCCAGAGAATGAAGTCCATATAGTACCATTAAAGTAATATATATTATTATCACCCGAGTTATAGTATATTTGGCCCGATACAGGATTAGAAGGCGCTACGGCCAAAACCTGTATAACAGCATTTTGTAGCTGATTCTTGTTTAAATCAAGATTGTTTAAAAAATTTATTGCCATTTTTTTTTAGTTTAAGTATGCTTTGCCGCTTGTTGCAGATGTAAATACTATTGTTATTTTGTTTGCACTGTTGTAAGTTATAGCTCCGTTTATTATGCTACCTGCTGAGTCAACAGCTGAAACACTAGGAAATCTTCCTAAGTTATGATCAATTACCCATGTACTTGCAGCTACTGCAAAATCTTCTTCATATTCAAAACCTTCTGATCCAAAAGGTGCTAAAGATATTACATTATTGCCTACGGTGCTAGCCGCACCTCTAGGTTCTAAAGCTAATAAGTATGCAGCACCACTACTTAATGGTGTAGATGATTTAACTCTATAAAGACCATACCCAAGATTATCAGATGTACCAATATCTTGTACTTTTACCATTTGATTGACCATCACTGGTATCATTGGTGTTATATCTTCACCATTACGATTATACCTGCTTATTGCTATACCAGTTATTTGTGCCCAGTTGTATATAGTTGGTGCAGATGGATCAACTTGGTATCTATACTCTCCAGTATTAATAACTTCCGTACTGTAAGTACCTGCAAAGTTATATTGAAATAAAGCATTACCTGTTTGTTCAAAATATTGAGCAAGTTCTTCAACCTGGTAATTTTTAGTAGCATTACCGTTTATATCAGTTCCAACAAGTTTATCACCACCCTGTATAGTGGTGTCGTTTGGATATAGTTTTATTCTTGCCATATTGTTTTATTAAGGATAAAATGCTGCAGAGCTAATTGAAGATGGTGAGGCTACATTACAACCACTGTTACCAACAGTTCCACTAAAACTAACAGCTGCCAAACCTTGAGGGTATAATGCTTGAGTTAACATAAAATTTGTATTATAACTACCACTTCCTAAGCTTCCTCCTAAATTATCTGGATTACTCCAATAAGAACCATTAGATGGCTGTGTGCCACTGTTTGTATTTGTCCAGCCTACACCGTTTGGATTTAATCCAGATGTCATGTATGCATTAGGACCATTTATTCTCATTGTACTTATGCCTGTGTTTCCCCCAGCTCCTACAGTGTATCCAATAGTAACTGACCATTGTGCCCCAGGTGCCCATCTAACTTGACCGCCAACAGTTATTGTTTGATAACTTGTATTAGTTACTGTTATTGTTAAACCAATATTATTAGCTATAGTAGGAGGTCCAGCAGCTTGTGTTATAGTGTCTGTATTACTAAGTCCGCTTGCCAAAACTGTGTTTCCTTGAGGTGTTATAACAACTTGAGAGTTTCTTTGTGGATCGCCACAACCTTGATTACTTGCTATCGCTATTTGATATGTCGAAGGGCTACTTGATATAACCTGTGTTCCACTAGGCGCTGTAGCACCCGCACTACCTGTTAAAGAAAATGAAGCACCTACTTCACCAGATACAACATAAGGTGTATTACCTCCAGTATTAGCTATATTAGCATCAGTAAACGCTGCTGCAGTTATTTCCGTGTTATTAGGAAATATTTGATCATTACCAATATATCCTTTTAAAATATCATCGGCTCCCAATTTAATTGAGGATAAAGGATTATTGAATAAATTTATAGGCATCTATGCTGTAATTAAGTATAATGTTTGAGGATCTTTAGTACCTATAGCATCATACTGAGTTTGATCACCTTTCCAAAAATTCAATAAAGATTCTGAATTTGCAGTAGTAGCATCGTAGTACGGTTGACCACCTATTATGTTTGTTAAATTTGCCATTTTTTATTTTTTGTTATATGGTATTTTTTGATTTAACCATTCTTGTCTTTTATCGCAATTGCAATTGCCTCCTGTAATTACATTAACTACTTTAGTTATACCAGTAAAATCTGTTATTGTTTTAACTGTATCACCTAAACCTTTATTTTTTGTAAAATCCATCTTGTGCAGATTTTATAGTTTTTAAAAAATTGTTAATATATTGTGCTCCATTTACATTGAATCCTGGCTCCACTTGAAGTACAGGAACTGTTTCTGGAGCAAATCCAGAATAATCTGAACTATCTATAAAAACAGTTTTTATATTAAGTTCTTCTGATACTTCTACTTGAGCACATTGCTCGCAATTAGTTGTTTTATATAATTTCATTTGATTTAATTTAATTTAATTTATTATAATGTATAATCAATATAGCAACTACCGCCATAACTTCCAGAACTACTAAAATTACCTCGAATTTTATATGGTGTTGCTGAGGTACATCTTACTATATAGTTTGCGTATACTGAGCAGCTATAAGGTGATATTGTAGTAAAACTTTGGTTTAAAGTTCCACCTCCTGATCCAGTCCAAGTTGCTGAAAATGTCCAACAAGCACTATATTGAGGTGAAGGACACCATGAATCTCCAGGCGCTGGCGTATATGGTGTAAATGTTTGCCAAGCTGCCCATGTTAAGGGTCCTACACTTGATACTGTTCCACTGTAACTTCCAGGGGCTGGCATATTAGGCACTGATTTTGATATAACACCCTGGAATGGAGAAGGACTTGCGGAGGGAACTCCGGGTATACTCCACTCTTGAAAACCATAAGCGCCAGCACCACAAGAAGTTCCTGATCCACCTGTTGTATTATTTGATATTGATGCACCTGATATACTTCCAGTAGCTGTACTTCCAAAACTACTCCCTCCACCACCACTAAAGTTAGGTGTTGTTATTGTTAAAGTAGCTGAATTAACCGTAGAAGTTGGTGCTGATATTGTTAAATCATCATAATCAGAAGATACTCCATTTGATGGATATGTTGTTGGCCCTGATACAGTAAAAGTTGCAGTTGTATTACTTACACTACCATATCCACTTACGCTGTAAGTAAAAGGCGATTGTAATCCAGATATAGTTGGAGCATTTTGATAAGCTTGACCAGATGCTGCTGTTATACTCCAAGATACATTTGCTGCTGGAGAAACTGGATCACCAGGAACTCCTGAAAATGTTTTAGGATTAGGGGTAACTCCAGGATAATCACTAAAAGATATTAAAGTTTGATTAACATAAAAAGAATCTGTAGCTTTATAGCCATCCTGAATCTCAGTAGATCCTTTATATAGGTTTCCGCTGGTAACTTCCGTGCTTCCTTTGTATACTGGCATTATATTACGAAATAAAGTGTATTTGCATCTTTAGCACCTAAAGCTGCGTATTCAGCAGCTGTACCTGTCCAAACAAGAGCATTAGGTGTTTGGTTTTGATCATCTACAGAATTACCAACAGTTGCGGTAGTTGCACTAGTCGCACTAGTTGCAGTAACAGAAGCTGTAGAATTATTTATTGGATTACCCGCTGTTGCTCCAGGGTAAAAGTCTTTTACGTTTGGCATAGCTTAAGTTATTAACCAACCAAATGTAGCATTGACATATACAAGGCGTACAGCTTGGTTATTTGTTATTGTTAGTGATTGATTAGTACCTTCTATAAGAGCAGTAGCAATTGTCACTGTTTGTGCTCCTACTTTCTTTATAAGTATTTCACCACCATCAGCCGTTATAGTTGTTGGTAGTGTTACCGTAAAGTCAGGTGCCTGCTTGCAGACATATATCTTGTTAATACCAAGAGTGGTATTAGCTGTTATTTCAAATGCTTGTGCGCCTGATATCCCTAGGAGTCCAGCGCTTGGTAAATCTATTGTTAGTCCCATATTTTTAGTTTATTACCCATCCGTTAGCAGCATCTGTATATAATAGTTCAAAAGACTCTGTTGAAGCGTCAAGAGTTAAGCTAGATGCACGCATTATCTTTTCAGAACCGTTAGTTGCTATAGACCATGTAAATGTAGGTTGTACATATGCACCAGAAGCATCTAAAGAAGACATATTAGTTAACTTTATACTATCGCCTACAGTTCCTGCAGGAAGAGTTAAAGTTCTATCAGCTGTTATATTACTCAGTATGTAATGATTATAATCAGCCGCCGTAGTGTCTACCGTTAAAGCACCTCCAAAGGTGTGTCCTTGTTTTAAAGTCACAACACCATTAGCTGGCGCTGATATTACTAAGTTATCAAAATCAATTGATACAACAGGAACATCAGTGTTACCACCAAAATCATATGTAGCACCATTAGCAGAACCTAAAACACTAAGAGGATTATGAGAAACAGCTTTAGTTGCTGTATCATAATATAAATAGTTACTTTTAGAAGCTTGAGGTATAGCATTAAGCTTTACAGTCTCAGAGTCTATATTAAACGTACTAGTTGAAACATTTAAAGTTCCAAATCCTTGTCTACCAAAAGTAGCTATATAAGTACCTGTGTCGTAAGCAACAACTAAGTATATATTAACTGATGCATCTAGTATTTGACCACCAGCTGCTGGAAAAGCAGTTGTATACGTACTATCAACAAAATATAAGTTTTGTCCCGTAGGTACTGCTGCAAATATAGAAGCAAAATCAGTTTGATTACCTGAAGCTATAGTTATAGATGTTGTACCTGTTGTTATAGCCTCTGCTGTTGTTAAAGATGTTGGTGTTGTTGCCGCTTGAAACAAAGCTCCTGCAGCATTTTGAATACCGTAAAAGAAACGGCCTGTAGTTATATTAGTGGGTGGACCAGCTAAAGTTTCGCTAAGTCCTGGTAAAGCTTCTGCTACCCCTGAGGATAATGCTGGTAAGTTAAACCAGTTGTCATCTACTTTTATAGAAGTAAGATAACCTTTATTGGTTAAACTACCTTGTGGTGCATTACCAGAAACCTGCTGTGAAGCTAAAACATTACCACTAGCGTCTTGAAGTTGAACACCTGTGTTAGATAATACACCTCTAGTGCCATCAGTATTGATAGCAGTAAACGTATTTTGACCCATAATAGTACGACCGTCTCCAGAGGTAGCATTAGTGTCTTTTATTATATCTTGTGTAAACCTAGTACTGTTAGTAATAAGGTTAGTTCCAGTTCCAGTTCCTGAAATAGTAAGATCTGTACCGTCTGTGCTCATAAGCACATTGTTGGTGTCACCACCAAACTTTATACGGCTTTCAGATGTAGGTAATTTAATATCACCATATACTGTAAGATTATGAGGATCAGTTGTAGGTGATACTGTACCCACTGTAATATCACCATCAGGTACTTCTATATTACGAGTAACTTTTAGTGTACCTATAGCTTGTGTTTCAATTTGAGTGGCACCTGTTAAGAACGTGAACTCAGTAAAGGCAACTTGCCCACCTGTGTAAGTAGGTGTTGTTGTAACATTAAATGCCCAATCTGTGTACTTAGTAGCACCAGAGCCTACATATTGAGTATCATTAGCCGCAGGGCTTGCATTTGAGAAATCAGGTGCATTGAATGAAGTAACTGTACCTGTATGTGCTACACCTCCTATTGTTCCTGACCACGTAGCTGAGTTAGCTGCAAAGTCTGCTAAATCATAATCAACAGCAAAAGAACCATTGTTGTAATCTCTTATAACTAAAAAAACTTGGCCTGAACCAAGTGTGTTTAAGTATATATCTGCTCCTGTATTAACCGTAGCACTTTTCAATACAACATTAGTAAGAGTATTGCCCGCTAAGGTTCTTACTAAAGCTCTTTCATAAGCAGTACCTTCTCTATTTACAGTTAAAGCAAATCCAAGAGGGATTATGTCTGTAATATTAGTAGCGGTAGATCCGTTTATGTAAGTTTTTAAGCTGTCTATTGTATAATTACGGGTAGCTAGTGCTGAGGTTGATGCAGAATCAGTACCAAGTAACTTATCGTTACCTTCTATAACAGAGTCTATTGTATATGTACTGATTTTAGCCATCTTATCCTTTTAATTTAGTTCCACCGCTGCCCATTTTAACTTTCTGAGTAATAGGCATTGATTGATTTGGGTTTGTAATCGGAGCTTGCTCTATTTTTAGAGGCTTCGTGAATACATTTTCTGGTGTAATTTTTAATCCTTTTTTCATTTTGTTTTTTATTACGCGTCTGTTATTAAAGCTTGAACTACTCCATTAGCTGTTCCTGAGGTTGCCCAAGATTTAACCTCTTGTGCTAATATACCTTCATTCCAAACAACTAATTTTAAACCATCAATTGTTATTGTTCCTTTAGTGTTAGATGGATAAACTGGTACATCATATACTAAATTAGCAGCATCAGTATCATAGTAATCATAAGTTATTGTTGTTACTTTGTTATTACCCGTATAAGCTGTTGTAAATGTTATAGTTTTAGCACTTATTGTAAAGTCTATACCTTCTATAAGAGTAGCAGCTGATGTATCAGAAGATTCAACAGTCATAGTTGCACCTCTTCCAGCTATAGGCGTTGGATCACCTCCAGGAATAGTAGCAGTTGTTTGAGATCCATCAGCTATTGTAAGCGATAAATTTTCTTGAGTATCCATATATGCGCCTGCACACATCTTAGTTCTTAATACTACAGCTTTTATAGTGTCTGTATTACCTATTGCAAATGTGTTTATAGGTGCACCTGTTTGTGTGTTGACTGTAGTAGTCATTGTTACTTTTGCCATTTTTATTTTTTTTGTTTGTTAAATTCTTTTATAGCTTGGCTGTATACTTTATCTATATACGTTTCACGTTTCATTATTTTATTTCTCCGTGCTGAATAAGGCAAGTCTTCTTCGCCAATTAAAATACGATATATTTTTGTTATAAGTAATTTACCTTTTTGGCTTACTTTATATTTGTTATGATCACCTCTTATACCTCTGCCTACATGCATCTTATTTATCCAACCGTTTTTTTGTAGTCGGTAAAACCTGTCTTTGTCCCACGTATAAAACAATGTACCTATTTTAAAATCATCTATAGTAAAATAAACTATAGGGTCTAAATAAAATAATAGCTCCAGATCAGCAACGCTTAAATCATTATTCTTTGTTGCCCATCTGGATACTAATCTATAATACTTTAGGAAATCAACCTTTAATTCCCCACGTTGTGCGAAATCAGATCTTTCCATTATAATATTGCTACAACATCTCTTAATGAGACAACTTTGTATATTTTATTATTAAACTCCGCAGGAAAGCCTGCTACACGATCATAGAGTATGCTCTGACCAATTTTAAGAAGCTCTGGGCCAGAAGAGATAATAATACCTTTCCTGTACCTAATGTCCTCCATAAGCTTCTCTGTGAGTTCTAAGCCGCCATCAGTCTTTTTGATGTTTTCATGAATCTCTTCAATTACTATGTAATTACCAATTGCTTCCATTATTCTCTTACGTTTGAAATTACACAATCAGTTGATAAAATAGTAGTTGCTACAGATATAGCATTATTAAGCGCACTCTTGGTTACAAGAAGCGGATCAATGATACCTGTATTTATCATTTCTTTTTTACTACCACAAGTTACATCAATACCTTCACCCCATTTATCTAATAAATGATCTGAGGGTGTTAAACCTGCATTTGTTAATATTTTTGTATATGGTGCTGCTAATGCTTCTTTTAATACATTTAGCCCGGCGAGTTCGCCTTGATTAAGCTCATGCTTCCAGTCCATAGTTGCTGCATATGCTAATGCAGATCCTCCGCCTGGTAGTATGCCTTCTTTTCTTGCAGCCTTAACCGCATGAATAGCATCATCTACTCTGTCTTGCTTTTCTTTTAATTCTACTTCTGTGTCAGCGCCTACATATATAATAGACACACCTCCACATAATAGAGCTAAACGATCATTTAAATGCTTAGTAAGCACGTGGTGATCTTCTTTAGCAAGAGCAGTTTTTAAATATTCGATACGCTCTGTTACTTCTGTTGATTTTTCTGAAATAACAAGTACTGTACCTTCTTTATCTGAGATAGCTTTATCAGCTTCTCCTAACATGTCGGGGGTTATCGAATCAATCGAGTCCCCGAGGCTTTCGTCAAAAACTTTAGCCCCGACAAGCAATGCTAGATCTTCAAGTATGTCCTTACGCTTAAGTCCGAAGCTAGGTGGATCTATTACATTGACCTTAATATTGCCCTTAACCATGTTCATCGCTAGTGCCGTTAGTGGCTGCGACTCTAGGGGAGCAATAAGTAGTATGCTACGATTTGACTTAATAGCATGCTCTAAGATGTCCTGAATTTTTCTTACATTAGGTATATCTGTAGCACTAATAAAAATAAGTGGATTATCAAGCTCTGATAACTCTTTTTCTTTATTAGTAAAAAAATGTGCTGATTTAGTAGTAGAACTTATTCTAGTACCTTCAACTACATCTACATAAGTATCACTTGTTGATGAAGTTTCCATGGTAACAATACCATTTTCACCAGCTTTTTTAAAAGCATCAGAGATAAGCAGACCAAGCTTCTTGTCGTTGTTGGCTGAAATTATAGATACGTCATCTAATTTTTTATCATCTACATCAATCGCTTTGGATTCTAGTAGTTCTATAACGTTATCTTTAAATTTATTAATTCCGCTCTTAATATCTCTGAATGAAAATTGTTTTGCTTTTAATTTATTATAACAGTCAATAATAGCCTGAGTTAGCACTATAGAGGTGGTGGTACCATCCCCGGCTATATTGGCTGTCTGTTGTGCTGCTTGCTTCATCATCGATGCGCCCAAGTTTTCCACTGGATCCATGAGCATTATAGAATTAGCTACAGTTACACCGTCTTTAGTAACATATGGGTTACCAAAATCGTCTTCTATAACTACAGTTCTACCGCTAGCTCCTAATGTAGAGCTAACTGCATCAGCTATCTTATTTATACCTTTTACTAATTGTTCTTTTGCCTCACTGTCAAAGTATAAAGCCTTGACAAGCTTAGGGCCTCCGAATTGTGCCATTTGATTTTATTTAATTTAATTTGATTTATTTTAGCAATTCCAGCGTCGCCTAGCGGCTCTACCTCTTTCGCCTGTCCAACCTTTAGATCTAGCACAAAATGATTTGCGTCTGCCAGCTGCTTTACTTCCTTTCTTTAATTTAGAAGGAGGTGTGGTTACTGCAGTTTGTAGTTTACTACCAGGGTTTTTTCTTTTATATTCATTAACCCCTTTTTGCGTCATACCGCCACCAGCGGCACCACCTGTACCTGTTGGATTAGCTTTGTTGAAATTCTTACCTGGACCAATCGTTTTTCTGGGTTCAGCTTTCTTAGTGAAAGGTGATTTCCCGTTACTGAATTTAAACGGTTGCTGGTATCCCATAATTATCTTTTTCTCATAACTCTTTTGCCTTGCGCACTAGATTTGTTACCAGAGTATGCTCTTTTACCAGCAGCTTTCTTAGCACCTTTGCTTTCATCTCTGCGAGACTTCATGCTTTGTGTCTTAGTAGAAGCTTTACCTCTTCTCATTCCTAGTGATTCGTCAAGACGATCGTTATAACCTTGTTTTTTAGTAGCTTTCTTAGCAGTTGCTTTTTTAGCTGCACCTGTTTTACCTACCATGCCTGCGTTACCAAAAGATTTAACCATTTTCATAGGGCTTTTCTTTTTAGTAGGCGCAGCCTTTATAGCTTTTTTAATGTTTTCAGGTAAATTTTTTTGTTTACCTACTAAAGCACGCTTCATTGGGCTTTTTTTCTTTTTCATAGCAGGAGATTTAGCTCCGTACTTTTTTACTGGTGATTTTTTCTTTCCGTATGGCATGATTTTTATTTTTAACTTCCGTATGTTGCTCCTTTAACTTTTGAATCTTGTTCAGATCTACTAGATCCAGATCCTGTAACTTTACCTCTAAAAAACTTATCATTACTGGAATTACCAGTTTGTGTTAGTCCAGTAACTTTTTTACCTTTAGGTTGACGCTTGCCGTCACCAGTAGTACCTACAAATGCATCTCCTTCATAAGATGTTATTGTTGGGTTATATTTACCCATGTCTGATGTTTCTTTAAAATCAGCTTTAGTATAACGCTCATCTTTATCGTTATCTGTTCCGGATCCACCATTTTTAAGCATTGGTGATGCTTTCATAAGCCCAGTATCTCTCATAGAGAAAGGAGATGATTCATCGTATATTTCTTTAGACCCCATTTTCATGGTAAATCCTGTTGGTTTGTCAAAATTTGGCATAATATTTTATTTATGAGTTGTGTTTCCAGTGTTTTGATAGAAAAGTACCGCCTTTACGTGATACTGCATCAA
>ERZ767114.1265-NODE-1265-length-12248-cov-2.470134_pt1 | contig 12248 bp, 10 predicted proteins | sample MGYA00374952_ERZ767114 | MGnify/ENA primary metagenome ERZ767114 (study PRJEB28939, sample SAMN06267156) | marine metagenome | isolation source: Columbia River Estuary | place: USA:Columbia River Estuary, USA | collected 2012-05-05 ...
GCGCTTGCTTTCGTCAAGCAGGCTCTATCTGTTCGTGAGCCTGGGAAAATCGCCGGTTTCTTCCGTCCGGGAGCGGCGACTCCGCAGGAAGTGGTGGACTTTCTGACACGCATGGAATCCGTGGACGGCGTGATCGAGCGCTATACATGGCTCAGCAGCATGGATGCGAACCGGCTTTCGATTGACGGAGTGTTAGTGGGCTTCAAGGGGCTGGAAAAGCCGATTCCGAGACTGGCACTGCTCACTCCCGACGAGACTGGCAGATGGCGAATCGACTTTGACGCATTCGCCCGCGTGGTGAAGCCGTCGTGGAAAGATCTATTTGAAAAAAACGCAGCTCTCGCGCAAGTGAGGGTTTATGTGGCCAAGGACAGTTATTATAACGGCGCGTTCAAAGACGACAAGGAATGGATCTGTCATCGCATGGTTTCACCTGACACTGAAGACGTCCTGCTGGGCTATTGCAAGGTCGGGTCACGCCAGGCCGCCGCGCTGAACTGGATGTTTTCCAAGCAAGAGAAGGTGGCCCGCGCGACCTTGGAAATCCGGAGGGTGGAGGGCGCCGAGCCCCATCAATTTGAAATTCTCAAGGTCGTTGCCGAGGACTGGGTCGCGGGCGAGGTGCCTTTTGAAGAAAGTTTCAACGACTTCAAATAACCGGGGAGCGGATCTCTATCCGTAAAAAAAGGCCGCCCTTCCAAGCGGAAGGACGGCGGATTTTTCCAACGGATCAGGCGTAGGATGATTCCACCCGTTGGGCGACGTCGCGGTAGCCGTAATCCACTTCGTAGATTTGCTTGAAGCAATCGAGGGCGGAGGGCTTGTCACCCACTTCGGAGTGAATGAGTCCCTTTTCGTAGAGGACTTCCTTTTTGGTGTTGTCCATGGCGACGAGGTCGGCGAGGGCGTCTGATAGCTGTTTGATGGCAAGGTCGAACATGGCTTTGGCGCGGAACGCGCGGGCCAGTGTGAGTAGCACCTTGGTGCGGATGTGCGGGTTGCGGGTCGCCTGTTGGAGGTGGGGGATGGCGGCGCTGTATTCGCCGGCCTTGTAGAGCGCGGTGCCGAGTTCGAAACGGAGCTGTGGATCGGTCGGGTTTTGATCGACACGCTTTTGGGCTTCGGCGACTTGCTCGGCGATGCGGTCGGCCTTGCGGGCGTCGAGCGCGGCTTTGAGTTCCTCGTTTTCCGGATCGGCGGCGGCGGCGATCTCGAGATTTTTCATGTCGGTCTCGAGGGCGCGGTCGTTCATCGCGGAGGCCTTGGTGGCGAGGGCGACGTCGCCATTGCTGAGCGAGTGGGCCCAGCTGAAGAAAGTGTGGGCATTGTGCCAGTCTTCGAGCTGCTCGTAAATGCCTGCCAGATCCTTGACCGTCGCGAGGTGGTTGGGATCCGCGTTGTATTTTTCGATGATCTTGTCGCGGCGTTCTTCGAGTTGTTCGCGCGTGAGGCCGGTGCGGGAGGCTCTTTCGAGCTCTTCGAACTCGGCGGAGTTTTTCATGAGCGAACGCATGTCGGCGTTTTCATCCCACTTTTGCTTTTGCATGGAGGCCCGTGCGGAGGCGTCCTTGGAGCCCTTGATGGCGGGGCCGTCGGTGGGGTGGTGTTTGATGATGTCGTTGTAAACTTCCGACGCCAGTTGCGGTTGTTGGCGGGAGATGTAGAACTCGGCGAGCTTGTGAAGCAGCTTGGCGTTTTCGGGGTTGCCTTTGCGGATGGTTTCAAGGGCGAAAGCGGCAGTCTCGAAAAGTTCGAGCTTGAGACAGGTGTCGAAGAGCAAGTCGTTCGCTTGGTCGCTGAGCGGATCTTTTTCCAGTTCCTTCTCGATCAAGGGGAGGGTGCCCTCGGGGTCCTTTTTGGCCTGGCCTTGGAGTTTCATCACGCTCATGCCGCCGCCCGACATGCCGAAGAGGCCGCCTTTTTTCTTGGTGTTTCCGGTCAGCTGGAGCTCGCAGGTCCGGAGTATTTTCCGGCCGTCGAGGAATCCGGGGCTGTCTTTGAGGACGGCTTGGAGAAGGGTGATGCCGTAGGGAATGTTGGACGTTTGGACAGCGGTGAGCGCTTTGAGCCAAAGTGGTTTGAGGTTCGGCGGAAGTTCTTTTTCGGTGATCTCGGGCATGGCGTTGAGAATAATGGGGTTTTTTTAAGAATGCCACTTTGCGATGGCTGAGGCGGGAAAACTGGAGCGGTTGCGACGGCTTGGCAAGCATGGGGTGGTGTAGAAAAGAGGGTGAATGCGAGAATCGCGCGCTTTTTGGGATTGATGGCCCGGATTCGATGAGTTACCGAAGTCCTGCAAGGCGTGGCTTTCCAGTCCGCCTTTTGTATTATCGCTCAAGTCAATATGCCTCCTCGCCCAAAGAAATCGGGACGTCGTCTCAATCGCAATCGTTATGGTCCACCGAAGCGTTCCACCAAGGACGAAGAAGAAAAAGCGGTGGAAGTGGATGGTGAAATTTCATCCGTTCTCGCCGGCACCATGTTCCGGGTGAAGCTGGAGAGCGGGCACGAGGTGCTGGCTCACATTTCCGGTAAAATGCGCAAGCGTTTCATCCGTCTGGTGGTCGGTGACAAGGTCAAGATGGAGATGTCTCCGTATGACCTGACCAAGGCCCGGATTGTCTTCCGCTTGAGCTGATTCAAGCGTAGTCGGCCCCGACCTCGGCGGCTTCGAGCGCGGCAACGGATTGGTTGTCGCGCCTTTCGATGACGATGTCGCCGAGCAGTTCGCTCTGGCGAACGATGAATTGATTGAGTTTCATCAATTCGAGCAAGGCGAGGAAGGTGACGATGACCTCGGCCTTGGTGGTGGCCGTTTGGAAAAGCTCTTCAAAGCGGCGCGACTCGCCCGGCGCGAAATGGCCGAGAAGCAGCTCGATTTTATCCGAAACGGTGTAGCGGTCGTCGATGATGTCGCCGAAATCGTGGGATTCCTCGAAGCGTTTCAGGACGTTTTGGAACGCGCGGATGAGATCGAAAATCGAGACTTCAGCCAGTGCGGCGGGTTCCTCGGCGGGCAGGTCGGAGGTGTCCGGTTGGTGGGCGAAACGACCTTCCTGCTCGAGTTCGCGGAGGCAGAGAAAACCGGCGGCGTCCTTGAATTTCTTGTACTCGATGAGCTGACGGATGAGCTCCCAGCGCGGATCGTCTTCCTCGGCGTCTTCCTCTGGCGGTTGATCGACGCGCGGCAGGAGAGTCCGGCTTTTCAGATACATCAGGTTGGCGGCCATGACGATGAACTCGGAAGCGAGGTCGATGTTGAGCAGCTTGAAGGTGTTGATGTAATCGAGATACTGGCGGGTGATGCGCTCGATGGAAATGGAATGGATGTCCACCTCGTCCTTCTTGATGAGGTAGAGGAGGAGGTCGAGAGGACCTTCGAAGATTTCGAGGCGGACTTTGTAGTCGTTGGCTTCCACGGGGCGGGTGGTAGGGGATGGGTGAAGTGTGTGCGAGGTAAATTTCCCTCGCCTCAGCAGTGGAGGAGCGTTTTACTTCCGGCGCCGCAAGGCGAGTCGAATTATGGAAGCCGAACAAGCGCAAGATTTTAATGAACGCCTGAGCCAGTGGGTGGCAAACCAAGGGTTTTGGTTTCAACTTCGGTATTCGATGACGGGCAGCGGCGGCAAGGGAACGGCGATGTTCCATTTGCTACGAATGTCCTTCAGGGTCTTCGTTTTCCTGCTCGTGGTGGCCGCCGGGACGTGGGTCTATCTGGCGAAGCGGACTGAAACAAAACGGTTTAACACCGGCTTGCAGGCGTCCCTTCAGTCCGGGCGCTCCGCGTCCGAGATTGAGCTCAAGGGGTTTTCCCGCGTCCAAGGCCAGCTCGAAATCAATCGGTTGGCGTGCAAGGGCGGTGGGCAAACATTCTTCACCACGCTGGAGGCCAGAAACATCCGGTGTAAAATGGGATTCCTCGATGGTTTGACCGGGAAATGGGATCCGGGAACCATTGCCCTATCAAGGCTCGATGTGGATCTCCACGCCGGCGCGGATGACGCGCAGTCGGCCAAGATGCTCGCAGCGGCTCTCTTCAAGAAGTCTAACGATGTGTTGATCAACTCGTTGGAGATCACCGACGCGACCTTGCACTGGGGATATTCCGAACGGACGCGCGGGGCCATCGAGAACAGCGTTCTCAAAGTCCAGCGTGTGGGAAGCGGCTTGAAATTGAGTTTCGCGGGTGGGACGTTTTCGCAAAATTGGTTGCGGCGGGTCGAGATCGTCAGCTTGGTGGTGGTCTGCGATCCGGATGGTTTGATCTTTGAAAAGGCGGAGTTTCGGCGAGGGCAAGGGACGGTCGATTGTTCCGGGCTGAGAGTGACCGGGGGCGAGCGCCCGTTGGTCGAGGGACTGGCGAAGATCCGCAAGCTCGGCTTGGACAGCGTGGTGCCACCGGCTTTGAGAAGTTTCGTCGAGGGATCGATCTCCGGGGATTTCAAAGTTTCGGGATCGACCAATTCGTCTGACGGGATCGGCTTCGAAGGCCAGGTCGCGTTGGATGGCCAGGATACGATCAGTCTGCGGGAGCGGCTTCATTTGCTGAAGGCGCTGTCGGTGGTGGACTACGTGCGGAACTATTACCGGGTGGATTTCCGGGAAGGTTCGTTCCAAATGAAGACGGGCGGCGGAGGCATGGTTATCACCGACCTGAAGTTGAAAGCGGAAGATCTGTTTTCCCTCGAAGGAAGCCTGCGGGTGAGGCTGCCCACGGCGGAGGAGACCAAGGCGGCTTTGGAGAAAACCGCGGGAGCCGGGAGTGCGCCGTTGTTCAAGAGCGATGAGACTGAGAATGAAGAGGCCGTCTACTCAAAGGGGGGCGATTCGGATTTCACCCTGCGCCGTGCGGCTCTGGCTGACAAACGGTCGAGGGACGGCAACATGGGAGAGACGGCGTCCTCTTTGTTTGACCGCCTGGGGCTCAGTCTTGAGATGCGTCGTCTTGAAGAGCAAGCGGCGGACCGCTTGTCCAGGACGCTGCGTTACGACGGTTTGTTCCGGATCACCCTGCCGGCGGATGCTTTCGAGCGCGCGCCAAAGCTGTCCGCGCAGTTCCCGGTGGATGCCAACATCGGCAGGATTCCGTTGATGGTTCCCGTCGAGGGCGGTCTCTATGAAATCACCCTGACGCAGGCCGAGGACATCTATCAACAAGGGACTCGCTAGAAATCACGCGTCGGCCGCGAGACCGAGGCTGTGATAGATCTCACGGGTCGCGTGGCTCTTGTTGAGCGTGTAGAAGTGGATGCCGTCCACGCCTTCGTTGAGGAGTCCGGCGCATTGCTCGGCGGCGTAGTGGATGCCGACGCGCTCGACGGCTTCGGCGTTGGAATTCGCCCGGTCAAGCGCTCGCAGCAACTTGGCGGGGTATCTTGCGCCGGCGGCGAGTTCCGCCATGCGTTTCATGCCGGAGAGCGATGTCACCGGCATCACGCCGGCGATGATCGGGACGCGGATTCCCGCCAGATCGCAGCGGTCGCGGAAATCCAGGAAGTCGTGGTTGTCGAAAAACAGCTGGGTGCAGATGTAGTCGGCGCCTTCATCGACTTTCGCTTTCAGGAAATCGAGTTCATCCATCCGGTTCGGAGTCGTGGGGTGGCCTTCGGGAAAGCCCGCCACGCCGATGCCGAAGCCGCGCGGGTCGGGGTGGGCGCCGGATTCGTTGAATTTGCGGATGAAGCGGACCAAGTCGGCCGCATGGCGGAATCCGCTTTCCGACCAGTCGTAATCGGGTTGGTCGCGTGGTGGATCGCCGCGGAGCGCGAGGATGTTACTGACGCCCGCCGCGGCGTAGCGTTCGAGGATTTCCGCGACTTCGTGTTCGGAATGACCGACGCAGGTGAGGTGGGGCACGGGCGGGATGGTGGTCGTCTGTTTGATGCGGACGACGAGGTCGTGGGTCAACTCGCGGGTGCCGCCACCGGCACCGTAGGTGACGGAAACGAAGGACGGGCGCAACGGTTCGAGCTCGCGAATTGCCTGATAGAGATCCTCCCAGGAGGCTGCGGTGCGTGGCGGGAAAAATTCAAAGGAGAGCGACGGTTTCGAATCGCTGAGGATGTCTCGGATGTGCATGGCGGATGGGTGAGTGGTAACGGCGGGTTTCCGGGCCGGAGACCGAAACTTTTTCAGGGAGGCGGAGTTTCTTTGTCACTTAGCTTCGCGTCACGCAGCTAAAAAAGCGTCAATTGCCCATGAAAACAATCCCTGTTTCCTTCCTTGCTGCGGGAATGCTGCTGCCTGTGGTGTGCCTTGCCCAGCCGCCGGCTCCGCCGAAAAATCCGCCACCGAACGAGAAGCGCGCGCGGCGGGGAATGGATCGTCCGTTTGGCGAGGGATTGAAAGCCGCGGATTCGAATCACGACGGTCTGATTTCAAAGGAGGAGTTCGCCGCGATGCCCCGGATTGCGAATCTGCCCGAGGAAAAGCGGGGAAACCTGTTCAAGCGTTTGGACAAGAATGGCGACAGCTCCTTGAGCAGGGATGAGCTCGGTCAGATGGGCAAGCCTCGCGATGGAGAAGGCCAGCCGATGGCGCGCTTGTGGGAGCTCGACACTGACAAGAGCGGCGGAGTTAGTTTTGAAGAGTTCAAGGGCGGGCGGTTTTTTGTGAAGCTGCCTGCGGAAAAGCAGGAGGCGGTTTTCAATAGATTGGATACCGACAAGGACGGATTGGTCACGCCGAAGGACCGGCCGGAGCCTGCGTTCAAGCGTCCCGACGGCAAGGAACATCGGAAAGGGCCTGATGGCAAACACCCGGCGCGAAAGGATGATTCGGGTAAGTCCGATCCGATCAATGCCCGCCTGGATTTGAATGGCGACGGTGCTTTGTCATTCGCTGAATTCCGCGCCGGACCGGCGGTCAAGGATCTCACCGAGGACGAGCAGGAGCAGCGCTTCGAGCTGCTCGACCGCAACGGGGATCTGAAGATTTCCCCGGAGGATTTCCCGCCGCCGCCGCCGCGCGCCGACTGAGGTCGTGAAATGAAAAAACCTCGCGCCACCGGAGTGGCGCGAGGTTTTCCGTGAGTGGATGAATTAGGCGGAGGCGGCTTTGGTTTCCGCCGCGATCTCCGTAGCGAGCACGTCTGAGCGGAGATCTCCGCCCTTGCGGGTGCTCCACCAGAGCACGACCGGCGAGGCGACGAAGATCGACGAATACGTTCCGACGAGCAGGCCGATGAGGATCATCACGGAGAAATCCCGCAGCGAGGATCCGCCGTAGAGGGAGAGAATCGCGACGGTGATGATGGTGGTGGCGGATGTCAGCAAGGTCCGTGACAACGTGGCGTTGATCGCCTCGTTCATGATTTCCTTGATCGATCCGCTGCGGGTGAGCAGGCTTTCGCGAATCCGGTCGAAAACGACGATGGTGTCGTTGATCGAGTAACCTGCGATGGTCAGGATCGCGCCGACGTGGATCAAGGAGAGTTCTCCGCCAAAGAGAACGACGAATCCAATCGCCACGATCACGTCGTGAAGGATGGCGATGAATCCGCCCAGGGCGAAGGAGAACTCGAAGCGGACGGTGATGTAAATCAGGATGCCCAACAGGCCGAGGACGAGCGCGAGCAGAGATTCCTTCATGAAGGTGTCGCCGATGAGGGCGGAGACTTCCTCCTTGCTGCCGTCGATCAGGTAGTCGGTGCTGCTGTCGCTGGCGACTTTGTGTTGGCCGAGCACGGGGATCGATTCGCGCAGTTTGGCGGTGATCTGGTTGGCATCCCGCGAATCGCAGCGGATGGTGAGCAAGGTGCCGGTGGCGGGATTGCTTTGTTCCTGGGGATAGGCGGCCTTGACGAGGGTGAGGGGCTTGAGCGCGTTGTCGACGTCGGCGATGGGGACTTGATGTTCCTTGCCCAATTGGAACTGGATGAGCGTGCCGCCGGTGAAGTCGATGCCGAGCGAGCGCTCGCGCTGGATCCCGAAGGCACCGAAGGACAGCACCACGAGCGCGAGGGAAATCATGGCCGCCAAGCGGCGTTTGCCGAGGAAGTCATAGTTGGTCGCGTGGATGAGATTGAGGAAACTGAGTTTCTTGAGGATGTTGAGGTCGATTCCCCAACGGAACAGCACGCGGGTCACGAGAATGGCGGAGAACATCGACGCCAGGATGCCGATGGTCAGGGTGACGGCGAAGCCTTTGATCGTGCCGCTGGCCATCCAGAACAGGATGATGGCAGTGATCAGCGAGGTGAGGTTGGAGTCGAAAATCGCGCTGAACGCCTTTTCATAAGAAGCGGCGATGGCGTTCTTGAGGGATTTCCCGGCTTCGATTTCCTCGCGAAGACGTTCGTAAATGAGCACGTTGGCGTCCACGGCCATGCCGATGGTGAGGATCATCCCGGCGATGCCCGGAAGCGAGAAGGTGAATCCAAACATGGCCATCACGCCGAAGAGGATCACGCCGTTCACCACCAAGCCGAAGAGCGCGATGATGCCGGCCAAACGGTAGTAGAGAAGCACGAAGACGGCGGTGATGGCCAGACCGATGATGCCGGCCCAGATGCCTTGTTCGACCACGGCCTTGCCCAAGGTGGGGGAAACCGTGCGCTCTTCTTCGACGACGAGCGAATTTTCCAGCGGGTTCATCAGGGCGTTGGCGAGGTTTTGAACTTCACCTGGCTCGGTGAGCCCGTCGATCTGGAACTGCTTTCCGAGAGGTCCGTGCTCCTTCAGGCCCGGGGCGCTGATGACCTCGCCATCCAGCACGATGGCGATGCGGTCGCCGGCATTCATGTCCTTGGTGAGGGCGATCATTTTGTCCTCTCCGTCACTGTTGAGAGTGATGGACACGGCGTCTGCTTGTTGGGGCGAAGGGGTCGCGAGGGCGATGTCTTTTCCGCCGAGTGCGGCTACGCGCTTGAGCAGGATCGGGCGTTGAAGCTCCTTGCCGTCCTGATCCTTGTTCTTTTGATTGAATGCGAGATAGCCCGGTTCCTTCTTTAGACCCTCGAAAACCTGCTGGGCAAGAGTTTTGCCGTCTGCTCCGACTTCATCATTGCGGGCGCTGACCTTATGAAGTTGGAGCTTGGCGACTTTTTCCAAGGTCGTCCGGATGCGGGCGGATTCTTCGGGCTCCACGCCGGGCATTTGGACCAGGATGCGGCTTTCACCCTGGCGGGCGATCATCGGTTCGGCGGTGCCCATGCTGTTGAGGCGCTTTTCGATGACGATGATGGCTTGATCCACCTGCTCTTTGGTGATGGGCATTTTCGAGCCGTCGTCGCCTTCCCGCTCTTGGATGCGGAGGGCAAACGAGGAGCCACCGATGATGTCGATGCCGCCTTTGAGGCGTTCCTTGAGCGGAGTGGCGGCGAGCACGCAGAGGGCGCAAACGCCAAGCAGTAGCACGGTGCCGACGTTGCGCTTCCGCCGCTCGATGTCAGTGGCGAAATACCAGAAGAACAAAATCATCAGGATCAGCCCGGTGACGAACAGGGTCAGCGGATCTTCGTAGAAAGCGGTGGCGGCAAGCATGGTGGGGTGGGCGGTTTTAGGCTCCGGAATCGGTCAATCAGGGGGATTATTTGGCGGCGGCGACGTCCTTTTTGTGGACGACGGCGACGGCCGCTTTGTCGAATTCAAGCATGGTGCCCTCGGCGACTTTGATCATCACGGTGTGCTCTTTGACATTGTGGACGATGCCGTGGATGCCGGACGAGGTGACGACCTTGTCGCCGGACTGGAGCGAGGCGATGCGCGCGGCCATTTCCTTGCGCTGCTTCTGTTGCGGGCGGATCAGGAGGAAATAGAACATCACCACCATCAGGCCCATCATGACGAAGGGGCTTCCGAGAATTCCTCCCGCAGGAGGAGGCGTTTCAGCAAGCAGGGCGGAGGAAAGCAGGGCGTGGATTGGTGTCATGATGAATTGGATCGGGTGTAGCGCCGGATGAAGGAGTCTTTATAGGCGGAGAAGTTTCCCGCGGCGATGGACTCCCTTGCCCCGGCGACGAGGGACAGGTAGAAATGCAGATTGTGGAAGGAAAGCAACCGCAAACCGAGGATTTCACCGGCGCGGAAAAGGTGCCGGAGATAGGCACGGGAAAATCGGGCGACGTGCGGGTGCGCGCTCTCGCAGACCGGCCGCGGGTCTTTGGCGTGGATCAGGTTTTTGATGTTGATCGGGCCGTCGAGTGTCATCGCCATGCCGTGGCGGGCGATCCGGGTGGGCATCACGCAGTCGAACATGTCCACGCCGCGGGCGATCATTTCCAAAATCTGCGGCGGCGTGCCGAGTCCCATCGCGTAGCGCGGCTTGTCGTCAGGCAGAAACGGCACCGCGTTCTCGATGGCGCGGAACATCTCGTGCTCCGGCTCGCCCACCGAGACGCCGCCGATCGCGTAGCCGTCGAAGCCGAGCTCGACCAGTTCGCGCGCCGATTGCTCGCGCAGGTCGGCGTAAATCGAGCCTTGGACGATGCCGAAATGTTGCTGCCTGCCGCTGCCGGAGCGCGGTTCGTTGTCCGTCACCCAGTTCTTGCAACGCTTCGCCCAGCGGGTGGTCAGCGCCAGCGATTTTGCCGCGTAGGCCTCGTCGCACGGATAGGGCGGGCATTCGTCGAAAAGCATCGCGATGTCCGATCCGAGCGCGCCTTGGATTTCCATGCTGAGCTCGGGAGTGAGCAGCATTTTCGAGCCGTCGAGGTGGTTGTTGAAACGCACGCCCTCCTCGGTGATTTTGCGCAGTTTCGCCAGCGACCAGACCTGGAAGCCGCCGGAATCGGTGAGCATGGGTTTTTGCCAGGTGGTGAAACCGTGAAGGCCGCCGAGATCGCGGATCAGTTCGTGGCCGGGACGGAGCCAAAGGTGGTAGGTGTTTCCCAAAATGATCTGGGCACCGAGCTCCTCCACTTCCGCCGGATGCAGCGTTTTGACCGTCCCCTGGGTGCCGACCGGCATGAAAATCGGCGTTTCCACCGTGCCATGGGGCAAAACCAAGCGGCCGCGGCGGGCGGAACTCGAAGGATCGGTGGCGAGAAGGGTGAATGACACGGGTGACCGGCGAGATAAGACAGATGCCCGCTCGGGCCAAGCCCAATCATTGATCCCGTAGCTGCGAAAATTGGCGGCTTTTTTTCAGAAACATTCAGCCGCCGGCGGAGTTATTTTCACGACCCTGGTGATTTTTCGCGGCAGGTGGAATTTTTCTGAATAATTTCGACTGGCGCGACTCAGATGACCGGGTAATCTCACCCCGTCCATTGAATCCAACAAAACCAAACAAGACACTTATGAAACTACTCCTCACCGCGCTTTGCGCCTCATTCATGCTCATCCCCGCTTCATTCGCCAGCGAGTGCGAAAAGGGAAAATGCGACAAGGAAAAGAAGGAAGAAGGCACGGTCCTCGCCTCATGCAGCAAATGTGACTGCGAAAAGTGCAAGGACGACAAGTGCGCCGCCTGCGACAAGTGCAAGAAGGCGAAATCCGAGTTGATGCTTGCCGCCTGCGACAAGTGCAAGAAGGACGGTGAAGAGAAAAAAGAAGAAGGCACGCTCGCCGACAAGTGCAAGAAGGACGGCGACTGCGACAAGGAAGAAGCCAAGGAAGAAGGCACCCTCGCCGAAAAGTGCAAGAAAGATTGCGACAAGGAAGAAGGCAAGGAAGAAGCCAAAGAAGAAGGCACCCTCGCCGAAAAGTGCAAGAAAGACTGCGACAAGGAAGAAGCCAAGGAAGAAGGCACCCTCGCCCATTGCGGCAAGTGCGAGAAGGACCACGACAAGGACGAGAAGAAGGACGAAGAGAAAAAAGAAGGCACTCTCGCCTGATTTTCAACTGATCAACGATTTTGCTAAAAGCCGCCGGACGACCTCCGGCGGCTTTTTCGTGCCTAGAACGCAGCACGCCGGATCATGACAGAGGTGAGCCGACACGACTTGGAGGAACCGTCCATCCATGATGCCGCCACCTGAACCGGCGAAATAATCTCGCAGCGGTTGACCGAGGCGGGACCATGCCGCCAGTTTGTCCGCCATGGTTGATGTGGTTTGCGGTGTGATTGAAAATTCGGAAGGACGTTTTTTGGCCTGCCTGCGACCGGCGGGAAAGCACCTCGGCGGCTTGTGGGAATTCCCCGGCGGGAAAGTGGATCCCGGCGAGTCTCCGGAATCCGCGCTCGTCCGCGAGTTGCAGGAAGAACTCGCCGTGGATGTTGAAGTCGGCCTCCCGCTCACGGCGGTGATCTGGAGCTACGAGGAGAGGACGATCCGCCTGCTGCCGTTCCGCTGCAGTATCGTGGGC
>ERZ767114.1268-NODE-1268-length-12218-cov-3.060868_pt1 | contig 12218 bp, 6 predicted proteins | sample MGYA00374952_ERZ767114 | MGnify/ENA primary metagenome ERZ767114 (study PRJEB28939, sample SAMN06267156) | marine metagenome | isolation source: Columbia River Estuary | place: USA:Columbia River Estuary, USA | collected 2012-05-05 ...
AGTAAAGACGTTTATTTTCGAGGGCTTCCGTTGGAGCTTCTCCACCAGTATAAGAGTTAAAAATCAAACCAAAACAAACAAAGATTATGACGGTTAATAGGATCAACATGTTTTTAGCTTTATTGGCAGGTTCAAACACTTCATTTGTTTTTGTATTGGGGAGTTTTTTAGAAAAATGAAACAGGGCGGCGGCGGCTAAAAATAAAGCACCGACCCCCAGGTAGAGATATTGAATGGTCGTTAGTTTTATCTCGTTATTAAGAATCATTTGGTTCAGTTCATCTCCTGAAAGTGGAGTGGATCCAAAAATGATGAATGCAATAACAATAGGCCCAATAGTGGTTCCAAAGGAGTTGACCCCTCCAGCGAGGTTCAATCGATGCGAGCCTGTTTCTGGTTCGCCCAACGCAATTGCAAATGGGTTTGCGGCTGTTTGTTGGAGCGAAAACCCAAGACCTACAATAAATAGGGCTAATAATACCAAATAAAACACGGAGGTATCTCCTTGTTGCGATCCGTTTACAAAAGGGTACATTAACAAGGCACCAAGTGCCGAAATTAATAACCCATATACAATACCATTTTTGTATCCCCAATTATTTAGAATGTCTTTTTTTACTGAACTTGAGATTACAAAAAGCAACAGAGCTCCCAAATAATAAGCACCATAAAAGGCAAAATCGACAAGTTGAGATTGAAATTGATCAATACTGAAATAGGTTTTACAAAAGGGGATGAAAACCCCATTAGAGGCCGCAATAAATCCCCAAAAAAAGAAGACGGTTACTAAGGTTGTTAATGCTGAATTGTTGTTTTTTGTGCTCATGTTTTGGTGGTTAGTTAATTGAAATTTCATCTGCAAAAAGCCAGCTTTTACCATCGTGAGGAAATCCTAAATGCCAACTCGGTAAAGTGCCGTATGTTTTTGCAATGAGTTTAATATATTGATATTGATTTTTATTTGTTTTAAATTCAATTGTTTTAATTTCAATTTCATCACTTGGAAAAGGTGGTTCTAGTTCTATGGTATCAATAGGTTGAAAATCAATACCATCTTTAGAGCCGTAACAGACAACCTTTGAAGGATAGAAAATCCAGGACCGTTGATCTCTTAAAAAATTAATACTTACCAAATTTATTGATTTTTGGCGTCCTAAATCAACAATTGCAACTAAATCTTCATTAAAATATCCTTGCCAGGTTCCCGTTCTAAAATCAGCAGTCCCTAGAATGCCATCAATCAGGGCTTCATTACCACCCGCATTATATTGATTGGCAAAATTTGTTTCGAGTTTTATATTTATAGTGGGGTCAATTTTAAAAAACTCAGTACTAATAACAGCGCTTTTGAACTTATTTTTCTCAGCATAAACATATAAGGTTCCTGCCTCAGTGATTTCTATGGGTTGTTTATATGGTTGATAAGTTGAGTCATCAATTTTAAAATATATAGTGGCTTTGGGGTCTGCATTTCCAAGACGTATACTTGTTTTTGTTTTAAAAGCAACGTTTCCCTCGAAAATAAATGGAGCCGGTACAATCAAATAGTCATCGATAGATGTGATGGGTTCTGCTCCTTTTTCAGTGCCCCAATCAGAAGGTTTGTCTGTCATAAAAAACTCCAATTCCCCTCCGTTTATAATTTCCGAATGGTACAGAAAAGAACGATCTAGTAAAACTCCATTTAATTTAACTGACGCGATATACCGATTGGAAGTACTCAGGTTGTAGGATTTTATAGAAAAGGTATTTTGATTTTCAAGATGGATGGTTGCAGAGTCAAAAAGCGGTTTCCCAATAATATAGGTATTGGAAGCAGGGGTTACTGGATAGAATCCTAACGCACTAAATACATACCAGGCACTCATTTGTCCACAATCTTCATTGCCAGAAATTCCATCTGGAGTATTTGTGTAGAGTGTTGTTAAAATTTCATCAACTTTTTCTTGCGTCTTATAGGGTTTGTTGACAAAATTATAAAGATACGCCATGTGGTGACTGGGTTCATTTCCATGGGCATATTGTCCAATTAGCCCTGTAATATCGGCTTGTTCTCTACCAGTTGTTTCTGGAGGGGCTAAAAACAGTGTGTCTAGGTTCTTTTCAAATTGAGCCTTAGAGCCGAGCAGATTGATATAGCCCGAAAAATCTTGTGGCACATAATTACTATATTGCCAAGCATTGGCTTCGGTGTAATTAAAGTTAACTTCATAAGGATTAAAAGGAGCAAACCAAGTATTTCTAAAGCGTCCACGCATAAATTGTGTTTGAGGATCAAATACATTCTTATAGTTTTGTGCCCGTTGAATGTATGTTTTGTAAACCTCATAAGCTCCAAGTTCTTTTGCCATTTGTGCCAATGCCCAATCATCATACGCATATTCTAATGTTTTGGACACAGATTCGCTTTCGTGCTCCATGGAAATATAGCCGAGCGATTTATAATCTTCCAACCCTAATTTATCTTGTTGAGCACTGTGTTGCATTGCTTTTAATGCTTTGTAAGCGTCATATTCTCGAATCCCTTTCATAAAAGCATCTGCAATAACTGAAACGGCATGGTAACCAATCATGCATCCTGTATAACTGGCAGATAAATCCCAAATAGGTAAGATGCCGCCTTCATCAAATTTGGCTAAAAAGGTGTTGATAAAATCATTGGTTTTTTGCACTTCAAGAAGTGTGAATAAGGGGTGTGCAGCTCTGTAGGTGTCCCATAATGAAAAGACAGTATAATATTCAAATGCTTTTGTTTGATGAATTTCTTGATCCATACCACGGTAGCGACCATCCACATCCTGATATAGGTTTGGCGCAATCATTGTATGATAGAGAGCCGTATAAAAATTTGTTTTATAATCTGTATCCTTTGAAGTTACACTTATTTTGTTGAGTTTGGTATTCCATTCATCTTGCGCTTCTTTTTTAAGTGTTTCAAAATCGAACCCCTTAATCTCTTCGTTTAAATTTTGTTCAGCACCATTTTCATCTACTGCACTAATACCAATTTTCACACTTACAGGGGTGTTTGACGGGTTGTCAAATTCAATAGCAGCTTTTTTACTTTCAAATTTGTAATTTTTTGGACCAATTACTTCATCCGAAAGTTCGTAATTAATTTCTTTAATTGGGTGTGAAAACTCGATGTAATAAAATAGTTGTTGATTTTCGGCCCATGCTTTTGAATGTCGATATCCACTTAATGAATAGGCATCTATTTTTTGAATTTTATAATCCAATAATTGGTCACGGTGTGTTAAATCTAAAATCAAAAATTGGTTTTCTGAAGATTCATATTGGTATTTGTGTAGTCCACTTCGCTTTGAAACCGTGAGTTCTACATCTACATTAATTTGATCTAAAGTAACTTTATAATATCCAGGTTTAGCGATTTCATTTTCATGAGAAAAATGTGCTTTGTAACCTTCTTGTCCATCACTACCATTATTAAAAATTACTTTATTGGAAGGCATTAATAAAATATCGCCATAATCGGAAACCCCTGTGCCACTTAAATGCGTGTGAGAAAATCCATAAATATAGGAATCACTATAATGGTAGCCAGAACATCCGTCCCACCCATCCAGACGTGTATCTGGACTCATTTGCATCATTCCAAAAGGTCGTGTTGCGCCTGGAAATGTATGCCCATGACCGCCAGTTCCAATAAAAGGATTTACATACAATAAGAGATTTAAAGACTCTTTTGGTAAATCTTTAGAAGGATTTAAGCAACCATAGACACTGAAAAAAATTATTAAACTGTAAAATTTAAAGGTCATAATATGAATTAGAAATATACTAAAAAAATGCAAATCTAAAAGGTTCGTTAAATTAAAATATTAATTCTATTATCATATGCTTTTGTTTTACTTTTGTGATTGATTTTTTCAAGATATGGTTCGATTAATAATTTTTATAATTTTTGTATTAGCGCTCGATTTTTATGCCCTTCAAAGTTTTAGGAGTGTGGTTAGAAATCCATGGGTGACCTATGGATATATTGCGATCTCTATTGTAGTTTTCGGGAATTTGATCTATCAGGGGTACACACTTGATCGAAGTTCAGGAATCAATTCGGGGTTTTATTTGGCATTTGCGGTATTTGTTCTGGTTTATGTCCCTAAACTAGTGCTCTTAGTTTTTATGTTTGGCGAAGATATCTTTCGTTTGTTTGAAGCAGCGGTTAATTATTTTGTTTCAAAATCAGATGAAAGTTCGGCACTTTTTAGTTCGCGACGTAAATTTATAGGGCAATTGGCCTTGGGCATTGCTACCATCCCTTTTATTTCGATTCTCTATGGAATCACAAAAGGGAAATATAATTTTAAAGTTTTAAAATATACACTAGAATTTGATGATTTACCAGCTGCTTTTGACGGGTATCAGGTCACCCAAATAAGTGACATTCACAGTGGTAGTTTTGACAATAAAGAAAAAATTAATTATGCGGTAAATCTTGTAAATGAGCAAGCCTCTGATGTAATTATGTTTACTGGCGATATGGTAAACAGTAAATCTAAAGAAATGCGTCCATGGAAATCGACTTTTTCAAAATTAAAAGCAAAAGATGGAATATTCTCTATTTTGGGAAATCACGATTATGGCGATTATACGCGTTGGCCATCAGATGAAGCAAAAGCAGAAAACTTTCAGGAGTTATTGGATATTCAACAAGAGATGGGTTTTGATCTCTTGAGGAACGAAAGTCGGTTTATTGAAAAAGACGGGGCTCGTTTGGCTATTATAGGGGTTGAAAATTGGGGCAAAGGGTTTAAGCAAAAAGGCGATTTAACCCTTGCATCATCCAAAGTGGACCCAAATGATTTTAAAATCCTATTGAGTCACGATCCTTCACATTGGCAGTACGAAGTTGTAAAAGATCCCAACCATTACCACCTCACTTTAAGTGGTCATACTCATGGAATGCAGTTTGGCATTGAGATTCCTGGACTCATTAAATGGAGTCCTATTAAATGGCGCTACAAATATTGGGCAGGTATTTATGAAAAGGCTGGTCAATACATAAATGTGAACCGTGGTTTTGGTTTTTTAGCCTTCCCAGGTCGGGTTGGTATTTGGCCCGAAATCTCCGTTATAACGCTTAAAAAAAGGATAAATAACACTTAAACCCCAGAAAATATTATATTTACGCCAAAATTATACTTATATTTATCATAAGTGGATATAAATAAGTAGTATTATTATTGAAGTTTGATACATAAATCAACATGATATGTCAAAATTTGGAGAGTTAATAGATGTTGAAATTCCAGTATTGTTCGAGTTCTTCACAGAATGGAGTGACGAATCCGAAGCGATGCACGATGTTCTCAGAGATGTTGCTGCCGCAATGGGTGACAAAGCCCGGGTGATTAAAATTGACGTTGAAAAAAATCAGGATCTTGCTGACGCACTTCGTATAAAAGGCTTGCCAACACTTATTATTTATAAATCAGGTGACATGAAGTGGCGCAAAAGTGGAGAGCTAGACGCCAATACGATCATTGGTCGGATTCAAGAGTATGTATAATTCCCACTTTAACTCTTAAAGTGTGTCCTCAATATTGTCTTCTATTTGAACTTCTTGTTCCTCCTCCTCTAATTCCCCTGTAAACAATCTAAGATAGCTATTAAATTTTTCCATTTCAGCTTTAATGAACGTTTCTGTTTCATAGATCGCAGTCACATCTACTAAACTTCTGTAACGTTCAATATCATTGTAGATGTTTTGAATGTATTGAGATTGATTGTATTCAGAAAGTGTGCTATAATATGTTAAGTTTTCTTGATATTTTCCACTCACTTCGCGGTATAATTTTCGTGCTTTTTCGATAGCTTCTAACTCATAATAAGCACCAATATAAGGTTCTAGCAAGGTATAGAATCCAAAGAGATCCACTGGCATTTTTGCCATTGCTAAATCGGCTATTTCTTCAGCTTTTTCAAAGTCGCCTTTTTGTATTAAAACTTCAATGAGTCGTGCTAAGTTTCCGCGGTAGGTCAAACTGTTTTTTCGCGTTTCAATATCATGATACACGCTTGGGTCGCCATTATTCCCCCACTCCCAATTCATAACCATATCGTACATTTTATCAGCATCGATACGCCCCATATCAAAGGGGTTGTCTTTTGCTACTGCAGTTTTTATAGGAACTAATTTATAGACCAACCCATCGAGTTGTAAATAATCTTTCATCCAAATATAATCCTCGTCACCAAAAGCACCACCGCTAAAATAGATAGGACGTTCCCAATTGTTATTGGCAATAATATCCAACATTAATAAGCGATTTTTATAAATCGCAGATCCTTTAATTCTTATATCAACATAAGGCACAATTGAAGCAGAATCTTTGGCCTTTACAATCCCATTTCTTAAAACCGATTCTTTATCAACCGGAATTCGAACGTGTTCTGTGGGGAGGTAATTGGCATTTAAATCTTGTCTGCGTTGTCCATTGGTGTCATACCCTTGTTGTTCTAGGATGTGTTTGTACTTGGTTCGGGGATCGTCATTTGTTATAAACCCTAAAAACTGGTCTAGGTCCAAAGTATCTTGAGTAATGACTTCTTTGATGACATAATCTCGAGTGCCCCATTTATATTGGTCATGCATCAAACTAGATGGAATAGGATCACTGTCATACGCCTTTCGTTTCATCTGGTCAATATACCAATCGACATTTAATAAACTTGTACACACCACGCGCACATCCCGACGAATGCCTTCAATTTCTTGGGCATACCAAAGTGGAAAGGTATCGTTGTCTCCGATGGTAAAAATAATAGCATTTGGGTCACATGCTTCTAGATATTGAATAGCCATTGCATGGGCTGTTTCTCGTCCTGATCGGTCATGATCGTCCCAATTTTGACTTATCAAAATCCCAGGAACAGCAATCAAACAGACCAAACCAACGATTGGTGCTAACACAGGTGTTTTGGAATACGTTTTTAATTTTTCATAAATCGCAAAAACGCCAAAGCCAATCCAGAGTGCAAACACATAAAAGGAGCCTACTAAGGAATAGTCACGTTCGCGAGGTTCAAACGGACGCACATTGGTATAAACTTGTATGGCAATTCCTGTAAACAAGAAAAATACCAGCATGGTCCAAAAGAGCTTTTTGTCTCTATTAAAAACAAAAAACAATCCAATTAAACCTAATAACAGTGGTAAAAAATAATACGTATTTCGAGCTCTGTTATTTAACACATCACTAGGAAGATTTTCCTGAGATACGCCTAAAATATAGGAATCCACAGCATTAATTCCACTGATCCAATTGCCGTGAAGGTCAAGACGCCCCTGCACATCATCTTGACGCCCAGTAAAATTCCACATAAAATAACGCCAATACATATATCCAATTTGATAGTCAAAAAGGTAATAGATATTATCTAGTAAAGAGGGTTTTTGAATGTCAATATAACGTCCATATTTTTTCAGAAAGTCATGATAATCTTCATAATCGACTTCTCCATTCACCACAGAATCCTTAAAGCTGTTCACTAACGAACGCAATTCGTTTTGCATTTGATGTTCTGTTTTGATAGAAAAGTCCAAAAATCCAGAATACTTCATATAATTTTCAGCATGTTCAGAACTCCACATTCTTGGCAATAAAGACGCATGCTCCGTATTGTAGTTTTGCAAGCCATCTTTATAGTCGTTAACAATCACATAAGTTCCTGATTTTTCGTCTTTTTCATATTTTGGCTTGTCATCAATATAAGGTTGATTTTCATCTAATCCAGCATATTGGTCTGTAAATTGTGGACCATAAAACAAGTGTGTTTTTGGATACTGTTCTAAGTTATAATAGGCGAGGAGTTCTCGAGCACTAGAGGGGTTGTTTTCATTAACAGTTACATTGGCATTGGCTCGAATGGGCAACATTAACCACGATGAAAACCCAACCACTATAAACGTGATACAGAGGAGTCCTGTGTTGAGGTGGATATACCCTTTTTTTCGAGTGTAGTTGAGCCCCCAAAAAATAAATCCAACCAACAAAACAAGCGCAATGATAGATCCCGAATTAAACGGCAATCCAACGGAATTCACAAAAAAGATTTCTAAAGCACTAAAGTACCTTAGAATATTAGGTGCAAGAAGCTTAAAGACAAATAACAAAATAGCAATCCCTGCCAGATTTGCTAAAATAAAATTCTTAGGAGTGATTGTTTTATAATTTTTAAAATAATAGATCAGTCCAATTGCCGGAATGGTTAAGAGTCCCATAAAATGCACTCCAAATGATAATCCTACCACAAAAGAAATAAGAATGAGCCATTTGTTGCCTCTAGGGGTAAACATGTCATTTCCCCAGCGCAATCCCAGATAAAACAAAACGGCCATAATTAATGTGGCCATGGCATAGACCTCTGTTTCAACGGCATTGAACCAAAAGGAGTCGGTAAATGCAAAAGATAAACTGCCTACAAAAGCAGCGCCTAAAATAGCGGTGTTTTGAGTCGTTGAGGATTTAGTATCTTTTTTAACGACTTGTTTAATTAGCAACACAATCGACCAAAACATAAATAAAATAGTGAAGGCACTGGCGGTCGCACTCATCATATTAATTACGAGTCCAATTTGACTTGGTTCTGAAGCAAAAATTGAGAAGAATGCCCCCATCATTTGAAAAAATGGCGCTCCTGGCGGGTGTCCAACTTGTAGTTTGGAAGAAGTCAATATATATTCACCAGCATCCCAAAAACTTACTGTGGGTTCAACAGTAAGGCTGTAGGTGATGAATGCAATTAAAAAGGCAAGCCATCCTAAGATGAGGTTCCATTTTTTAAAATTAAAATCCGCCATGGTGTAAAATTAAGTTCGAAGCGAATTTAGTAATAAATATGCAACGTCTAAAAACTTTTAAGTAAACCTTAATATTTTTTGTTTTAATTCGTCAAATGGGGTCATTCACCTCCTCTCCAATTCATATTAAAAAGGTTCCTTTGTTATAAGTTTAAAGATTATAAATTTTAGCCAGTTTTTTTTAAATTAAAAAATCAACAATAAATAAATTTAAAAATGTTTGCCTAAACAAAACTTTATTATAAATTTGCACCCTCAATATGAGATTGGCCCATGGTGTAACTGGCAACACGTTGGTTTTTGGTACCAAAGAGTCTAGGTTCGAGCCCTAGTGGGCCAACTAAAACAAGGGTAAACACTTGTTAAATTCAATTTTTATGTCGTATATTTGCCGCATAGAATGATAAATGAAAAAGCGAGGGGACATAAAGTCCCCTCTTTTTATACCAAATGTTTAGAGATATAGTAAAAGAATTGTTAGAGGATTGTCTTGCACAAAGACAAGATTTGTTTTTGATTGACTTTGATATTTTAGAAGGTAACAAAATTAGAATCGTGATTGATGGCGACAAGGGGGTTCTTGTAGAAGACTGTATGTTTGTGAGTCGCGGTATTGAGCACAATATAGACAGGGACGAATATGATTTTGCACTAGAAGTTTCATCTTCAGGGGCAACCACTCCACTCTCACACCCACGACAATTTCAAAAACATATTGGGAGAACATTAGAAGTTAAGGCAGTAGAAAATCAAAAAATTGAAGCCGTGTTAACCGCAGCTAACAAAGAAGATATTGTACTTGAATGGAAAGCAAGAGAGCCAAAACCTATCGGAAAAGGAAAGGTCACAGTTCAAAAAAAAGCAACCATTCTGTACACAGATATAAGTGAAGCAAAAGTGAAAATATTATTTTAATACAAGACTAAAATTATGGAAAATTTAGCATTAATTGATTCGTTTTCAGAGTTTAAAGACGAAAAGCTAATTGATAGAGTTACCTTGATGTCAATCTTAGAAGATGTATTTAGAAATACATTAAAAAAGAAATTTGGGGATGATGACAACTTTGATATCATTATCAACCCAGACAAAGGCGATTTAGAAATATGGAGAAATAGAGTCGTAGTAGCAGATGGTGAGGTTGAAGAAGAAAATCAAGAAATCTCTTTGAAAGATGCCCGAAAAATTGAACCCGATTTTGAAGTTGGAGAAGATGTTTCTGAGGAAGTTAAGCTCATCGATTTAGGACGCCGTTCAATTTTAGCATTGCGTCAGAATTTAATTTCTAAAATTCATGAGCACGATAATACAAATATCTACAAGCACTTTAAAGACTTAGTAGGCGAAATATACACAGCAGAAGTACATCACATTCGTCACCGTGCCGTCATTTTATTAGATGATGAAGGCAATGAATTAATTCTTCCAAAAGACAAACAAATCCCATCTGATTTTTTCAGAAAAGGAGAAAATGTTCGAGGCATCATTGAAAGTGTGGATTTAAAAGGAAACAAACCCTCTATTGTACTTTCAAGAACCGCCCCTATTTTTCTTGAAAAACTATTTGAACAAGAAATACCTGAAGTATTTGACGGACTAATCTCTGTTAAAAACGTTGTGCGAATCCCAGGAGAAAAAGCCAAAGTAGCGGTAGACTCTTATGACGACCGAATTGATCCCGTAGGTGCTTGTGTTGGAATGAAAGGCTCTCGAATCCACGGAATTGTACGGGAGCTCGGTAATGAAAATATTGATGTCATCAATTATACAACCAACTTACAACTCTATATCACTAGAGCATTGAGCCCCGCAAGAGTCACTTCAATCAAAATTAATGAAGAAGCAAAACGCGCAGAGGTGATTTTAAAACCAGAAGAAGTGAGTAAAGCAATTGGTAGAGGGGGTCATAACATTCGTTTAGCGGGTCGTCTGACAGGTTATGAAATAGATGTATTTAGAGAAGGAGTAGAAGAAGATGTTGAGCTTTCTGAATTCTCTGATGAAATCGAAGCATGGATCATTTCAGAATTTGCAAAAGCAGGTTTAGATACTGCAAAAAGCATCCTCGAACAAGAGATTGAAGACCTTGTAAAGCGTACAGATTTAGAGTTAGAAACCATTGAAGATGTGGTTCGTATTCTGAAAGAGGAATTTGAAGAGTAAAATTTTAATTATATTTGGTACCCTGTAAGACCGGATTACCACAAGATTACGCGTTAGAAATACTGTTAAAAAACATCAAAGGCAATTTATGGCTGAAATTATTAGATTAAATAAAGTGTTAAGGGAATTGAATATTTCTCTCGATCGAGCGGTCGATTTTTTGGAAACAAAAAATGTAGAAATAGAAAAACGTCCTACAACCAAAATCACTTCGGAAGTGTACGATCTTCTTGCAGGAGAGTTTCAAACAGATGCAAGCAAGAAAGTCGCCTCTAAAGAAGTGGGTGAAGCTAAGCTGAAAGAAAAAGAAGCCTTGCGTCTTCAACGCGAACAGGAAATAGAATTAAAACTCAAAAAATCCGAAGCCGCTAAAACAGTTATAAAAACCAAACAAGTACTTCAAGGTCCAAAAAAAGTTGGTAAGATCGATTTAGAGGGTTCTAAAAAAACAGTTCAACAACCTTCTAAAGAGATAAAACCTGTGGCGGCTCCAAAAGAGCCCGCTCCCAAATTAGAAACTGCTCCTAAAATTCAGCCCGCTACAACAATAAAGCCGGCACCAAAAGTAGTCCATGCTCCTTCACCGACCCCTGACACAAAAGAAAAACCAGTTTCAAAATCAGAACCAACTCCTCCAGCAACACCAGTTGCGCCAACTGAACCAGTTGCCACCAAAACAGAAGCGGTTAACTCAGAAGATAAAAAAGTTGAAACCACACATTATCAAAAACTTTCTGGACCAAAATCTACGGGTCAAAAAATAGATTTAGCCCAATTTAATAAACCTAAAAAAGAAAAACCTGCTACTCCAGCTGCCGGAGCTAATTCTGCAGATGCAAGAAAAAAACGTCGGAGAATTAGTAAAGTTGGAAGCACTCCTTCACAACCTAGAGGGAATTTTAGAAAGCGACCTCCACAAGCAAGAACACAGGCTCCAAAAGTAGAGCCAACTGCAGAAGAAGTTCAAAACCTTGCAGATGCTTTATCTGAAGATGGAAAATTAACTAATTCAGAAACGGAATTGATAGCAGATGCACTCGTAGAGTCTATTGCTCCTGGAGAATCTTTAACTAAAGAACAAATTCAAGAAGCTGGCATTGCTTATCAAGACCTTCCTGAACAGACCCCTGTTGAGGTTAGGCAGGATGAAAACGGTAATGAAGTTATAATTACAGCAGACGTAGCTGCGGCTCTAGTTTTACTAGAGAACCCATCCGAATTAGTTGGC
>ERZ767114.1269-NODE-1269-length-12217-cov-2.562521_pt1 | contig 12217 bp, 15 predicted proteins | sample MGYA00374952_ERZ767114 | MGnify/ENA primary metagenome ERZ767114 (study PRJEB28939, sample SAMN06267156) | marine metagenome | isolation source: Columbia River Estuary | place: USA:Columbia River Estuary, USA | collected 2012-05-05 ...
GGTTGGGTAACAGTAATATTCATTTCATCTCCAGTTTCTACCAAAAAATCTAGATTGTTATTACGCTCAATTACAATGAGAGCACCTGTTTTTGAGCTTCCCATTTTTACACTCGCTTTAACAATCGTTTCTGCATCTGAGGTATTTGTTACTTGTGTCTTTAAAAAATTAAAACGCTTCATTAGTGAACCATTTTTTCTAAGGTTGGTAGACCCTATCATTAATAAAAACTTACGTATTTCAGGTTGAAAAACAACAATTAATGCAATAATTCCAACACTCATAAATCCGCCCAAAAGATTACTTAGCATGCGCATTTGTAGGACATCAACTAGAAGGTAAAAAAGATAGAAAATAACAATACCAAAGAAGATATTAATTGCAACAGTCCCTTTAATTAATTTATAAACATAATAGAGTAATAAAGCGACTAAGATTATGTCGATTATATCTAATACATTGAAATTAAGTAAGTCGTTAAATATGTCCAATAGGTCTTAAAATTTTGAATAAATATAATAAATATAAAATGAACACTAGTTTGTAAGTGCTCTGTGTAGTTTAACACATTCTATAGCTTCTTTAACGTCATGGACTCTTAGTAGTTTAGCTCCTTTGTCCAGTGCTAGCATGTTCAGTGCAGAAGTTCCATTAAGAGCATAGCCTGGAGTGGTTTCTAATGTTTTATAAACCATAGATTTTCTAGATATACCAACTAGTATAGGTAAGTTTAAGTTTGTGTAGAAATCTAATGAATTGAGTAGTTTAAAGTTTTGTTCCAAAGTTTTTGAAAACCCAAAGCCTAAATCGATTATAAGATCCTTGATTTGATGTTCTTTAGCTAGACTAATACGTTCTGAAAAGTAGTAGTAAATATCTTTGATTATGTTTGAATAAGTTGTCATTTGTTGCATTATTTGTGGAGTGCCTCTCATGTGCATCATGATATAGGGAACTCCAAGTCTCCCAACCGTTTCAAACATCATAGGGTCTAATTGTCCGGCTGAAATATCATTCACTATTGCAGCACCAGCTTGGATGGATTTTTTTATTACATTGCTTCTAAAACTATCAATTGAAATAGGAGTTTGAGGGAAGTTATCATGAATTAAGCGAACAATAGGGATCAGTCGGTTGATCTCTTCTTTTTCAGAAACAAAATCAGCACCAGGCTTTGAACTATAAGCCCCAATATCAACAAAATCAGCACCTTCTTTGATTAGTTTTTCAGCGTGTATCAGAAAACTTTTATCATTTTTAAATTTTCCACCGTCATAAAATGAATCTGGAGTTACATTTAAAATACCCATTACTTTAGGAGTGCTAAGATCAATGAGTTTACCGTTGCAATTGAGTGTCATAAATAGTTGTGAGTCTTTATATTTAATAAGATTTAAAACATAAATCTTGATGTTTTGAATATTTTAAGCGAAATTTACGCAAAATTCGATTTATTTCATGCAAAATACTTCAAAAGAATACGACGCGGTTGTCCAGGTCTGTCAAGACTTGTTTAGTAAAAAAATGAAAGACTATGGATGTGCATGGCGTATTCTTAGACTGCCATCTCTTACTGACCAAATTTTTATAAAAGCTCAACGAATTAGGGGATTACAGCAAAACGCTGTTCAGAAAGTGGATGAGGGTGCTGCAAGTGAGTTTGTTGGTATCATTAATTACTGCGTAATGGCTTTAATTCAGGCAGAAAAAGGGGTCGTGGAACATCCTGATTTGTCTTTTAAACAAGCGGTTTCAATGTATGAAACAAAAATTGCCATCACCAAACAGCTCATGATGGACAAAAATCATGATTATGGTGAGGCATGGCGTGACATGCGTGTAAGTTCATTAACAGACTTGATATTACAAAAATTATTACGTGTCAAACAGATTGAAGATAATGCAGGACACACTCTTGTTAGTGAAGGGATAGATGCCAATTATCAAGATATGATTAATTATGCCGTATTTGCACTAATCCATCTAAACGAATCATAACATGAAAATATTAGTCCCAATTTCAAGAATCTTTGTTGGAATTCTCTTTATTATTTCTGGATTTATTAAGTTAAATGATCCGTTAGGTTTCTCATATAAGTTGCAAGAATATTTTAGTGCAGAGGTTTTAAATATTACTTTTTTAGAACCTTATGCATTGGCTATTTCTATTATTGTAGTTGTTTTTGAAGTGGTTCTTGGTGTATTTTTACTTATTGGCTATAAACCTAAATTTACGGTTTGGAGTTTGCTGATAATGATTGTGTTTTTTACATTCTTAACATTTTACTCTGCCTACTTTGATAAAGTTAAAGACTGTGGTTGTTTTGGGGACGCTTTAAAATTAACCCCTTGGGAAAGTTTTTCAAAAGATGTTGTATTGCTGGTATTTGTTATAATTCTATTTGTAGGAAAATCTTATATCTCTCAATTATTTAAGCCTTTATTGACATCACTTATCGCTCTTTTGAGTTTTATAGCCAGTCTTGCTTTTGGATACCATGTATTGATGCATCTTCCAAGTATCGATTTTAGAGCATATAAAATAGGAGACAACCTATTAACAAACATGAGTACGCCTGAAAACGCCCCAAAAGTAGTTCAAGAATTTACTTGGACCTTTGATGTTGATGGAAAACAGAAAATCGTCAAAACTGACGGTTCTTATCCTGATGTGAACGGAGATTATGTAAGTGTAGAAACCAGAGTAGTTAAGGAAGGCTATCAACCTTCGATATTAGATTTTTCAATAGAATCTGATAGGGAAGATTTAACGGAAGACTTTCTGAAGAACGAGAAACTAGTGATGGTTGTATCTTATAGCTTAGAGTCTGCTGAAAGGGAAGGGTTAGAGAAATTGAAATTATTTTCTAAAAACGCTAAATCTAATGGTTATACAGTCATTGGTTTAAGTGCCTCCGGAAACGATGCTAAAGAGAAAATTCAATCGTCTTTTGGTCTTGACTTTGAGTTTTATCTGTGCGATGAAAAAGCGCTCAAAACAGTTGTTCGCTCTAATCCAGGAGTTTTAATTTTAAACCGTGGTACTGTTAAGCAAAAAGTGCATTGGAATGATATTGATAATCTAGATTTATAAATACTATTGAAAAGTTACCTACTAAAAAAAATACACCATGCTTTCTGGACTCTCTTTGGAGTAATTACTGCTATTTTCTTGCTTTTTAATGTGTTGCCAGGTGATCCCGCTCAAATGATGTTGGGTCAAAATGAAGACGAAGCTCAGTTGGCAATAGTAAAACAAAAATATGGTTTTGATCAGCCGATTTTGACACAATATTTATATGATTTGTCACCAGTATCTTTTCACGATAAGAATCCTAAAAACTATACATTTTTAGAATCACATGATTATAATTACAAAAAACTTTTTGAAACATCTAGTTTAATTCTTGTTTTAAAATATCCTTTTCTAAGAACTTCTTTTACCAAACAGGGAAAAAAAGTAAGTCAGATACTTAGTGAGACGCTTCCAAATACAATTATTTTGGCTGTTGCATCGATCAGCATTGCATTAATTATTGGATTATTTTTTGGAATAATTTCAGCAATTTATAAAGATAATTTTATTGATAAATTATTACTTATCATAAGTACATTAGGAATGAGTTTGCCTTCTTTTTTTAGTGCAATATTAGCAGCTTGGATATTTGGTTTTTTATTACATGAATTTACCGGGCTAGAAATGTCGGGTAGCCTTTATGAATTAGATGACTTTGGCGAAGACAATGTTTTGAAGTTAAAAAACTTAATATTACCAGCTTTTGTTCTAGGGATTCGTCCTTTAGCTGTTGTTACACAATTGATGCGGAACTCTTTGTTAGAAGTATTTAATCAAGACTATATAACAACAGCCAGAGCAAAGGGTTTGAGTGCGTTTCAGGTCATTACGAAACATGCACTAAAAAATGCTTTAAACCCTGTAGTTACTGCTGTATCTGGATGGTTTGCTTCATTACTAGCGGGTGCAGTTTTTGTAGAATACATCTTTTCATGGAATGGACTGGGTAAGGAAATTGTAAATGCGTTAAACACTTTAGATTTACCCGTAATCATGGGTGCGGTTTTAATAATTGCCCTTACTTTTGTAATCATAAATATTTTGGTTGATTTTATTTATTCCTATTTAGACCCAAAAATCAAACTTAATGCTTAATAATTATTGAGATATGAAGAACATTTTTGCATTTGCTCTACTTATAACTACAATTTTGAGTTGTCAAAATAGAGTGGAGACACAATTTTCTGAAGAAGCTTTAAAGGATGAATTAATAAATCTTAAAGACGAGTCAGTGTCCTTAGAATCCATTCTTGAACAGCACAAGGGAAATACTATATTTATTGATGTGTGGGCCTCTTGGTGTAAAGATTGTTTAAAAGGTCTTCCGGGAGTTAAAATGCTTCAGCAGACTCACCCAGAAATCGATTTTATTTACTTATCCCTTGATAAATCTAAACTTGCGTGGAAAAAGAGTATTGATCGATTAGAAATACAAGGCAGCCATTTCTTTGTACAATCTGGCTGGAAAGGAGCTTTGGGTGATTTTTTAGGATTAGATTGGATTCCTAGATATCTTATTATTGATAAAAATGGAATAATTAAAGTGTTTAACGCAATTGAAACAACAGATATAAAACTTATAAATAATTTAAAATGAGAAAACAAATTGTAGCAGGAAATTGGAAGATGAATAATGACTATGTCGATTCAGAACAGTTAGTTTCTAAACTGCTGGAGCAGTACACAGAGTCTGAGACCGAGGTTATTATAGCACCTCCTTTTACTAGCTTATTTTGTTCGTCAAACTTACTAAAATCAAGTCGGATAAATGTTGCAGCTCAAAATATGCACCATGCTGAAAACGGTGCCTATACAGGCGAGATTAGCTCTGGAATGCTCAAAAGTATTGGTGTTGATACGGTCATACTAGGACACAGTGAGCGCCGTGCATATTTTAATGAAACAGATGCTCTTTTAGCTAAAAAAGTAGATACCGCTTTAAAAAATAATATGCGTATTATCTTTTGTTTTGGAGAAGAATTATCAGATCGTAAATCTGGAAATGAGGAAGTAATAGTTGAAGGTCAAATAAAGAATGCTTTATTTCATTTACCAGCATCAGCATGGACAAATATTGTATTAGCTTACGAACCTGTTTGGGCTATTGGAACTGGAGAGACAGCCTCACCAGAACAAGCTCAAGACATGCATGCCTTTATACGTAAAACCATAGAAAATAAATATTCTTCTGACCTATCAGCAGATGTTTCTATTCTTTATGGAGGAAGTGTCAAACCAGCCAACGCAAAAGAGATTTTTTCAAAAGAAGATGTAGATGGTGGGTTGATTGGCGGAGCAGCTTTGGATGTGTCTCAATTTACAGCTATAATAAACGCATTTTAAAATTGGCAGATCCTGTATACATTGGCTATACTTTCAAGGTTATTCCTGTTCAGCCTGGTAGTGAAATTTTAATTGCGGAGTTGGGATATACTGGCTTTGAAAGTTTCGTAGAAACACCAGATGGAGTTGTTGCATATATTCAGCAAAGCCAACATTTCGATTTAATTTTAGATTCGATTAATATTTTAAAATCTGAAGAATTTGAAATTACTTATACTTTTGAGATTATAAAGCAAACCAATTGGAATGCAGAGTGGGAAAAAAATTTTAATCCAATAGTTGTTGGAGATCAATGTGCTATTCGAGCCCCATTTCATGATCCTTTTGATGTCAAGTATGATATAATTATTGAACCTAAAATGAGTTTTGGGACTGGTCATCACGAAACAACTCATATGATGATTGAACATATTTTGGCTTCGGATTTCACAAATAATTCTGTTTTGGATATGGGATGTGGTACAGGAGTTCTTGCTATTTTGGCTAAGAAAAAGGGTGCTCATGTGGTGGAGGCTATCGATATCGATAATTGGTGTTATTTAAATAGCCTAGAAAATATTTCAAGAAATGATTGCGGGGAGATTAGTGTATTACAAGGCGATGCGTCTTTACTAAAAGGCAAACGGTTTGACGTAATTATTGCAAACATTAATCGTAATATATTATTGGAAGATTTAAGTACTTATGTAGCTTGTTTAAATGAAAATAGTTCTCTGTTTTTAAGTGGGTTTTATGATTCGGATTGTGAACTTATTGAATCTAGTTGTTTGAAGTTGGGGCTTAAGTTTGAAACAAAGCGCACCCGAAATAGTTGGATAGCTTTAAAATTTGTCAATTAATAATGAGTATAAAGGAAAAAATTAGCGAGCAGTTTGACACGCTCACTCAAGAAGAACATTTAAATGAAATTGTTCTTTTTAACGATGATGTTAATACTTTTGACCATGTTATTGAATCACTAGTCGCCATTTGTAATCATTCTCATGAGCAAGCTGAGCAGTGCGCTTTACTTGTTCATTATAAGGGAAAGTGTACAGTAAAAACAGGAAGCTACGATGAGTTAGAGCCTTTGTGCAGTAGACTCTTAGAAGTAGGTTTGAGTGCTGAAATCGTTTAAGATTTTTCTATTTTTCCTATTGCACAACTAACAAATGATTTTGCTTTAGTCCCAAACGAGTTATTGCCCCCTTGTACTGGATAGCCTAATTTATAAAGAAGTGTTTTAGCCTCCTCTAAAGCTTTTTCATTTGTGCTATTAATGTTAATAGAATTAGAGTTAGTGTCAACTGTAATATTTTTAATACCAACTAGTTCTGTTAATTTTTTAGTGATGGTGTATGCACAACCTCCACATTTTAGATTCTGGATTTCAAGAATTGTTTCCATATAATCACAAATTAGAAGGGCATGTAGATTCAGTTAAATTTAGATTTGTTTTCTTAATAGCAGCAAAGCCTCCCGCTATATCAATTATATTGTGAAACCCATTTGATTTTAGAATCGAAGCTGCAATCACCGAGCGGTAGCCTCCAGCACAATGGATGTAATATGTTTTTTGTGCGTCTAGTTGGGTGAATCTGTTAATTTGATTCAAAGGAAAGTTTTGAAGACCATCCAACATTAAATGCATGGTATCATATTCCCCTTCTTTTCTAACGTCTAATACGGATAGAGTTTTTTGTTTAGAACGTTTCTCAAACTCAAAAGGTGATATGGAAGTTAACTGATCGTATTTTCTACCTGATTTTATCCAAGTATTAATACCGCCATTCAAATAACCTAAAGTATTGTCATATCCAACTCGTGCTAAGCGCGTAATTGCTTCTTCTGATCTACCTTCTGGAACTACTAAAAGCAACGGTTGTTTTATATTGCTTATTAATGTCCCAACCCATGGAGCAAATGAGCCATTAAGTCCAATAAAAATCGACCCAGGAATATGACTTTCTATATAGTCTTTTTGAGTTCGAACATCTAAAATAAGCGCTTTCTTGGTTTTAGCTGTAGTATCAAACTCATTCAAAGAAAGAGGTATGTTTCCATTTTTCAGAACTTTATCTAGCTCAGTATATCCAGACTGATTTAATTTTGCATTTTTGGAAAAATACTGAGGAGGTTCGCTGATGCCGTCCAATAATTCTTTGATAAATTCTTCTTTAGTCATGTCTGAGCGTAAGGCATAGTTTGACCTTTTTTGATCTCCCAATGTTCCTATTGTTTCTTTACTCAAATTCTTGCCACAGGCAGATCCGGCACCATGTGCTGGGTATACAAATAATGAATCATCTAAGTTCATGATTTTCGTTCGTAAAGATTTAAATAGTATCCCCGCTAAATCTTTTTCACTAAGGTCAGATTTAATGGCTAGGTCAGGTCTTCCCACATCTCCTAGAAATAGAGTATCACCTGTAAAAATTGCATGATTTTTACCTTTTTCATCTATAAGTAAGTAGGTTACGGACTCTAAAGTATGCCCAGGTGTATGTAATGCTTTTAAAGTTATATTTCCGATTTTAAATTCTTCGTTATCTGAAGCATTATAACAATCAAAAAGGGTGTTAGCATTAGGGCCATAAACGATAGTGGCCCCTGTTTTTTTCGCCAGATCTACGTGACCAGACACAAAATCTGCATGAATATGTGTTTCAAAAATGAATTTAATAGTCGCATTATCAGCGGTTGCTTTATCTACATATTGCTGTGTTTCTCTTAGAGGGTCTATAATAGCAACTTCTCCGTTAGATTCTATGTAGTATGCTCCTTGTGACAAGCAGCTTGTATAGATTTGTTCGATTTTCATAAAACAAGAAAATTTATAGATATTTACAAAAGTAAGTTTTTTGAAATTGATGATATATTCTTTTGATAAAAAGATTAATGCTTTATATTTGCATCCTTGATTTGGCCTTGTAGCATAACTGAATAGTGCACTTGATTACGGCTCAAGAGGTTGCAGGTTTGAATCCTGCCAAGGTCACAAAGGGGATTACTGAAAAGTAATCCCCTTTTTTATGTTCTTGCGCGCACCCTTTAGTTTTTTTAATAAACTTCAATTTGGACTCATAATGCGCTATATTTTCTCTTATAATTTTATATTTTGTAGTTTTGTTTTGTATTATATTTATTTTTTAATTGATGGTTTTATTTTCCCAAGCAGCACTAATTATACTCATTTCAGTAACCGCACTATGGATCTGGAGTGTTTTTATTAAAAACGTTAGTATAATAGATGTTTTTTGGGGCTTTGGTTTTGTTATCGTCAATGTGTTTTATGCATTTATGTATGGAGATTTAACTCCAAGAAAACTATTAGTTTTAGCCCTTGTAGGTATTTGGGGGCTTCGGCTTTCGATTTATTTAGCCATTAGAAATAGCGGTAAAGGCGAAGACTTTCGTTACCAGGAATTTAGGAAAAACTATGGACCCAAACGCTATTGGTGGTTTAGCTATTTTCAAACATTTTTACTGCAGGCAGTCTTGATAATGATTATATCAATTCCTCTTTTTGCAATCAATACCAGTAGTAGTTCTGGCGATTTAACTGGCCTTGATTATTTAGGAATCCTGGTTTGGTGTATTGGTTTTATTTTTGAATCAGTAGGAGATTATCAATTGATGCGGTTTAAGCAAAATCCAAACAACAAAGGAAAAGTATTAGATAGCGGACTTTGGAAATACAGTCGTCACCCAAATTATTTTGGTGACTCAGCTGTTTGGTGGAGTTATGCTCTTTTTTGTATTGCTTCAGGATCTTATTGGCAAATAATTGGTTCAATTATAATGACACTTCTGATAATACATATTTCTGGTGTGAGCTTATTGGAAAAATCATTAAAAGAATCTAAGTCTATGTATAAGGACTACATAATAAAAACTAGTTCCTTTTTCCCCTGGTTTTCTAAAAATAAATAACTATGGATATAAGTGCTAAAAACGTTCTTTTTTTTATCTTCATGATTTGGGGGTTTCCACTAGGGTACTACAGAAACAAATTTCGTAAAATAGTATATAATACCGATAATTGGATAATAAATTTTAAGCCTCTTTTCTGGAAAGAGTTAAAGGGACTATTTGGAAATATTTACCCTAAAAACAACGAGTATATAAAATTTAGAAATTTCTACTTATTTTATCTTAGTATTTATTTGTTATTACTTCTATCATATATATTTATTTGATTTTAACAGATTTAATTTATAAAAAAAGTATTACCTTTTAATCGTTTGATTTCATAGTTATTATTAGAAAGGATGCATAGAAAGCAGTTTTTAAAACACGGTACTATTATTGTTGGAGGATTAGTAATTAATCCTTTGCCAATTATTGCTTCAAACTTTACAGATTTTAATATTGAAAATAAATTTACTTCAAAAAGGCCTGACTTAAATCAAAGAACTTTTGTGAGTAAACAGGTTGAATTAGTTATTCAAAATATGAAGTCCCTCATACAGGACAAAGAGCTTAAATGGATGTTTGAAAATTGTTATCCAAACACTTTGGATACTACCGTAGATTACGAAAAAATTGATGGTAAGCCAGATACATTTATTATAACAGGTGACATTGATGCAATGTGGTTAAGGGATTCGACAGCTCAGGTATGGCCTTATATGCCACTAATAACAAAAGAGCTAAAGCTTAAAAATTTAATTCTCGGATTAATAAACAGACAAGTTAAGTGCGTTCTTGCCGATCCTTACGCCAATGCATTCTATAAAGATTTGACAAAAAAATCTTATTGGATTTACGATAGTCCAATTCCAGGTCCCGGGATTCATGAACGTAAATGGGAAATAGATTCTTTATGTTATGTGATAAGGCTTTCTTATAAGTACTATGAACTTACAAATGATGCTTCTGTATTTGATGATAGTTGGGACAAAGCAATGCGATTAATAGTAAAGGTTTTTAAAACAGAACAGCGAAAAGATGAACAGTCACCATATCTTTTTTCAAGAAAAACAACTTCCATGCTTGATGCTCCAATTTTTGAAGGTACTGGTAGACCAATAAAACCGACTGGAATGATCTGCTCGATGTTTAGGCCTTCAGATGATGCTACTTTATTTCCGTATCTTATACCATCTAATATTTTTGCTGTTATTTCACTTCAGCAGCTATCTGAGATCTATCAAGACGTTTTAAAAGATCGAGAGTTTGCCGTTGAATGTGAGGCCTTTTCGATTGAGGTAGATTCTGCCATAAAAAAATATGGGGTTTTAGATCACTTAAGTTTTGGAAAAATATACGCCTATGAAGTTGATGGTTTTGGAAATGCTGTATTTATGGACGATGCTAATGTTCCTTCACTAATGTCTTTGGCCTATTTAGATTCTCAAATGTCTTCAGATCCAATTTATAAAAACACTCGAAACTTTTTACTCAGTGATTCTAATCCTTATTTTTTAAGGGGAAAATATGCTGAAGGTCAAGCTAGTCCTCATACTGGAAAAGAAAAAATATGGCCCATGGGTATTATTCTTCGTGCGATGACTTCTAGCGATGATAATGAAATAATTAAATGTTTAGAAGCTCTTAAAGCTACTCACGCTGATACGGGCTTTATGCACGAAGCATTTCATAAAGACAACCCTAAAGACTTCAATAGAGAGTGGTTTGCTTGGGCAAATACATTATTTGGGGAGTTAATTATAAAAATACACAACGAGCGACCTAATATTTTATCAAACTTAATAAATAGCGACTAAACGTTATTTATAATCTTAATTTGTTCTAATGAATTTACTGAAGACTTACATTCGCGATGTTGCGGATTTTCCAAAAAAAGGTATACTGTTTAAGGATATTACACCATTACTTAAAAGCCCTGATGGAGTCGCATTATGTTTGGAGTCCTTACTATCCCAGCTACAAAACTTAAAAATTGATAAAGTTGTAGCTATAGAAGCGCGAGGATTTTTCTTTGGTATTTTGTTAGCACAAGCGCTAAAGGTGCCCTTTGTACCAATTCGAAAGGCTGGTAAATTGCCTGGAAAGGTAGTTGCTAGGCCTTATGACTTAGAATATAGTTCTGATGTATTAGAAATGCATGATGATGCCATTCAAATTGGGGATAATGTTCTTATACATGATGATGTTCTCGCCACAGGGGGAACCGCGGAAGCAGTCTGTAGAATTGTTGAATCAGCTGGAGGTAAGGTTGTACAGTGTAATTTTATTATGGAGCTTAATAAGCTTCAAGGAGCTAAAAAAATATCTTCATATCCTATTTATGCAGCAGTAAATTATTAATCTATTGCTTTTTTTGTTACATAAAGTCGCCAGCCAAATAAAATCATTTGAAGTTTTGTTGCTTTAGCTAGATCAACACGTTTTTTTGTTAAGCTTGGGAGCAATAATTTATTTATTCTAGCTATGACCTTAAACATTTTTTTTGATTTCATTGTTCAAAAGTATAAAATCTTAATATAAATGTAAGCAATTTTAATATCTTAGATTTATCTTCGTAAAAAAATAAGATATGGACGTTGTTTTAATGTTATTGGGGTTTGTTTTGCTAGTTGTTGGAGGTGACTTTTTAGTGCGAGCCTCTGTAGCATTATCTCTTAAATTCAATATTTCAAAAATGGTTATTGGTTTGACTGTTGTTTCTTTTGCAACATCGCTTCCAGAGCTCTTAGTTAGCTTGAATGCAGCTTTAAACGGATCGCCTTCAATTGCAATTAATAATGTAGTAGGTTCTAATGTAGCAAATATTGGTTTGGTTCTTGGAATTACTGCCTTAATTGGAGCAATCCGTGTCAATAAAACTTTTTATAAATTTAATTGGCCTGTACT
>ERZ767114.1271-NODE-1271-length-12216-cov-3.328446_pt1 | contig 12216 bp, 10 predicted proteins | sample MGYA00374952_ERZ767114 | MGnify/ENA primary metagenome ERZ767114 (study PRJEB28939, sample SAMN06267156) | marine metagenome | isolation source: Columbia River Estuary | place: USA:Columbia River Estuary, USA | collected 2012-05-05 ...
CCTCTTTAGCTAATGATATATATACTTTTAGAATCTTGACTAATTCCATTAAATTTATATACCTAGGATGATTAGGTAAATTAATAATTACCTGTTCTAGCTGATTAAGTGTAATTGAAGCTTGTTCTAAAGTACCAATAACTATGTGGGTATTAATAAGATTAATAAAATTGGTAATTTGACTATTTTGGCTTCCTGGTTTTTTGGAATTTTTAAAATATGTAGAGGCAATTTGATAATCAATAATAGCCTTAGAGAACATATTATTTTTTAAATATGTAAATGCAGATTTCCCAAAAGATTGACCTATAAGAATAGAATCACTGGTAATATTAGAAACTTTTGTTTTATATAATTGAATAGAATCTATGTTGTTTTTTATATTACCATACACCATCAAATCCATGTATGTTTTAGCCTGAAAAAAATCCAATGCATCTATATCATATTTATTATTTAGTAAAAGATTTTTTTTAGTTAAAGATTTATAAATTAATCTTTGACTATTTAATAATTTTAAAAATTTATGAGCAGTAACAGAAAATTCATTCGGTGATGTATTTTTTTTTAAATTATAATTTTGAGCATAAATTACATTTAAAGAGTCTTTACTAATAAGTTGTTCTGTTTGGGAGTTTGTATTGTAGACAACAAATAAGAAAATAATAAGATATTTTATTTTAGTCATAAAAAAATTAATTTTTTGATCTATTGTATTGTATTAAATCATTCTTCAAATACATTTGTTTAAAATAAAAAGGGTAATATTTATTTATAAAAAATAAACCTTAGGGAAGTAAATTTTAACTAATTGAAATTAGATTGGTAACTAATAAAAACCAATATAGGTTTGGAATTATAATAAATATATAAGAAAATTCATAGAACTTCTTTCGAATATACTATTTTTTGTAGAATATTAAAAGATAAAAATAAGAACATATTAAATAAAAAAAGGGAACATATAGTTCCCTTTAGTTTAATCTTCACACTTTCTTTTTCATGCAAAATATAATTAATAAATAAATTTTTATATTTTAGCTATTCAAATAAACAACAAAATTTTATTATATAATAACATCATTGTAATGATATTATTATTTCCACTCCCTTTAAAATATAAAAATATAAAAATAAAGTGCTGAATATCAAATAAATAAAATTAATTAAGTAGTATCATTTCAATGAAATTATTTTTAAAGCTTTTACTTTTTTTTCCACTTATTTCGTTTTCACAAAGTGATATTAACAATCAATTTCCAGTAAATATATTATTAGATTCTATCAATAAACAACTCATTTATCAAACCAATACCTATATTCATCGAATTTCACTTTCTAATTTAAAAACTACAAGCTCCGATAGAATTAAAAACTATAATACTGTGCCTCCTAAAATAATTCTTAAAAATAATAAGTTGTTATTTTTACATCAAAGAGGGGGAGATATATTTGAATTAAATTCTAATGATAGTTTATATAAAACTGATAATTCTGATATTGTAAATTTTTTTATTGGAAGTAATCATTTTGTAAGAAAGGATACTATTTTTAGGCACGGTGGATATGGATACTGGACTTTATCTAATTTTTTGATATATTTTGAAGATCTTACAAAAGAGTGGCAAAGCTACCCTATTTCTGAAGATTCTGAAATACCTCCAGTTATAAATGAACAAATAGGATTTACCGTAAACGACTCTTATTATTTTTTTGGTGGTAACTCACTGGACGAAAAAGGAGCAAGAACTTTAACCAAAAAAAATAATGAAATTTGGGAATTTAATTTCAATACTAAAAAATGGAAAAAATTAGGCGATATTTTAAGTAATCTAATATTTCCAATTCATTCAAGTTTCAAAATAGATTCAAATCTATTTTTATTAAACAAACAAAATAAACTGTTTAAAATTGATGTCGAAAATAATACAATTACAAAATACAAAATAGCTCCTATTTTATATCAGTTTGTATTTGGCGTTAACCCAATTTATTATAAAGATTTTGTTTACTTTTTAACTGATAAAGGAAAAATAAATAAAATTGCACTAAGTAAACTTACTAAGGAAACAGAAGTAATTACCAAATTTTATGACACACAAAATATTACCGAAAAAATTATATTAGCTTCTGTATTTATTATAATATTAGTTGTAATCTTTTACGTAGCAAAGAGATATGCAAATACCAAAACTATAAAACTGTTAGATAACGGTATTAGATTTAAAAACAAATTTATAGAATTAGACAGCTTATCAATCTCTATTATTAAAATGGTAGAACCACAAGACATTGAGCTTTCAAAAGTATATAACCTCGTTAAAAAAGATCATTTAAGCAAGATTCAAAATGAACGAATTAAAAATCAATACATAGATCAAATCAATCTACAATTAAGTGTTCTTACTGGAATAAAAGAGGATTTTTTAATAGTATCAAAATCTAATTTCGATAAAAGATATAAAATTATACGACTCAACAGAGCTGTGTATGGAAATCTTCTGTAATTATAACCTATATCTTTTTAACCTTTTTAATCTGTTTTTTTAAATCTTTTAAAAATTGATGAAAATCTACAGTTATTCTGTGTCTGCTGGTTTTAATTTGTTTCATATGAGGATTTGTAACCTCTCTCTCACACAAATCTTTCATGTTAGAAGGTCTTTTCCACAACCCTTTTAAAGCTAGTGTAGCTAGTATACTTTGTTGTTCTGCGCCTGGCCAAATACATCCTAAAGGCTGAAACATCCCTATGAAGTATAGGTTATCATATTCTGCATGAAACATCTTAAGATAAAGAGGTACGGGCCCCTCAGTATAATTTAAAAAATTTTTATCGAAAAAAGGATGCGCCAACTCAAAACCGGTACAGGCTATTACAGAGTCAAATTCTTCACAACTACTATCTTTAAAATAAATTGTTTTGCCTTCAAATCTGTCAATTTCAGGCTTAGGTTTTATTTTACCATGTCTAATTTTATATAACAATTCACTATTAATTGTTGGGTGAGTAGCTCCAAATTTATGATCTGGCTCTGGTAAGCCGTATATTTTATTAGAACCATTATTAATATGAGCTATAAAACCTGCCAATAAATTACGAAGGTAAATGGGTAAAAAAGTCATTTTTGTTGCAAAAACATCGGTAGGCTTCCCCATTAAAAACTTTGGTATAATTCTGTATCCTCTTCTCCAACTAAGATAAGTTTTTGCACTTACTCGACTAGTTTCTACAGCTACATCACATGCAGAATTCCCTCCCCCAATTACCAATACTTTTTTATTTACAAAAGGTGCTGCTCTCTTATATTGATGTGAATGTAAAAATTCACCCGTAAAATTACCTGGATAACTGGGATACTTGGGCTCCCAATGATGACCATTACAAACAACTAAGTCTGTAAAAATTTCTACATGTTCTTTTTCATTTTTTATGGTGGTAACTTCCCAATCATTTGAGGGGAGTCTAACGCAGCTTTTTACAAGTGTATTAAATTGTATAAAATCATACAAGTTAAAATGCCTGGCATACGATTGAAAATAATTTTTGAGTTCTTCATGAGAAGGATAGTCAGACACCTCTGGCTTAAAAGGGAAATCGTCGTATTGAGATAAGGTTTTTGAACTAATAATGTGAGTGGTCTCAAAAACACTTGAATGACTTTCATTTTCATTATAAATCCAATTTCCGCCTACATCATGATTGTAATCATAAGCTAGAACTTTAATTCCAGCATGACTAATGTTTTTTATTGCTGGTAATCCAGATGGACCAGCTCCTATAACACAAACTCTTTTATTCAATATAAAACCATTTAATTAAAAAACTTCTAAAAAATTTAATCGCCAATAGTAAAGGGAAAATACCTCCAAAAAGTAAAGAAGGGATCATTGTTAATTTATGATAAATACCAATCAGAGTAGACTCAATTTTAAAAAAGTAAAACGCATATAATATCAAAAAATTTACCCAAGGAGTAATTGAAAATATAATCAACTGCTTATAACTCATACTTTAAAAATAGTAAAATCTTAGGACTTGTAATGATAAAACAAACTTACAAAGCATAAAACAATAGCTGCCCACATCACATAAATAAAATGTGAGGAAGGAATCCAAACATAACCTACAATAAGATTTGACATTAGTAAAATGCTCAGCACTATTAAAATTCGCTGCCTTACAATATAAATTTCCATAAATTTTTTAGGTGTAAAAGAAAGCAACAAAAACCCAATTCCTAATACATAGAGTCCTAGAAATCGATAGATCTGAATTAGGTAAGCACTTAATGTAGAGTTTCCATCTATTATAAAAAGATTCTCAAAAGTCATTTGTAATCTTTCTTCATTGGCAACCTGATCTAACATCCATGGCTCTGAACTAACTAACCATCTTATCCCAGAAATACAAAGCGTTATACTTATTATAATGAGGGGGTAACTGATATAATTAATTGATTTGGTTTTCATCTGTAATATGGTTTTTAAGTAATTTAATCAACGAATTTCTTTTTTCTATGTACTTGCTCATAGAAACAATTTTAACTTCCATATAGCTTATTTTTTGAACCATCAATGCCCTAAACCGGTAATTATTTTCCATAATCTCAAAAACACTGTTAGTTAATTTTTCATCACTCGTATTAAACCAGAAATTTTTAGAGTACGTTTTTGAATAATTAATTGCAAAAAATCGATCAGCTTCATTCGCAACTTCTAATTCTAATTGAACTAGATGAACTATTGCTTTGTAATTAATATTGTAAACTTCATCTATAAGTGATTTAAGAGTTGATGATTTTATCAGATTAAAACTTCCATCATTTATGAGTGAATTATAAATTGAGGTAGATGGATTAAAAGTGCCTGCTGACAAGAATGGATTTAATGGAGATAAATTTTCTGGATATTCTTTTATTTTATTTTTAGTTAATGAATCCTTTAAAAACTTACTTACGTAGTACATTTCTCTTACAAAAGCCTTTTTTCTTGATGTTATATAACTTTCATTTGATTCAAGTTCACCAAGAAGACTTTTAAAAATTAATTGTCTATTTGAGTCTAATTCTGTTTCCTCTCTTATGTTTTGAACTAAAAAAGAAAAAGAAATCCCTAAAACAATGACAATAAATTCTAAAGTATACTTAATAAAATATTTTCTAACAGTATTATTCATCATCTCTTTTAATCAAATATAATTAATTTTTAATTCGTAAATATATTTGCTCAGGTTATCTGATTTTATTGTCACCAATAATTATAAAAAAATTGAATAGAGGTTTAAAAAAGGATTAATTATATTTGAAAAACACGTTAAATGAATTTATCTAACTCATTTCGATGGATGTTTTTGCAACTCTTTTATTTTAAAAAAAATTATAAAATAGGATAGAAAAAATAAAAATTATTATGACTAAAATAGCATACATAGGAGCAGGAAGTCTTCAATTTGGACCAATAATTGTCCAAGATATTTTAATGAGTAACATCCTTTCCAAAAATGGATTAGAAATTCACCTCATGGATATTGAAAGGATACACCTTGACCATGTGTTATCGCATGGAGAATATGTAAATGAGAAATTAGGAAGAAATGCAAAAATTATAGCAACTACAAATAGGGATGAAGCAATAAAAAATGCTGATTTTGTCATTTGTGCCCTAGAAAAAGATCGCAATGTATTTTGGTCTCAAGATTTTCACATACCAAGAAAGTATGGTTTTAAACAGGTTTATGGTGAGAATGGTGGCGTTGGGTCACTTTTTCATGCTTTACGAAACATAAAAGTGATAATAGAATTAGCTAAAAAAATGGAAGAATTGTGTCCAGATGCCTTATTGCTTAACTTTTCTAATCCAGAACATAAAATTTGTGAAGCCGTGACACGCTTAACTACTATAAAAGCTATTGGTCTTTGTCATGGAGTATTTATGGGAAGAGAACAATTATCTGAACTTCTCGAGGTACCCTTATCTGACTTACAAACAAAAGCTTGTGGAATGAATCATTTTACTTGGTTTCAAGAAATTATTCAGAAATCTACTGGAGAAGATTTATATCCTAAACTCAAAGAAATTGAACAAAAAGGAGACTGGCTTGCCAAGTGGCATGAACTTGCACTTGGGCGAATTTTATTTAGAAGGTTTGGACTATGGCCCTCACCTGCCTCAAACCATTATGGTGAATACCTCAGGTGGGCAGAAGAGTTTGTAATACCACAACTACAATTCTTTTATGATCCCTATGAGGGACATCCATGGGAAAATAATCAAATACCCGAAGGAGTTTATACACTGGATAAGGTTAATTATGAACGAGAATGGAATAAGGATTGGAGTAAAAAATTATTGCCTGTTGGGTCTACAGAAGACATACAGTTAGAAAATGAAGATGGCACCTTTAAAAACTCAGGAGAAATTGCTACGCTTATCATGGAATCTGTTGTAAGTGACAAGAAACAATGGCTAGAAGCGGTAAATGTACCCAACAAAGGTGCTATTCCTAATTTGCCAGACAACCTTGTAGTAGAGGTACCTGCTTACAGTGACGCTTCCGGCATTAAACCAGTACAAATGAAACCTATACCAGAGGGTATCGCTGCCACCATCAGATTACATGCAAGCATTCATTTACTTCTCGTTGAGGCATACAAGGAACAATCTAAGGATAAACTTCTTCAAGCTATTTTAATAGAGCCTACTGTAAACTCTTATCGCAACGCTGTTGATATGTGCAATGAAATGTTAATCCTGCAAAAAGATGTTTTACCAATACTTAAATAGTTAAAATGAAAAGCTTCAATATAAAATTAGGTAGATGGAATTAGAAAGTTTGGACTGGGCTATTATAATTGGCTATCTTTTTTTGAGCATTGGCATAGGGGTTTTTGTAGTAAAACATAATTCAAAAAATATTACTGATTTTTTTGTGGCAGGACGTAATTTACCGTGGTGGCTTTTAGGTACTTCTATTGCTGCAACATGGTTTGCAACTGATGCTCCACTTGCTGTAACAGCACTTGTTCGTACAAAAGGTATTTACGGTAATTGGCTTTGGTGGTATTTAGGTACTGGTATCATGATGATGGTGTTTTTTTATGCAAAATACTGGCGGAGAGCAGAAATATTAACCGATGCCGAAATGATTGAACTTCGGTACAGCGGAAAGTCTGCATCGATATTAAGGGGGTTTACAGCGGCTTTTTCTGGAATCTTTAAAAACTGTATTTCCTTAGGATGGATAATGCTAGCCATGCTCAAATTTTCAGAAATTATGTTAGGGTGGAGTGCCGAATTTGCTTTGGGAGTAACACTAATATTTGCCTTAATTCATACCCTAAGTTCAGGGATAAGAGGGGTTGTTATTTTAGATATGTTACATTTTTCTGTAGGTACAATTAGTACAATTATTTTAGCTGTTTTAGTTTTGATAGAGGTAGGCGGACCAACGGCTTTAGGTGAAAAGTTAGCTACAAGCTTAGATGCTCCAAAAGGGATCATTGATATGTTTCCAAACATATCTCACATCAGTGTCACAGAAATGATTTCCTTTGTTTGTTTGATAGGAATTTTGTGGTTAGGACAAGCACAAGGAGATGGCTATATAGTGCAACGTTTATTTTCTGCTAAAAATGAAAAACATGCCATAAAAGCATCATTATGGTTTGCTGTTGCTGGAATCGTTATTTTAACATGGCCCTGGATTGTTGTAGGATTGGGATCTATTATTGTACTACCTATCTCAGGAGCTTCAGAAGCTTTGTTGGCAGATCCTGAACTAGCTTACCCTATGATGATTAATGAGGTACTCCCTGTTGGCTTGAGAGGATTATTGGTTGCAGCATTTATGGCAGCGTTCATGAGTACTGTAGATACACATCTTTGCTGGGGAGGTTCTTACATGGTTAATGATATTTATAAACGTTTTATAAACCCTACAGCAAATGACCGTCATTATTTATTTATATCTCGCTTAAGTATTGTGCTTTTACTTTTTTTATCTGCTGTGGCTTTATGGCAAATGGATAGTATTTCTGGAGCATGGATTTATATTATAGAAATCTTATCAGGTATTGCAATTATTTTAATGTTACGCTGGTTTTGGTGGCGTATAAATGCATGGTCAGAAATAACTAGTATGCTTTCAGCTTTAATTCTTGCTAACGGATTTTTATGGGCACAATGGCTATATGATTTAGGATGGATAAGTAATTCTGTTCTGGAAACTGTAAATGAATGGTATCATGAAGATGTGGCCCTTATTCGAGCTACAGTACTATTATTACTTTGCACTACCATAAGCATTATTGTTACGTTTATGACTAAACCCGTTGATAACGAAAAGTTACTTGAGTTTTATAAAAAAGTAAGACCAAAAGGATGGTGGGGTCCAATTGCCAGACAAGTTCCAGAATTGGTAGACAAAAGTTCCTCTAAAAACTCTTGGCTAGGATTTCTCTTTGGAGTTATCTTTTTAAACAGTATTTTATTTAGTGTAGGTCATTCAGTTTTAGGCGCCTATAAAATGGCATTCATATTATTATTTATTGGAGTTGTTAGTGGATGGTTTACCCTAAAATTTGTAACAGCAACAAAAACACAAGAAGCGCATGAGAATCCTTAATTTAAAAGACACACATGAACTGGGTTTAAAGGCTTCAACAATAGTCAAGAACGAACTATTGAAAAACCCAAAACTATTGCTTTGTGCAGCAACTGGAAACTCTCCCCTGCCCTTGTACCAACAATTAGCAGAAGAATTTAAAAGAAAAACAATATTATTTCAACAGATACGTGTTTTAACCCTTGATGAATGGGTAGGACTATCCTCTCCCGTTGGTTCTTGTGATTCTTTTTTGCAAGAACATTTTATAAAGCCGTTAAAGATCTCTAAAGACCGATATTTTTCCTTTAATACATCTGCAGATAACCTAACCGATGAATGTTTGCGTATGCAAGAAGTATTAAAAAAACAAGGACCTTTAGATTTATGTATATTAGGCTTAGGGAAAAATGGTCACCTTGGGTTTAATGAACCTGCTGCAAAATTAGAGCCCCATTGTCATGTTGCAAATTTAACTGACCAATCACAACAACATTCAATGATAGAATATTCAATGAATAAACCCACTCAAGGAATCACGTTAGGCATTCAAGACATTCTATCGTCTAAGCGTATTTTATTATTGGTTTCAGGAACAGGAAAAGAAGAGGCAAAAAAGCAATTATTATCTGGACGTATAAGCTCCGAATGGCCTGCATCAATTTTGTGGAAGCATAATAATGTAGATTGTTTAGTAACTTCAAATAATTAACAAATTATTTAAAATTAAATTTTAGATAACTAAAAAACGGTTACACTTAAAAAAGTATAACCGTATTTATTTTTAAGAAACCCTAATAAGATTTTCTATTAATTATTTAGGAATTCCTATTCCGTCTTGATTTGGAGCCCAAGAACTATGCATAATTTTCCATCCTTGATCTGTGTTCACCCAAACTGAAGAACCTCTGGTGCTGTATGCAACTTCTTTGTTGCTTTCTTTAAACACATAACTTCCTGTTGCATAAAATGTTAAAACAGCCGTTTTCATATCTGGTGAATAATTTACATCCATATTTTCTAAATCAAATCTATTCCAGTCTATTGCTACAGCTTCTTCAAATGATGCTTTGCTAAATTGGTAAAAAGGAGATAAATTAGAATCTCCTGTCATATGATTTATATCTGGATGTTCATACTTTGAATACGTTTTGTAATCTCTAGCTGTGATGGCATCTTGTACCTCTTTTTGATTTTTCATCAATTGCTTAGAAAGATCGTCTTGGTTCACTTTTGCATAATAAATTCTTGCAAAATTCCAATAAGGAGATCCAAATCTAGCAAAATCTACTGCTTTCAATTGAAGCTCAAAAGCCTTTTGATAATCTCCCATTGACGCATAGTGTTCTGCCATTGAATCATATGAATTTGGCCCATCATGCATTTGTTGAGAACGTTTTACGTAGTCCATTGCCATCTCTTTATTTGGTTCACCAAAATCTCCTCTTAAATAAGCATAAGACATCATATTATAAGATGCAGAGGCCTGCTTTGGAAATTTACTGGCAAATGCTTTATAAGTACTAAAGTCTGAAGGTGTTGTCGCTAATAAATTAATTAAAGGACTATCTGGATGTTTGATAACTGCTGATTTTGCAGCTTTAGGTCTGTCAGCTTGAGGAGTCATAAGGAAACCATACCAAGCTTTTTCTTCAGCACTTAATTTTGAAACATTAATTGCTGACAACTTTGATTTTTGACTTCCCCAATTTGGATTAGGACTACTAATAGCGGCCAGAACTAGTTGAGCGCAACCACATTCTGGATCTAAAAGAAGTGCAGACTTTGCCATCCCCATAGCAGGTAAATACTCAAGGTTTGCCATAGATTCAATTGCCTGGTTAGTAATTTTTGCAGAGCTTTTTTTACAGGATGTTTTTTGAACCCACTGAGCGCTTGCAATACTTGAACTCAGAACTAAAATAAATAATAATCTTTTCATAAAAATATAGTGTATTAATTTAACCAAACTTATTAAAATTAATTGTTTTTTACAACTTATTAAGTAGTAACTAAAAAAAAGAATTTGTATTCATACGATATACGTATTTGTATTAGAAATAAAAATTGTACGTATCCCTCTACTTATTCATAAATAGATTATCTTTTTTAACTCAAAATGAGTTATAAATTAAATAAAAAAGCCCCCTAATAAGGGGGCTTAATAATTTTAATAAGAATATTGATTTTACTTTAAAGGAGCTACTTTAAATTTCATTGTTTGTGCAACAAAATCTACTACTCCACTAACTATCATCGTATTTCCATCTGTAACGTTGTCATAGGAATACATTTTAAAAATTTTACCTTCTTTTTTATAAACACCTTGGAGCGTAGCTTTCACTATATCTTCCCCCATCTGTGTCCATGCAAAACCTGTAAATTCTCCACTAGTTGTACTATTGTTATGATTTGTAAAAACATACGATAGATACGCTTTACCATAAGGTCCTGCATCTCCAGAAGCAGAAAGTTCGTAATTAACTCCATCTCTTGTATGAACTGCATCAATGTCAAAGACTGCCTCAAATGTTGTAGCTGGATCCCATTTAATATCTTGAGAAAAAGCTAAAGAAGTAACAAGAAATAATAAATAAACTATTTTTTTCATATTGTAAGGTTTTAATTAATAATAACAAATATAAAATTCACATAAATTATCTAAGTTATAATATTTTTAATACTAGTTTGGTTAACAATATGAGACAAATGTTTAATGTCGCAAGAAAATTTAATCAACCTTTAAATTTTGATACCTCTAGTGTAAATAATTTTCGCGACATGTTTAACGAAGCAAATGATTTTAATCAGGACGTAAATACAAGAGAGGTTGGAGGAGTTACTCTTTGGGATGTAAGTACTGGTAATAATTTTGAATTTATGTTTAGAAATGCATTTGATTATAATAAATCTGTTTCTAATTGGCAGCTTAGTGGTAATGGTCAAATAACGTTACAAAATATGTTTGAAAATGCTGACTCATTTAACCAGGATCTTCTTACCCAATCAGTTACTGTAAATGGAGTGACTTACGATGCATGGGATACATCCAATGTTAGGGAAATGCGTTCCATGTTTTATAGAAATGGCAGTTTTAATGGAGATATTTCTAATTGGGACACTTCCAAAGTCACGGATATGTCTCATATGTTCTTCAACGCCAACGATTATGTTGGCGACGTTTATACCATCGATAATTGGAACACGTCTAATGTCACCAACATGAACAGAATGTTCAGTGGTGCTGTCAACTTCAACGGGGCCATAGGCAGCTGGGACGTTTCGAATGTGCTAAGTTTCAACGGTATATTTGCAAACAATAAGTTCTTCGATCGACCTCTAGATAACTGGAACGTTTCGAATGCAACGGACATGTCCCTCATGTTCTACGATTGTAAAAAGTTTAATCAAGACCTTAGCGGTTGGGATGTAAGCAAGAACAGGGGATACTATGCTATGTTCCTCAATTGCTTCGAATTTGATAACGACTTGAGCGGTTGGAACGTGTCGGGCTCCACGAACATGCGAGATATGTTCTTCAATGCTCGAAAGTTCAACAGTGACTTATCGTCGTGGGACGTTAGCGACAATGTGGACTTTGCAAGGATGTT
>ERZ767114.1272-NODE-1272-length-12216-cov-2.961694_pt1 | contig 12216 bp, 10 predicted proteins | sample MGYA00374952_ERZ767114 | MGnify/ENA primary metagenome ERZ767114 (study PRJEB28939, sample SAMN06267156) | marine metagenome | isolation source: Columbia River Estuary | place: USA:Columbia River Estuary, USA | collected 2012-05-05 ...
CTTCCAAACTACTACCAATACTAAAAGAGAGCCTACTAACCAAGCAAAGATTTTAGTCAGGTCTACCCCCACCAAAAAAGTGGCCTGCGGCTGGATACTTATTAATACAAAAATGAGTGCTGCAGAAGCCAAAGCCAATCGGCTTTGGCGGCAGAATTTACATGGCGGTGTTTGCTCTTTCATAGAGCCTCCTAAAGCTTCAAAAATTTAAACAAAATGGCAAGCTAGCAATACAAAGGGAGTGCTAAAATACTGGCCGACTGCCTAGTTTTAACTCAAAAATGCATAAGCTAAGCGGGATTTGATTATATATATTATCGGCACTTAATTCGCGAGCATTAATATTAAGAAATTACCGCTGTAGTATCGATGAATGTTTTCGAACAAAATCGAGCCGCTAAGTATTTAGATTTTCAGAGTTTCTGCCTACCTATTCTTCCTCATTACAAAATGAATCAAAGATCACTCAACTTCAGAAAGAATAGATCACCAACTACGGCTCTTTGTTTGGTCCAATCATTCCATTTAAATTTGCCAACTTAGCTCTGGATCTCGAACCTACATTCTCTGAACTCTTTGCTCCTACTTCAAAATAAGCTTTGGCCCTTTGATAATTTTTTTGCTCCATCGCGGCATTTCCAAGATAATAGTTCCCCTCCGCCGTTGCCAGCAACGCCTGGCTTCGTTTTATATCGGCAATACCCTTTATTTTGTCTCCACTATCGTAAAGCAACACCCCTCGCTCTAAGTAAGCACTGTAATGATTGAGGTTTTTGCTGATACTAGTAGTGAACGCCCGTTCTGCTCTTCCTGTATCGCCTAACATTTTCCATGCCTTGCCACGCAGCACCCAGAAGGAAAACTCATCTGGCTGAATATCAACCGCTTTGTCTAGCGAGCTTAAGGCTCCTTCTGGATCATTTTTCGCTAGAGCCTTCTTGGCTTTTTCTGCCGCTTCGTACGCGAGTTCATCCTTTTTTAACTGCCTAATAGCTGCCTGGAAGCGCGTCCTACCTCGATCGCCACTCGGCAAAGTTTTAGCCTTTATGCGATTTGCCTCCACTCTCCTCATTGAAGGGGGATGACTAGCAAATAAACCTGACAAGAAGCTGGTTGCTTTGTCTTTACTAAAAGAGACAAAAGTCTCTTGTAATTCCACCGCGCCCTCTGGTTCATAGCCAGATTGAGCCATGTAATCCATACCGTAATAATCCGCCTCAAGCTCATCATCTCGACTATATCTGGCCATCCACGCTGCAGTTCCAAGCTGAGAAGCCAAGCCAACAATCTCCTCGTTCTCCTTCTCTTTGGCACTCACTCCAACAGCCATGACCCCGAGGCTCAGGAGTGTGCCTCGGCTCATTTGGGATGCTCCATGTCTTGCTACAGCATGAACAATTTCATGGCTAAGCACTGCCGCTAGTTGTGCCTCATCTCTGAGCTGTACTAGCAGCCCGCGATTAATTGCAATTTTACCCCCCGGCAGAGCCCAGGCATTGGGAACTGAATTGTTGAGCACTACGAACTCGAAGGGTAAGTCGGGCTGTGCACTATATGTTGCTAATTTTTTACCTACTCCCGCAACATAGCTCTGTAGTTCAGAGTCAAGATAATAATCACCTCCTTGGGCTTGCCGAGAGGGACTATAATTTTTTTCACCCAAAGTAATTTCTTGCTGTTTGGACATCAACAAGAATTCATTTTGTCCTGTCACTGGGTTAACACTGCAGCTTGTTATAAACAGCATAGTAAGGAGTAATAAATAAATCACTTTGATACGCTTAACAGACATATAGCGTCCTCTTTACGGCAGTTAGTCAGTGTGTTTCTATACAACCAATATTGCCGAATTATCGTAAGAAATAATAGAGGTGCAATCGGTTTTGATGTGTTTTACTCTAAACAGTTGCAAAAAAAGTTGATATTATTGAAGGATTCTTGATTGCGTACGCACTTTGCTAGGTAACTAAACATGATGCTCACGGTGATTTCACCCGCCAAAAAACTCGACTACAGTAGCTCTGGTTTTGCCAACCAGCACAGTCAACCAGCCTTCTTAGAGCATTCTAAGGAATTGCTAGAGGGCCTTAAAAAACTGTCGCCTCAAGATGTCTGCGCTCTGATGGGGCTGAGCGACAAGCTCGGTGCTTTAAACTATGAGCGCTTTCAAGAATGGTCAGTGCCCTTCGATAACGACAATGCTAAGCCGGCCGTGCTTGCCTTCAAAGGTGACGTTTACCAAGGTCTATCTGCAGATACCATGTCTGCAGAGGATCTTAATTGGGCCCAAGATCATTTGCGTATTTTGTCTGGCCTATACGGCGTTATGCGCCCACTTGACTTGATGCAGCCTTATCGCCTTGAAATGGGTACCAAGTTTGCCACATCTCGAGGCTCTGATCTTTACGCATTCTGGGATGGAATTATCAACAAAGAGCTAAACACACTCCTCTCATCCCCTGATTCAGTATTGCTTAACCTTGCCTCCAACGAATATTTCAAGGCTGCTAAAGAAAAAACCATTTCTAGTCGAATCGTCACGCCTGTTTTCATGGATAACAAAGACGGAAAATATAAGATCATTAGTTTCTTCGCCAAAAAGGCAAGGGGATTGATGGCTGGTTTTATTATTAAGAATAAAATTAAACATGTAGAGAGTATTAAGGCTTTTGATAGCGACGGTTATAGCTTTAATGATGCTATGAGTGAGGGTGATAAGTGGGTCTTCACCAGAGGATAAGCACCACTAGCTATCTTTCTCAAATCAAATGTTAATTAAATGACTAAACCTTTTTCCCAGGCCTGTGAGAATAATCGTGGTCCGATATCTCAAGTTCTTGAGCGTATCCTCGTTGACTGCCAATCTGTGTTTGAAATTGGCAGCGGCACAGGCCAGCACGCTGTCTGGTTTAGTCGTGCTATGCCACACTTACAGTGGCAAACCAGTGATCGAAAAGAAAACCACCAGGGGATCAAACAATGGATCTCCGATAGTTCGCTGGAAAACATTCATCACCCCTTGGAATTAGATGTCGGTGTGGGGCCATGGCCAGAGGGTCTATTTGACGCTATTTTTACAGCCAATACTGCCCATATCATGGCCTTGTCAGAGGTCGAGCTGATGTTCTCCGGCGTTTCTAAGCTTCTAATATCTGGCGGTCTCTTCTGCCTTTATGGGCCGATGCAATATTCTGGAGTAATTGCTGCTGAAAGTAATCGAGCCTTTGACGCTAAACTGAGAGCAGTAAAATCGACCCAAGGAATACGTGAGTTTAATGACTTAAATAAATTAGCCGCCGCCTTCGGCATGGAACTAATAGAAGATAATGACTTACCCGCCAATAACCAGCTAATTATTTGGCAAAAGCACTAGAAGTATGCTGCCATCGGTTGCTGGGCAATAAGGTAGTCCGCCGCAATGCCAATGAAAATGACCATTCCCACGCGGTGATTGTTTAAAAATGCCGCAAAACATGCCTCTCGATCTCTTTGCCTAGCTCGGCGAAATTGGTTGAAAAAATAACCTGCTGCAACTACTAGGCTAAGAAAATAAACCAGTCCTCTTTGAAACTCGAGGCCCACAAGGGCCATAAGTACGAGAGTAGCAACCTGTAACAATACAATCATCAACAGATCATATTTTCCAAATAATACTGCGGTAGATCGAACACCAATTTCTAGATCGTCCTCCCGATCAACCATTGCGTAATAAGTATCAAAAGCAACAGTCCAAACCACAATCGCTGCAAATATAAGCCAAAGTTCCGTCGGCAATGCCGCTCGCTCTGCTGCAAACGCCATAGGGACAGCCCAGGCAAAGGCGACCCCTAGACCAAGCTGTGGTAAATTTGTAAAGCGCTTCATAAGCGGGTAAATGGCTGTAACTACCGCCCCCACAAACGAAAGCATTATCGTCAGTTGATTTGTCATTAATACCAAGCATAAGGCGACTAATAAAAGCCCAAAGCACAGCCAGAGAGCTTGTTGTGGTTTGATTTCTCCTGCCGGCAGTGGCCGCGTTTTTGTTCGTTCCACCTGCCCATCAACATGGCGATCTGCATAATCATTAATAACACAGCCTGCTGCTCTCATAACAATTAGGCCCAACACAAAAATAATCGTTGTCCCAATTGAAGGTTTCCCTGAACCAGCAAACCATAGAGCCCATAACGTCGGCCACAAAAGAAGATAAATACCAATGGGCCGATCCATACGCATTAGCCGAAGCCATGGGTTTGTCACTCGCGCCGCCCTCGGCTCTACAGAACTGTTCATCACTACTCCTCCAATCCATGATTGTAGTCCTGAAAGCTCGGTAAAAATATTTCACTGACTAATAGAGGCTTGCTGTCGAGACGGAATACCGATCTACGTCCCCACAGATGAGTCATCTGATTACATATGCTCTGTGGAACATGCAGTTCAGCAGCCGTCATGTAAGACGCCGCAACTGGCTCACGTGACATAGAAGGGTCATTAAACAATACCGCGCCTAGTGGCTGACTATCAATGTGTCGAAGTGCCTCCAATCGCCCAGTTAGAGTGGTAAAAGGTAAAATGCTTCTGGCAAAAACCCAAGGGGTGTCCTTACCTTTAAGAATAACCTGTCTAATCAGCACCTCGCTTGAGGGTGGTATATTGAGAGCTCGAGCCTCTGACTCATCTGGCAGTTTCTCTACCTGGCTCAGCACCTCAACAGCAAATTGGTTATGGCTTGCGTCGATCAATCGCTCCGTAAGCGAGCCTCGATCGGACAGCCATTTGTACCAATGCTCGGGTATTTCATGATTATGAAATGAAGAGAGTGGGCGCCAGGCGGCGCTGGCTGGTAATTTAGTTTGTCGAGAAGTAGGCAAAGCTGTCCCTGCGTTAAAGTGAAGTTCTGATTAAATTGTGATTACTGATCATAAATAGAGTCCATACCCTTTGGCCGCTCACGAAACCGTTTGTATTCCCACTGGTACTGCTCTGGCGCCAAAGCTATTATATCCTCTACTCCCTTATTTAAAGCCAGCAGACTGGTCACCTCATCCGTGCTGTAAATATCTTGGGCAGGTGCAACAAAATGTAACTCCCATCCACCAGGCACGCGCAGTGCTGTGCACATTAAAGCCTGACTCCCAGAGCGCTGCAATAGCTTGTGAATCAAAGTCATGGTTCGAACCTCCACGCCCAGTAAAGGTACGAACTCTCCACTCTCAGGAGGAGGCTGCTGATCTGGTAAAATGCCAGTGATTTCACCGCGCTTCAAGGCTTTTATTAACGCCGCAACGCCACGCACATTCGTTGGCACCAACGTCGCTCCGGATTGTTCCCTTGAGGTTTTAATCCAAGTTTCCAGTTCAATCATTCTCGGGGGATCATAAAGAGAGGTCATTGCTTTTTTCTCTCCAGCCCACAAGCCGAGAACCTCCCAATTTCCCTGATGAGGAATAACTAGAATAGTGCCGCGATCATCTGCAATAGCCTGCTCAAAAAGGTCTAGACCCTTTACCGCCACAACTTTTTTGGAAACCCAAGGATTGCCTTTTCGCCAAACCTTGGGCGTCTCCAAAACAGCCTGTGCTAGGTGACTCATACGCTTGTCACAAATCTGCTTAATCTCATCGTCCGACAAGTGCGGGTAACATAAAGACAAATTAATACGTGCTATCCGCGAAGGCTGCGCGCCAATCACCGTAAGGAGCCTCCCCAACCATGCTCCTTTGATTCGAGCAATACTAAGTGGAAGTAAGGAAACTAGTCTCAGCAGCCAGAGGATTAATATGTTCCTCATTAGAAGACGATCCTTTGTGTTAGGGTTAAAAAGCTCACAGTATCCTAGGCCATGGGGCTGTCATCAAAGTATTGCAATTATAGGTTAGTATATCGAAAGGTTAATCCTAGCGACTAACTAAATCATGCTTTTGAGTCAGTTAAACTCTATCTTTATCTTTACGCACCTTTATAATTGACCTTCGACTTGGACACATTATTAATTACGGGTAACTTTCGTGAGTAAACTTTCTGCACCGCCTGATACTTTTCAAGATCTCATTGCCATCCTTCAGAACTACTGGGCGGGAAAAGGATGCGTTATTATGCAGCCACTTGATATGGAAGTTGGTGCAGGCACGTTTCATCCTGCAACCTTCTTGCGTTCTATCGGTCCAGAAGTGTGGAATAGCGCTTATGTTCAGCCTTCTCGACGGCCTACTGATGGGCGTTATGGGGAAAATCCAAACAGATTACAGCACTATTACCAATTTCAAGTAGTCATGAAGCCTTCCCCTAAAGACTTCCAGGAGCTGTATTTGGGCTCTCTGCAGGCAGTTGGAGTTGACACCTTGATTCACGATGTTCGATTTGTTGAGGATAACTGGGAATCACCAACCCTCGGGGCCTGGGGTTTAGGCTGGGAAGTTTGGTTAAACGGGATGGAAGTTTCGCAGTTTACTTACTTCCAACAAGTCGGAGGCCTCGAATGCTATCCAGTTACTGGAGAGATTACTTACGGTTTAGAGCGCATCGCTATGTACCTGCAGGGAGTCGATAGTATCTATGATCTTATTTGGGCCCATGGCCCAGATGGAGATGTAACCTACGGCGACGTTTTTTTGCAAAATGAAGTTGAGATGTCTACCTTTAATTTTGAGTATGCTGATGTCGATTTTTTGTTTTCCGCTTTTGATCAGTATGAAAAAGATTGCCGCCGTCTTATTGATAATAATCTTCCCCTTCCAGGCTATGAAATGGTGATGAAAGCATCCCACACGTTTAACTTACTGGATGCCCGCAAAGCAATTTCCGTAACGGAGCGTCAGCGCTATATCCTTCGAGTAAGAACTCTTGCCCGAGGTGTTGCCCAAGGGTACTTCGACTCAAGACTGGCGGCCGGCTTCCCCTTGGCATCGCCTAATATCGCTAAAGAAGTCCTTGCTCGTCACGCCGGAGAAGATAAATGAAATCCGATTTCTTATTTGAGTTAGGCACAGAAGAGTTGCCGCCGAAGGCTCTTTTATCCTTATCCCGTGCGTTCACCAAAAGCATCCTTGAGGGTTTTATTGCTCAAGGCTTGGCCTTTGAGGATAGTACTTCCTATGCGGCTCCAAGGCGCTTAGCTATATACATCAAAGGATTAGACGATCGTACCCCTGACTCTGACATTGTGGCATGGGGACCTCCTGCAAGAGTGGCTTTCGATGGTGCAGGGGCGCCAACTAAAGCAGCGGAAGCTTTCGCCAAGAAAAACAAAATAGCCTTATCTGATTTATCTGCAAAGATTGAGAATGATGGCCAGCAAGATAAGCTTTGTATGCGACACACCGAACCTGGTAAAGACTCCGCCGAGCTATTCGGTTTGGTAATTAATAGCTGCTTGTCCAGTTTGCCCATTCCAAAGCGAATGCGCTGGGGAAGCAGCAGAGATGAGTTTGTTCGTCCAGTACAGTGGGCTGTGCTTATCTTTGGTGATCAAGTTTGTGAAGAAACGATACTTGGTATCAAGAGTGGAAATATCAGCCAGGGGCATCGGTTCCATGGCCCAGGTGACATCTTGATAAAATCCCCAAAGAGCTATGAGAAGCAGCTCCGCAGCGCTAAGGTAGTCGCGCAGTTCGATGAGCGAAAGCAGATAATCCAAGAAGGGGTTTCTTCTTTGGCGAAGAGCATCAAGGGAGAGGCTGTGATTGACGAATCCCTATTAAATGAAGTCGCCGCTCTCAATGAATGGCCGGTGCCACTGTTGGGGCAATTTGAGAAAACCTTTCTGTCAGTACCCGCAGAAGCTTTAATTTCGTCCATGAAGGAACACCAAAAGTATTTCCACGTTATAAATAGCAAAGAAGAGTTACTCCCCGCTTTTATAACGGTAGCAAATATTGTAAGTAAAGACCCAAAGCAAGTAATCGCAGGAAATGAGCGAGTAATTCGACCTCGTTTAGCTGATGCCGCATTCTTTTATGAAAATGACGCTAAACAATCTCTCGAGCGTAGGCGAGAGGCTCTAAAGAAAGTCGTGTTTCAAGACAAACTCGGCTCCGTATTTGACAAAACAGCTCGCGTGGCGGCGGCGGCCGAAGCCCTGTCAAATTTCACGGCCGCGGATCCTTCGCTTGCTCGCAGGGCAGCAGAATTAAGTAAATCTGATTTAGTTTCTGACATGGTTGGGGAGTTTGCAGACCTACAAGGCATTATGGGTAGGTACTACGCGCTCAACGACGGAGAGGACCACCAAGTTGCTGAGGCACAGCTGGAACAATATCTTCCTCGGTTTTCAGGGGATCAAGTTCCGTCAACTGAGGTGGGTACGACACTAGCTTTGGCAGATAAATTAGATACCTTAGTGGGTATATTTAGCATTGGACAACAACCTTCAGGGTCAAGGGACCCTTTTGCGCTAAGAAGGGCCAGTCTTGGGGTGTTGAGGATAATCATCGAGCGTCGAATAGATCTTGATTTGAACAAGGCAATCTTAATTGCCGCGAGCCAGTTTGGTCTCAAAGGAGAGACTCTCGAAACAATACGTTTGCAAGTACTTACATACATATTGGATAGATTTAAATCTTGGTATAAAGAAGAGGGTCTCAAAGCCGAAGTTTTCCTCTCTGTCGCCTCGCTAAATCTTTCAAACCCTCTGGATATTGACGCCCGAGTAAAGGCCATCTCAGCATTTTCAAAGCTGCCGGAAGCCCAAGATCTCGCAGCCGCTAACAAACGCGTAACAAATCTTTTGTCCAAACAGCTAAAAGATCGACAGCCCTCAGAGATAGATCTCGCTCTATTGGAAGATGGGAGCGAAAAGGGCCTCGCAAGTGCAATTGAAGCCCTGTCGGTTGTCTCGAAGCCTCTGATAGAGAAGCGGGACTACGACGCCGTGTTAAAAAACCTGGCGACATTGCGAGATCCTGTCGACGCTTTTTTCAATGATGTAATGGTCATGTCAGACGATCGAGCCGTTCGAGAAAACCGTCTAAGCTTGTTACACAGCCTTCGGCGTTTATGCATTAACGTCGCTGATATCGCTCAGATGGCAGCAAGCAAATAGTCTTGAAACTGACGAGAGTACAAAATCTGACTCTAGCGTTACGCGCCATCTTATTCAATTTTGGCTTAATGCTTATTGTCATAATTTTAGGTCTTATTTCCTGCCTGATTTGGTGGCTTCCCCTCGACGAACGCCAAAAAATTGCTACACGGGGAAATCAAGGGATTATGATATGGCTTCGCCTGATCTGCGACATCAATGTCACGGTAACAGGCCTAGAGAACGTCCCGAATGGGCCCTGCGTTATTTTGAGCAATCACCAAAGTGCATGGGAATCTTTCTATTTTCAATGGCTCTTTCGACCTGTAAGTTTTGTCTTAAAGCGAGAATTATTTTGGATCCCCTTCTTCGGCTGGAGCCTAGCCGCTATGGCACCTATCGGGATTCGCCGATCTCACCCAGCCGGTGCCATGCGGCAAGTTTTTAAGCTTGGGCAAGAGCGACTATCTAAAGGAATTAAGATAGTTATTTATCCAGAGGGTACGCGCAATCCTAACGGCCAATTAGGTGCCTTCAAAACAGGAGGTGCAGCCCTTGCTAAATTATCTGGCGTCCCCATTTTGCCGATATCCCACAATGCCGGAGCCCACTGGCCGGCTACAGGTTGGTTAAAATATTCCGGGACAGTGCAAGTAACCATAGGCCCTGCTATCGATTCATCGTTGGATAACGCACGAGGTCTGACGGACAAGGCACGCTCTTGGATAGCTTCCTCGCTGGGCGATAATATTTCCAAGGCCTAAATGAAATCTCGCAAAGATTACACGTCTAGATTAACCACGGATAACGCATTAGTTTCAATGAAGTCTCTTCTCGGCTCTACTTGATCGCCCATCAAAGTCGTAAACATTTGATCTGCAGCAATAGCGTCTTCAATGGTCACCACAAGCATCCTTCTACTTTCAGGATCCATCGTAGTCTCCCAAAGCTGCTCAGGATTCATCTCCCCCAAGCCTTTGTATCGCTGAGTATTTATCCCTCGCCGAGACTCTGACATCAACCAATCTAAAGCCTTTTTGAAACTAGTCACTTCCTGTATCCGCTCGCCTCGCTTTACGTAAGCACCCGGCTCTATCAGTCCTTGAAGCGTCTCCCCCAATTGAACAATGGCGCCATATTCACTGGATACGAAAAAGTCTCGACTAAGTGTGTGGTAATGAGGAACGCCGTGGGCGGTAATTTCAACGTTTGGCAAAAAGACTTTTCGCTCTTTATCCTCTTTCACACTGACCTGATAACGATGAGTCCCAGTATCCGACTCTTCAAGTTTTTCCTGGAGTTCGGCGCACCATGCAGCAACTTCGCTGCTTTTTTGAAGAAGTTTACTATCTAAACCCCTAACATAAATTAGTGATTCGAGTATATCTAGGGGGTATACAAGAGACATTCTATCCATGAGCCCACTAACGCTTCTAAATTGTCCTACTAGCGACTCCAAAGCCTGCCCTTGGAGTGGAGGAGCGCTCGCATTGACATGCAAACTGGCACTCTCTAGTGCCTTTTGAGTTAAATATACTAACAGGGCCGCATCATCTTTCACATATTGCTCATTTTTCCCTTTACTTACTTTGTAAAGAGGGGGCTGGGCTATAAATATATGACCATTTTCTACCAACTCCCGCATCTGTCTGAAGAAAAAAGTCAGTAGCAACGTACGGATATGAGATCCATCCACATCAGCATCCGTCATGATGACGATAGTATGGTAGCGTAATTTTTCTAAATTAAATTCTTCCGCCCCAATACCGCAACCTAAAGCTGTGATCAAAGTGCCTATTTCTGCACTAGAGAGCATTTTATCGAACCGTGCTTTTTCAACGTTCAATATCTTGCCTTTCAATGGCAAAATAGCTTGAGTTTTCCGCGCCCGGCCTTGCTTAGCCGACCCTCCTGCTGAGTCTCCCTCCACAAGGTACAACTCAGAAAGAGCGGGATCTTTTTCCTGACAATCTGCAAGTTTCCCAGGCAATCCTGCAATGTCTAGAGCACCTTTGCGCCTCGTCATCTCTCTTGCTTTGCGCGCCGCCTCTCTCGCTCGCGCTGCATCTATCATTTTCCCGACCACCGCTCGCGCTTCTTGGGGAAACTCCATCAGATAATCATTAAACTTATCGCCCATCTCTTGCTCAACTGCCGTCTTCACCTCAGAACTTACCAACTTGTCCTTTGTTTGCGAAGAAAACTTTGGGTCAGGCACTTTAACGGAAATTATTGCTGTCAAGCCCTCTCTAGCGTCATCCCCTGTTGTATTTACCTTTGATTTTCCGTTAATTCCCTCTTTTTCTATATAAGTGTTCAAACCCCTAGTCAAAGCAGAGCGAAATCCGGCCAAGTGGGTGCCGCCGTCTCGCTGTGGAATATTATTGGTATAACACAGGATATTTTCTTGGAATCCATCATTCCATTGCAGAGCAACCTCTACACTGGTTCCATCTTCTCGATCATTGCTAAAATGCATGATCTTGTTCACAGTGGTTTTATTAGTATTTAGGTATTCTACAAAGGCGCTCAATCCACCATCGTACGCATATACGTCTTCTTTCCCGGTCCGTTCGTCATGCAAAACAATACGAACCCCTGAATTAAGAAAGGACAACTCACGCAACCGCTTTGCTAGCTGATCAAAGTGGAACTGAATATTGGTGAATGTATCTTCTGAGGGGACAAAAAACACCTCTGTTCCTGTCTCCTCTGTCTCTCCAATGACCTCCAAAGGACCGTCCGGAACACCGTGTGAATAGGTTTGCTCATGAACCTGGCCGTTTCTGCGGATAGTTAGCCTCATAGTTTTAGACAAGGCATTTACAACAGCAACCCCAACACCATGTAACCCGCCAGATACCTTATAGCTATTGTCGTCAAACTTTCCACCTGCATGCAGTACCGTCATGATAACTTCCGCTGCCGATACACCCTCATCGTGCATTTCCGTGGGTATTCCACGGCCATTATCAAAAACGGAGATTGACTCATTAGGGTGAATCACGATGCGAATTTCTGAACAATGCCCAGCCAAGGCCTCATCAATAGAATTATCAACTACCTCAAATACCATGTGGTGCAAGCCTGTGCCGTCATCAGTGTCTCCAATGTACATGCCAGGGCGCTTTCTCACCGCGTCCAACCCTTTTAACACCTTAATACTCGACGAGTCGTAGTTTTCTTCTTCAGCCATAACGATTTATTTCCTG
>ERZ767114.1279-NODE-1279-length-12160-cov-2.116279_pt1 | contig 12160 bp, 9 predicted proteins | sample MGYA00374952_ERZ767114 | MGnify/ENA primary metagenome ERZ767114 (study PRJEB28939, sample SAMN06267156) | marine metagenome | isolation source: Columbia River Estuary | place: USA:Columbia River Estuary, USA | collected 2012-05-05 ...
AGCTATATTAATCAGAAGAATAAATTATTTTCAACTATAAAACAACAATTAGACCAAAATTTGTATTTAACAATATCATTAGGAGGGTTATATTATTTTTTGATAACTCGACAATTAAAGATTTTATCTTTTGCACTTAAAGGATTTTTTGAAGATAGAGCAGCGCTGAGGGCCTCATCGCTTACCTATTTTACTATGCTGTCGATACTGCCAATCGTTGCAATGGCCTTTGGAATTGCAAACGGTTTTGGGTTTGAAGACCGGATGAATGAATTTATCACTAATAAATTAGCAGACCAGCCAGAGCTAATCAAAATTATTATTGATATGTAAAATCTAATCGAATTTAGAATAAATATTATTAAAATATTACAATATTTTATCTAAATTCAATTTTTATAATTATAATAATGTATCAAATAATATAATTAATTGGATTACAGATTTTTATGATCCAGAATCTGGAGCACTAAATTTTGATTTTGAGGATGAGGTGATACAAAGTAGCGTATTAGTTTTTGGTGGTGAAATTAAGAATGAGAGGTTTGCATAATGGAAATGTATATTTTATTAGGGTTCGTTTTATTGTTATCTATATTTCTGGGATTAGAGCTTATTGCAAAAGTTCCCAGCACTTTGCATACACCTTTAATGTCTGGAGCTAATGCTATTTCTGGCATTGCTTTGGTTGGAGCTCTGATGCTCTCTGGTGATGGCCAAACTCAGAATCTTTTAGCTTTTGGAGCAATTTTATTTGCTTCAATTAATGTTTTTGGTGGCTATCTTGTAACCAACAGAATGCTTAGCATGTTTAAAAAGAAATAATCTTATGGAATCTATAACTAATATTTCAGCAATTCAAAATCTTGTTTACATAGGATCCTCAGTACTATTTATTCTTGGTATCAAAATGCTAGGGAAAGAGGCTACTGCTGTAAAAGGTAATTATTTATCAGCTTTGGCAATGTTTTCGGCTGTTGCTATTACCTGCCTGAGTCTAGAAATAGATTACAAAGTTATTGTTGCAGGAGTTCTTCTTGGAGGTTTGATTGGCTCTGCAATTGCTATTAAGGTCAAAATGACTGCTATTCCAGAAATGGTGGCTCTATTTAATGGGTTTGGAGGACTGGCAACCTTTCTAATTGCATGGTCACAGTTCAACGCTCCAGACAATTCATTATTTCAGCATGCATTAATTATGCTCACAGTTTACATCGGCGGCATAACTTTCTCAGGGTCATTGGTAGCATATGGAAAATTATCAGAACGAATTAAATTAGGCAAAGGATCATGGATTACAAATGTATTGATCTCATTCTTTTATTTAAGCCTTCCAGCCTTAGTTTATGTAATATTTGAACCATCTATCTCAACAGTTATCCCATCAGTGCCTTCTTACTTTTTATTCTTTTTAGGGCTAACTTTAATTGCTGGCTTGGGATTTGTTACACCAATAGGCGGCGGCGATATGCCGGTTGTTATATCACTTTTGAACTCTCTTTCAGGAATTGCCGCTGCATTTGCCGGTCTCTTACTCTTAAATAATGTTTTGATTGTTGCCGGCTCGCTTGTTGGAGCCAGTGGATTAATACTTACCGTTATTATGGCCAAGGCTATGAATAGAACAATCGGTAACATTTTATTTGTTGGTTATGCCTCAGCAATACAATCTTCAGGGGAAGTGGAGCAAGGAGAGGTTAAGCCTATCAGTGCTGAAGATGCATATTTAATTTTAGAGAATGCTTCTTCGGTTTTAATTGTTCCAGGATATGGAATGGCTGTAGCGCAAGCTCAGCATGTTGTGAGAGAGATGGGCGAGCTGTTGGAAGAAAATGGTACCGAAGTTAAGTATGGAATCCACCCTGTTGCAGGAAGAATGCCTGGTCATATGAATGTATTGCTTGCAGAAGCAAATGTTTCTTACGATCTTCTGGCGGAGCCTGATGATGTGAATCCAGCCATGGACTCTGTTGATGTTGCTATTGTTATTGGTGCCAACGATGTTGTTAATCCATCTGCTACCGAAGAAGAGGGAAGTCCGATTTATGGGATGCCTATTATAGAAGTGCATAATGCTAAAACTGTTTTTGTTCTTAAAAGATCAATGTCTTCCGGTTTTGCGGGCGTTCAGAACCCATTGTTTTTCCGAGAAAATACGCGAATGTTATTTGGTGATGCAAAAGAGTCAATCGGCTTAGTTGTATCCGAATTTAAAGACTAAAAAACTCTCTAAGTATGGTAAAATTTCACTTGAAAATAGTGAAATTTTCACTGTACAAAAACTGATGTTTCTAGGCTTTAAAAATGACTGATTTTGCAAAAGAAATCCTACCAATTAATATCGAAGATGAGCTTAAGCAATCCTTCCTAAGCTATGCCTATAGCGTCATCCATAGTCGGGCTTTACCAGATGTTAGAGATGGGCTGAAACCAGTCCACAGACGCATTCTATTTGCAATGCATATTCTGAGAAATACCTACAGACAACCATACAAAAAATCTGCCAGAGTAGTTGGTGATGTCATCGGAAAATACCACCCCCACGGAGACTCTGCCGTTTATGAGGCAATGGTTAGAATGGCTCAAGATTTTTCCATGAGATATATGCTAGTTGAGGGTCAAGGTAACTTTGGTTCAATAGATGGTGATTCCCCAGCGGCCATGAGATATACCGAAGTCAGAATGGCTAAAATCACTGACATGATCCTGAATGATTTAGACAAAGATACTGTGAGTTTCTCCCCTAATTATGATGGCAGCGAACAAATCCCAGATGTTATGCCCACAAGAATTCCAGCTTTGCTGGTAAATGGTTCTTCTGGTATTGCTGTTGGAATGGCAACCAATGTCCCACCTCATAATTTAACCGAGGTGCTAAATGCTTGTTTACTTTTGCTTGATAATCCAAAAGCCAGCATAGATGACATCATTCAAATTATTACGGGTCCAGATTTTCCAACTGGTGGGACCATCGATGGTAGAGCAGGAATTTATCAAGGCTATAAAACTGGTCGAGGCATTGTGCATGTTCGCGCTAAAACCTCTGTCGAAACTGATGCCTCTGGCAAGAGCTCACTAATTATTAATGAAGTTCCTTACATGGTTAATAAAGCTAGAATGCTTGAAAGAATTGCGGAAATGGTCAAGGAAAAGAAGATTGATGGCATTAGTGAAATTAGGGATGAGTCTGATAAAGATGGTTTAAGAGTTGTCATAGAAGTAAAACGCGGCGAGTCAGTTGAAGTTTTAGAAAATAATCTTTTTACACAGTCTCAATTAGAGTCTTCTTTTGGAATTAATATTACTGTCTTGGTAGATGGTCAGCCTCGAGTATTAAACATTAAAGAGGTTTTAGAAGAATTTATTAAGCATCGTCATGATGTTGTGATAAAAAGAACTAAGTTTGATCTTAGAAAAGCCAAGGAAAGAGGTCATATTGTAGAAGGACTTATGGTAGCTATTGCAAATATTGATGCAATTATTACCATCATTAAAAAATCTAAAGATACCAAGATTGCTGCAGTTGAATTATGCAAAAAAACTTGGAAGGCTGGACCTATAGAAGCAATCCTCAAAAAAGCTGGTACAGATGCCTGTAGACCAAAGGGCTTATCCAAAGAATATGGAATTCAAGGCAAAAATTATAAATTATCACCTGAACAGGCCAAATCAATTCTTGAGTTAAGGCTGGGTCGTCTTACTGGTTTAGAGCAAGATAATCTTTCAGCTGAGTTTAATGAAATTTTAGCAGTTATCTTAGAATTACAAAAAATACTTGATGACAAGGACACACTTTTAACATTAATTAAAGATGAGTTAATTGAGGTTAGAGAAAATTTTGGGGATGAAAGAAAAACAAACATCAATGATACTCGTCATGATATTTCAAATGAAGATTTGATTCCCGAGGAAACTCGAGTTTTAACTCTCTCTAGAAGTGGATACGCTAAGACTCAACCTTTAGATGAGTACAGAGAACAAAGAAGAGGCGGAGTTGGCAAGGCAGGAGCTTCAGTAAAAGAAGAAGACCTTATTCAAAATTTATATGTCTTAAGCTCTCATAGTCAGCTACTTTGCTTTACCACTAAGGGAAAAGTTTTTTGGCTTAAAGTGTATGAAATTCCTGTTGCAACAAGAACCTCGAAAGGCCGACCTTTAGTGAATATGTTGAAATTGGATGATGACGAGACCGTTACTCAGATTTTACCGGTTGATGAGTTCTCAGAAGATAAATTTGTTTTTATGGCCACCAGAAATGGGGTCGTGAAAAAAACAAACTTAAACCTTTTTCATAAGAAATATAAATCAGGCATCAAAGCAATTCGGTTAGATGATGACGATAAGCTTGTCGGCACTGTTATTACAGATGGCGATGATGATATCTTACTATCTTCATCCTCTGGCAAGTTAATTCGATTCCATGAATCAAAAGTTAGGCCAATGGGCAGAACAGCAAGAGGGGTTAAGGGCGTATCTTTGAAAGAAGATATGAAAGTGATTTCATTGATGATTGGTGATGCGAATAAGAAAATTCTTTGCTTATCAGAAAATGGCTATGGCAAACAAACAAGGCTGGAAGACTTTCCTTCCTATAATCGTGGCGGTCAAGGTGTTATTGCATTAAAAACAAGCGATAGGAATGGAAGAATGGTTTCTGCAGTGGCGGTAGATGAGAATGATGGAATTATGCTCATCAGTGATAAAGGTACGTTAATTAGAACTGCAGTTAGTCAGATTCCTACTCTTGGAAGAAATACGCAAGGTGTAAAAGTTATCACTCCTAAAGATGGTGAAAAATTAATCGAGGGAGTGCGAATTCCTCCTGAAGAAGACGACGAAGAAACTGCTGACGCAGAAGAATAATGCGTAACTGGAATTTTTCTGCGGGGCCAGCAGCTATCCCTGAAGAGGTTTTAAAAGAGACTCAATCCGAACTTCTGGAATGGAATCAGTCTGGCATGTCAGTCATGGAGGTTAGTCATAGATCCCCTGAATATATTGAAGTTGCCTCTGCAGCACGACAAGACCTAATTGACTTACTAGATATTCCTGATAATTATCAAGTTCTATTTTTACAAGGTGGAGCAACTCTTCAGTTTTCTATGATTCCAATGAATTTTGCTGCAGATAAAACAGCGGATTATTTGCTCACGGGAAGTTGGTCAAAAAAAGCTATTGCAGAGGCTTCAATGATTACCACAGTAAATACTGTTGCGTCATCAGAGACATCAAATTTTCAAAATGTTCCGGATGCTGCTGAGTGGAATCATACAAATGATGCTGCTTACTTTCACTATGTTGCGAATGAAACGATTCAAGGCAATGCTTTACATCAACCACCCGAGACAGAATCACCATTAATTGCAGATATGTCCTCTGTTATTCTCAGTGAACCTATAGATGTTTCTAAATTTTCAATGATATATGCTGGAGCCCAAAAAAATATAGGCCCAGCGGGCTTAACCATATGCATTATTAAAGATGAGTTTTTGGCAACAGCATCAAATGAACTGCCGGGAATGCTGCAATATTCAAAGCATGCAGAATCCGATTCCATGTTTAATACTCCGCCGACTTTTGCATGGTATTTAGCAGGTAAAGTTTTTTCATGGCTTAAAACTAATGGAGGGTTGGAAGCTATTGCAAAAATTAATCACACCAAGGCAAAGACTTTGTATCAATTTATAGATACATCAGATTTTTATTCAAACCCAGTGGCTATTGCCAATCGGTCAATAATGAATGTTCCATTTATTTTGAAGGATTCTAATTTAGACGCTCAGTTCTTGCATGATTCTAAGAATGCAGGTTTACTAAACCTAAAAGGGCATAGATCTATTGGTGGAATGCGAGCAAGTATATATAACGCCACACCTCAAGATGCTATAGATGCTTTAATAGAATTTATGAGAGAGTTTGAGAAAAAACACGGATAACACTGTGAGTAAAGATAAATTACAACCTATTCGCGACAAGATTGATGCCATTGATCTTAAATTACTGAGCTTGATCCAAAAAAGAGGAAACTTAGCTCATAAAGTTGGTGAAATTAAAGGCTTGCTTGATAAAAATGCTTCGCTATATAGACCTGATCGAGAGGCTGAAATCCTAAGAAACCTTGCGAAACTTAACAATGGCGTGATCTCAGATAAGAAAGTGAAATCAATTTTTAAAGAAGTGATATCTGCTTGTTTATCCTTAGAAGAGGAGTTAACTATTGCGTATCTCGGACCCCGTGGCACTCATTCAGAAGCTGCGCTTGTTCAGCATTTTGGGTCATCAGTCAAAGATAATCCTAGAACTTCTATCGAAGATGTATTTCATCAAGTAAGTGCTGGAGCAGCTAATTTTGGTCTTGTCCCAGTGGAAAATTCATCTGAAGGAGTTGTGAATTCAACCCTTAACTGCTTAACGGATAAAAATTTAAAAATCTGTGGTGAGACGTATCTCTCTATCCATCATCAGCTTGGATCTGCAAAAAAGTTTAATCTTTCTGATGCAAAAATTGTTGCCTCTCACCCCCAGGCACTTGGGCAATGCAGCAAATGGCTTGATGCTAACTTGCCTAATGTCCAACGGAAATTAACCTCAAGTACAGCAGAGGCTGCTAAATTTGTTAAAACAGAAAAGAATGCTTTATGCATTGTTAGCTCTATTGCGATTTCAAGATATAACTTGTATCACCATTCTAAGGATATAGAAGATTTTACAGAAAACAGAACAAGGTTTTTAATTATTGGAAACATTGATGTTGATCGAACCTCCAAAGATAAAACTTCTTTTTTAATTCAGACTGCCAACAGGCCTGGCGCCCTTATTGAGCTTTTAAAACCCTTTCAAAAAAGAAAAATTAACCTCAGTAGAATTGAAACTCGGCCATCAAGATCATTGGCAGATACCCATAATTTTTTTATAGATAGTGATGGGCATCAAAAAGATCCTAAGCTTAAGCAAGCGATTGCAGAGCTTAAGTCCATTGGTTCTATGGTTCGAATTCTAGGTTCTTATCCGTCAGAATCATGAGTGCTGACTTATTGCAGAATCTTAACCCTGGGATTGCTGACCTGCATCCATATGAGCCTGGAAAATCAATTGATGAGGTTATGCTCGCATATGGTCATACAGAGGTTGTCAAATTAGCTAGCAATGAGAATCCTCTTGGAGCATCTCCCAAGGCTTTAGCAAAACTTAAGAGCTTGCCAGGTAGTTTTCATCTGTATCCAGATGGAAACGGAACTAAACTGAAGAACGTTATTGCCAAACATGAGAAACTTTTAAGCGAAAATATTATTTTAGGTAATGGGTCTAATGAAATATTGGAGTTAGCTGCTCGAGCTTTTTTAAATCCAGGATCTTCTGCTGTTGCATCTTGTCATGCGTTTGTGGTCTATAAGATTGTGACACAGTCATCTGGAGCAACCTTAATTGAAGTTCCAACCATAGATTGGGGGCACAATCTTGAAGCATTCCCTGCAAACATCAGAGATGATACAAAAGTAATATTTATTGCCAATCCAAATAATCCAACTGGGACCTATAATTCTCATCAAGAAGTACATTGCTTGCTTAAAAATATCCCGTCCTCTATTTTAGTTGTATTGGATTGTGCTTACTTTGAATATGTTAAAAAAAGTGATTATGTAGATCCTTTAGCACTTTTAAATGAATTTGATAATTTGCTCGTGACTAAATCCTTTTCAAAAATTCAAGGCCTTGCGAGTGCAAGAATCGGTTATGGAATTGGTCAGCCAGAGTTAATAGAAGTTCTCAATAGAATTAGACAGCCCTTTAATGTAAATTCATTTGCTCAAGAGCTGGCGTGTGAGGCTATTAATGACAAAGAGCATATTAAAAAAAGTATAGATTTAAATCTTGCAGAAGGAACTTTTCTTTTTGCAGAGCTCACTCAGCTTGGGCTGGAATGCATTCCGTCTGTAGGAAACTTCATCTCTTTTAAGGGTAATTTTAATGGTAAGGAGATGTTTACAAGTCTCATGGAAAAGGGGGTGGTTGTGAGACCAATTGATTTGTATGGTATGCCAGATTTTCTTCGGGTTACCATCGGAACTCATCAAGAAAATGTGCGTTTCTTGGCTGAGCTAAAAGGGCTGCTATGAAGATTATTATTATTGGCCTTGGTTTAATTGGGGGCTCTATAGCTAAGCAATTAATGGCAAAGAATGAGATGACAATTCTTGCATATGACTCAAATCAAAACAGCATTCAAAATGCCCTAAATAAATCAAATATTCATGGAGCAATTGCACATCTCGATGAGCTTCAATTGCCTGAGCATGAGAATTCTTTAATAGTTATTGCGACACCGCCAAAAGCCAGCCTAGAAATTTTGCGTTCGTTAAGCCCATTGTTTAACTCCAGTATTACCATCACAGACACCTCAAGCATCAAATTACCAGCTGAAATTATTTTAAATGAATTCAATAATCCAGGTAATATCATTCTCTCTCACCCCATTGCAGGCTCTCATAATTCTGGCGAGCAACATTCTCAAGATAACTTATTCTTTGATAAAAACGTCATTGTGTCTGCTTTACCTACTGCAAATAAAGAGCATCTTCAAAAGGTGAAATTATTATGGGAGGCTTTGCAGTCAAGAGTCATTGATCTTGATAGCAAAACTCATGACTATATTTTTGCGCATTCAAGCCATCTGCCTCACTTTGCATCATATGCTCTTCTCATGACCCTAATGGATTTAAAAGAAGAGAATATTGCACAATTCTCTGGCGGAGGTTTTGGAGAGTTTTTAAGATTGACGTCATCATCTCCAGAAATGTGGGCTGATATTTTTGCTCTTAATAAAGATAATATTAATGCCAGCATTGACAGTTTTATTGGTAATTTAAATCATCTCAAATCTACTATTAGTAAAGAACCTGCAACTATTCAAGCATTGTTAGCAGATTTAAAAAATTTCAAGGAAGAAAACTATTGAATCTTACCTCAACCCCTGAAAGCTCGCTCACAGGGTCAGTCAGTTGCCCGGGAGATAAATCAATCTCTCAGCGCGTTTTAATGATCTCTTCATTAATAAATGAACCAATAAAGATTAAAGGTTTCTTAGATGGTGAAGATCCTTTGTCCACAATGCACGCACTAAATCAGATGGGTGCGGAAATAGAGATTCATCCAAAAAATGTTATTCAACTTAAAAAAAGCCTTACAGGCTTTGTGGAGCCCATTGATCCTTTGGATCTTGGTAATTCTGGGACTGGCCTTAGATTGATGCTAGGAATGATTGCTGGTTTAGGAATAAAAACTACGTTTAAGGGAGATAACTCCCTATCGCAGCGACCCATGAGCAGAGTCTTAGATCCTTTAAGTGCTATGGGAGCAGATATTACTTCCAATAATGGAATGCTGCCCATTGCATTAAATAAATCTGTTCTTGATGATGATTTTGTCTATGAGTTACCTGTGGCAAGTGCTCAGGTGAAGTCGTGTATTTTATTGGCTGGTTTAGCAGCCCAAAAAACAGTCACAATTATTGAGCCAATTCAAACTCGTGATCACACAGAAAGAATGCTAAAGAATTTTGGAGCAAATATTACCATTGCCCAAAAAGACTCAAAGAATATTATCTGCCTTGCAGGCAAAGCCTCTTTAAAAGCTATGGATTATCAAGTGGTAGGAGATATTTCATCAGCAGCTTTTTTAATAGTAGGTGCTCTTATTAGTCAATCAGAAAAATTAGAGATTTGTGATGTTGGAATGAATCCAAGTCGAATTGGAATATTGAGTGTGTTGCGAGATATGGGAGCTAGAATCGAAATTAAAAATGCTAGGGAAGAATCAGGTGAGCCAATCGCAGACTTAATAGTCCTTCCATCCAAACTATCTGGAGTTATTCTCGATGGATCTATTATTCCTAATATTATTGATGAGATTCCTATTTTATCAATTGCAGCTGCATTTGCAGAAGGCAATACTATTATTAGAGATGCAGCTGAGCTTAGAGTTAAAGAATCTGATCGCTTGAGTGCCATCTCTAACGGGTTGGCAAAGTTAGGTGTTGTCCATGAAAACCTTGATGACGGAATAAGAATTCAGGGCAATCCAGGGTTGCTAGATATTCCTCGACCTGTGCAAATTGATTCTTCTCATGATCATAGAATTGCCATGAGTTTCTTGATTGCAGGATTAAACTGCAATCAACCAATCACAGTTTTAGAATGTGATAATATTTTTACTTCTTTTCCTACTTTCTTGAAATTGAATGCTTCGCTAGGTTATGACATTAAAAAATAAAAAAATTATTACTATTGATGGGCCATCAGCATCTGGAAAAGGCTTACTGGCTAGGAAGCTAGCAAAAGAGTTAGACTTTATTCTTTTGGATAGTGGCTTGCTCTATAGAGCTTACTCATATTGTTTTGACAAAGAAAAAAATCACGACTCAGCCATGAATTTTTTTTCACAGTTAACAATAGAAGGGGTTGCTGGCGAAATGGAAGTTTTTGAAGGAAATAATAATATCACCCAATTACTTCGGCATGAAAATGTTGCATTATCTGCCTCGAAATTAAGCAGCTTAAAAGAAACTAGAGAAAATTTAATAGCCTTTCAAAGGGGGCTTGCCAACGACTATGGGTTGATAGCTGATGGCAGGGATATGGGCACAGTAGTCTTTCCTGATGCGGCAACAAAAATATTTTTAATTGCGGATGTTGAGGTAAGAGCTGAGAGACGATTTTTAGAGTTGCAGAATACTGGTCAAGGCGTTAATATGCGCGATCTAATTGAGGATATTAGATTGAGGGATGAAGCAGATAGAGCCAGAGAGATTTCTCCCTTGGTTCCAGCAACTGACTCAGTTGAAGTGAATTCTTCCAATCTCACCCCTCAAGAAGTATTAAATAAAGTTCTACAAATATATAAAGAACATATTAAGGAAATATAAAGAATATGTCAGAAAGTTTTGCCGCACTACTAGACGAAAGTCTAAGCACCCTTGAGATGCAACCAGGATCTATAGTCACTGGTGTTGTTTTAGATGTTGATAAGGATTGGGTAACAGTCCATGTTGGCCTGAAGTCTGAAGGAGTAATTTCTTTAGATGAATTTAGAAATAATGATGGAACCGTCCAAATTGAATCAGGCGATGAGGTGCAGGTTGCGCTAGAAGCCGTAGAAGATGGATATGGTGAAACCAGAATCTCCAGAGAGAAAGCCAGAAAAATTGGGACTTGGAAGAAGTTAGAAGATGCTTTAGAAACAGGCGAATTTGTAGAAGGCAAAGTACTAACTAGAGTCAAAGGTGGTTTTTCAGTAGAAGTAGATGTGGTTAAAGCATTTCTTCCTGGCTCACTTGTTGATATTAGACCAGTTAAAGAAGCGCCAGAACTAGAGAATACAGTTCAAGAGTTTAAAGTCATTAAACTTGATTACAAAAGAAATAACGTAGTGCTTTCTAGAAAAGCAGTATTAGAAAAAATTAATTCTGCTGAAAAAGTTGAGCTACTAAAAAATCTTGATGAAGGTCAAATAGTTAAAGGCATAGTGAAAAATCTAACCGACTATGGAGCTTTTGTTGATCTTGGTGGCTTGGATGGCTTGCTTCACATTACAGATATTTCATGGTCCAGAGTAACTAATCCATCTGAAGTTCTTAGCCTAGGACAAGAAATTGATGTCAAAATCCTTAGTTTCGACAAAGAAAAATTAAGAGTATCTTTGGGACTGAAGCAAATTCAAAATGATCCATGGGAAACTATTGAAGGGAAATATTCTGTTGGCGGTATTTATGAGGCTACAGTTTCAAATCTTACTGACTATGGTTGTTTTGCTGAGCTAGAGCAAGGCGTTGAAGGCCTGATTCATTTATCAGAACTGGATTGGACGAATAAAAATATCCATCCTTCTAAAGTTGTAGATCTCGAAGCGAAAATTAAAGTAATGGTTCTTGAAATTGATCATGAGAAAAGAAGAATTTCACTTGGATTAAAACAAACTAAGCCTAATCCGTGGTCTGAGTTCGCTAACAGATATGGTCTTGGTGACTCAGTTGAGGGCAGTATTAAATCAGTAACCGATTTTGGAATTTTTGTTGGTCTTGAAGGCGACATTGACGGCTTGATTCATTTATCTGATATAACAGAAGATGAAAATCCTGCTGCTGCCATGGAAAATATCAAAAAAG
>ERZ767114.1280-NODE-1280-length-12158-cov-4.132605_pt1 | contig 12158 bp, 6 predicted proteins | sample MGYA00374952_ERZ767114 | MGnify/ENA primary metagenome ERZ767114 (study PRJEB28939, sample SAMN06267156) | marine metagenome | isolation source: Columbia River Estuary | place: USA:Columbia River Estuary, USA | collected 2012-05-05 ...
TTAGGAAAGCTTGTGCAGCTCCACTCTGGTTGTCGGCAATGATGAGTCCAATTGATGGCACGCCAAGTGCCGCTGCTTCCCATAGCGACGAACCCGCAGCGAGAATTGCCAGCGATGACGATGCAAGTTCCGTGATGTAGTCGACCTGAGCAATCACTCGCGCTCGAGGAATTGACTTCACTGTTTCTTCTATTTGTTGGCGCTGACTATTAGTTGGACCAATGGCGACACAAATTTCAATGTCCAAATCTTTTAATCCATCAACAATTGGTGCAGTCAACTGTAAGAAATCACTTCCGCCCATCGCCACAAATACTTTTCCAGCAACCGGATTGATCGACTGTTTGGTGGCTTCACGAACTTCTCGGCGAAGCAACGCATATTGAAGTCCAAGCAAGAGTTGTGGTGTGCCCGACAGATGCGAATACATCTCGGCTGTTGCGTGCGGGTTTTGATTAATCACAACCGATGGTGCAAGTGCTTTTGTCTCAACGTTGTCATCACCCACCGCAAAATGAGTTGCTTGATTTTCAAGAATTTCAAAGAACTCGCGTTCAAACTTGTATCCGTCAATAACAAGCACCGCTCCGTTGAACGAAAGTGTTGCTAGGGCATCATCGGATCCAAAGGGAACACACTGTAAATCGACGACGGTGATCCCGCATTTATGCGCTTCTTCACGCATCCCTGCCGGAAGATCAACGGTTGCGAGCATTACATCAAAGTTGGCATCTAGTAATGCTTCGCCCAGGGCGAGCGATCGCATGACATGACCAACGCCGATTAGATCGGAAGCATCGGCGCGTAAAACTGCAACCTTTCGCTCAACCATGTACCGCGCACCTTACTTGAAGCACGGTTCCCATTGAATGGGTGCTGAAACTAACTGTTTTGCAGCTTGATTTCGATGTCGACACCAGCAGGCAACTCAATGCGCTGCAGGCTGTCGATCGTCTTGGCATTTGGCTCGATGATGTCGATAAGACGCTTGTGAATACGCATTTCAAAATGCTCACGGGAGTCTTTGTCAACGTGCGGCCCACGAATCACCGTGTAACGGTGCTTGTCGGTAGGTAGCGGAATCGGGCCCCGAACCGTCGCATTGGTGCGAGCAACAGTCTCGACGATCTTCTTTGAAGATTCGTCGATGATCTGGTGATCAAACGCCTTCAGACGGATGCGGATGCTTGATGCCATAAGTGTCAGCCGGTCAGTTCTTTATTTCAGAATCTTGACGACGCGGCCAGCACCAACGGTGCGTCCACCTTCGCGGATTGCGAAACGAAGACCTTCGTCCATGGCGATTGGCTTGCCCAATTCCACGGTCATCATCACGTTGTCACCAGGCATCACCATTTCAGTGCCCTTTGGCAAATCAACAGTGCCGGTTACGTCGGTGGTGCGGAAGAAGAACTGTGGACGGTAGTTGTTGAAGAACGGCTTGTGACGGCCGCCTTCTTCCTTCGTCAACACGTACACCTGACCTTCAAAGTTGGTGTGCGGTGTGATCGAGCCTGGTGCACAAAGCACTTGGCCACGCTCAACATCTTCCTTCTTGGTACCGCGCAAGAGTGCGCCAATGTTGTCGCCTGCTTGACCCTGATCGAGAAGCTTGCGGAACATTTCAACACCTGTGCAAGTTGTCTTTTGTGTGTCACGGAGACCAACGATTTCGATTTCGTCACCGGTGTTGACACGACCCTGCTCGACTTTGCCAGTTACTACGGTGCCACGACCAGTGATCGTGAACACGTCTTCAATTGGCATCAAGAATGGCTTGTCAAACTCGCGCTTTGGCTCTGGGATTGAATCATCACATGCACGGATCAAGTTCATTACTTGCTCTTGTGCATCGGCATCACCTTGGAGTGCCTTGAGTGCTGAAACACGAACCACTGGAGCAGTGTCGCCAGGGAACTCGTACGAAGTAAGAAGTTCACGAACTTCCATCTCCACCAAGTCGAGCAACTCTTCGTCATCCACCATGTCGGCTTTGTTCAAAGCAACAACGATGTATGGCACGCCCACTTGGCGAGCGAGCAACACGTGCTCACGAGTCTGTGGCATTGGGCCGTCAGTTGCAGCTACTACCAAGATTGCTCCGTCTACCTGTGCGGCACCGGTGATCATGTTCTTGATGTAGTCAGCGTGACCTGGCATGTCGACGTGTGCGTAGTGGCGCTTCTCTGACTCGTACTCAATGTGAGCGATCGAGATCGTGATACCACGAGCCTTCTCTTCAGGAGCCTTGTCAATCTGGTCGAACGGAGTTGCGACAGCCAAACCCTTGGTCGCAAGCGTTGTCGAGATGGCAGCGGTCAGCGTGGTTTTGCCATGGTCAATGTGACCCATCGTTCCGATGTTTACGTGTGGCTTGTTGCGCTCGAATTTTGCTTTTGACATGACTGCTCCTGTTTATTTTGAAATGATTTGGTTGCTGTGATTATGGACGATTACTCGAGTTCGGGCTATTCGCCACGTACTCGCTTGATGATTTCTTGTGCAATTACTTCAGGGACTTGCTGGTAACTATGGAACTGCATCGTGTAAGTAGCACGACCCTGAGTGCGCGAACGCAGGTCTGTACTGTATCCGAACATTTCGGAAAGTGGCACCTGCGACTTGATGTTCTGCGCGTTTCCGTTGGCCTCCATGCCTTCGATGCGTCCACGGCGGCTGGACAAATCGCCCATTACGTCGCCCATGTAGTCATCTGGGGTCACTACTTCCACGGCCATAATTGGCTCGAGCAAGATCGGCTTGGCCATCTGGGCTGCCTTTTTGAACACCATTTGACCAGCGATTTTGAACGCCATTTCGCTTGAGTCCACGTCGTGGTATGCGCCGTCGACCAAGGTCACTTTGACGTCCACCGTTGGGTAGCCAGCGAGCACGCCATTGTCGAGGGCCGACTGGATGCCCTGGTTGACAGGCTGAATGTATTCGCGAGGAATACGACCACCCGTGATGTCATCAACGAATTGGTAACCGCCACCGATGCCCGACGACTCGAGGTCGATCTTGACAACTGCGAACTGACCAGAACCACCCGACTGCTTGATGTGTCGGTACTCAACTGTCTCAACTTTTTTGGTCACTGTTTCGCGATATGCAACCTGTGGCTTACCGACAGTTGCATCAACACCAAACTCGCGTTGCATGCGGTCGACAAGAATTTCCAAGTGCAACTCACCCATTCCCGAAATAACGGTCTGAGCAGTTTCTTCGTCGGTGCGAACGCGGAACGTTGGGTCTTCGTCCGACAATGACTTGAGCGCTTTGCCCAGCTTGTCTTGGTCAACTTTTGTCTTTGGTTCGATAGCAACGTGAATAACTGGCTCTGGGAAAATCATGCGCTCGAGAACGATCGGGTTGCCACGGTCACACAATGTGTCGCCGGTGGTTACTTCTTTCAAACCGAGACCAGCAACGATGTCGCCCGCCATTGCGGTGTCAATGTCTTCGCGTTGGTTTGCATGCATCAACAACAAACGCCCGATGCGCTCACGCTTTTCTTTTGTTGAGTTGTAGACCTCGTCGCCCTTCGAGATTGAACCCGAGTAGACGCGGAAGTATGTGAGTCGACCAAATGGATCGGCAACAATTTTGAATGCAAGTGCCGAGAACGGAGCAGTTTCGTTTGCCTCGCGCGTAATTGCTTCGTCGCTGTCTGGCTTGAGACCAGGTGTTGGCGGAATGTCGAGCGGGCTTGGCATGTAGTCAACAACTGCGTCCAGCATTTGCTGCACACCCTTGTTCTTAAATGCCGAACCACACAAGATTGGAACGAAAGAAAACGCAAGTGTTCCCTTGCGGATACCGATGCGCAAATCTGCTTCTGGCAGATCGTCGGTTGCGAGATACGTCTCCATCAACGCTTCGTCTTCGCTGGCAACCAAGTCGAGCAATTCGGCTCGGTACTGCTTTGCCTTGTCCATGTATTCGGCTGGAATTTCGACGTCACCGTATGTTGAATCTTTTTCGTCGCCGTCCCACACAACAGCCTTCATCTTGACGATGTCGATGATGCCCTTGTAGTTGCCCTCAGCGCCGTATGGCAACTGAATAACAGCAGGCACTGCAGCGAGGCGATCCTTGATCATGTCGAGCGTGCGATAAAAGTTGGCACCTGTGCGGTCCATCTTGTTGATGAAACACATACGAGGCACGTTGTATTTGTTGGCTTGGCGCCACACGGTCTCGGTTTGTGGCTCTACACCAGCAACCGAGTCGAATACTGCAACTGCACCGTCGAGCACGCGCAATGAGCGCTCCACTTCAATCGTGAAGTCCACGTGACCAGGTGTGTCAATGATGTTGATGCGATGTTCGCGCCAAAACGCTGTTGTGGCAGCAGAGGTGATGGTGATTCCGCGCTCTTGTTCTTGAACCATGTGGTCCATAACTGCGCCGCCTTCGTGCACTTCACCGATTTTGTATGTCTTGCCGGTGTAGTACAACACGCGCTCTGTCGTTGTTGTTTTACCAGCATCGATGTGGGCCATGATGCCGATGTTGCGATAACGCTCAAGTGGATATTCACGCTGTGCCATAGGGGGTTCTTTCTCGAAATTCTTTGGCGACTACCAGCGGTAGTGAGCAAATGCTTTGTTTGACTCGGCCATCTTTTGCATGTCGTCACGCTTCTTCATCGACACACCCAAACCGTTGGACGCATCGAGAATCTCTGCTGCGAGACACTCTGCCATTGTTTTTTCACGACGACCGCGTGCGTACTCGACTACCCAACGAATGGACAGTGTGGTTGCACGGCGTGGACGCACTTCAACAGGAACTTGGTATGTGGCACCACCGACGCGGCGTGAACGTACTTCAAGTGGTGGCTTGACGTTGTCGATTGCGCGCTTCAAGGTGGAGAGTGGCTCAGTGCCAGTCTTGATTTCGATTGCCTTCATTGCTTCGTAAACAATTGATTCGGCTGTCGACTTCTTGCCGTGCAACATCACTTTGTTGACGAGCTGAGTTACCAAGAGTGAGCGGTACACCGGATCTGGTGACATCTCGCGACGCGTTGCTGGACCTTTACGTGACATGTTAAATACCGAGTTCTTTCTTACTTCTTCTTGGCGCCGTAGCGACTGCGGGATTGTTTGCGATCTTTTACACCAGCGGCATCGAGTGCTCCGCGGATTACTTTGTAACGAACACCTGGCAAGTCACGAACACGACCGCCGCGCACAAGCACGATGGAGTGCTCTTGCAAGTTGTGACCCTCGCCCGGAATGTAAGCAGTAATTTCGACACCGCTCGTCAAACGAACACGAGCAACTTTGCGCAAAGCCGAGTTTGGCTTTTTAGGTGTGGTGGTAAATACGCGTGTGCAAACACCGCGGCGCTGTGGTGAACCCTTGAGCGCAGGGGTCTTTGTCTTTGACGACTTGGTGCTTCGACCGTATCGAATCAATTGTTGGATTGTGGGCACGCATTTACCTTTACTGTTGCATTCATTGATGTGATAAAACTTGAGAAATCGCACGCTTTGGACGAGCCAAACCTCACGACAACTAGACGGGAAATGCTACGGGCGTTGGTCGCCATACGGCAACCTGCCAACCAATACCTGTCTGCCTTTCCTTGCGGAAAAACCCTTATTGAGCCAGTTCTGAGCCCTCTTCGGAGTCCGTCGCCACATTTGATCCGTACAAACGGGCCAACAGTGCAGCTGGGTCTTCCTCGAGATCGTCATCAGAGCTGGAGTAATAAGCCATTGGTACGTAGTCAGGAGCGCTCACATCGAAGGCGTTGTAACGATCCATGCCTGAACCAGCAGGAATCAACTTGCCAATGATGATGTTTTCCTTGAGGCCAACCAAGTTGTCACCCTTGCCATCAATTGCGGCTTCGGTGAGAACACGTGTGGTTTCTTGGAAAGATGCAGCCGACAGCCACGACTCGGTAGCAAGTGATGCTTTGGTGATTCCCATCAACTCTGGACGACCTTCGGCTGGGCGCTTGCCCTCCTCGACCATCGCACGGTTGGTGTCACGGAATACTTTTGCATCGGCTCGCTCGCCTGGCAAGAACGCAGTGTCACCTGGCTCTTGAACACCAACGCGGCGGGTCATCTGACGCACGATCAACTCGATGTGCTTGTCGTGAATCGATACACCTTGGTCGCGATACACCTTTTGTACTTCTTCTACGAGGTACACCTGTGTTTCGCGTGGTCCCTTGATCTCCATCAATTCTTTTGGATCGAGTGGACCTTCAGTGATGCGATCGCCAGCATTGATGTTGTCTCCATCTTTTGCCAACAAACGGCTTCCGGTTGGCAACACAATTTCGTGCTCCACGCCTTGGTCGTCGATGACATGAACTGGAATGCCCTTGCCGTCGTCTTCGAGGATGCGCACAACACCAGTTGCGCGAGCCAAACGAGCCGAACCACGAGGGTTACGTGCTTCAAAGAGTTCAACAACGCGTGGCAAACCGCCAGCGATGTCTTTTCCTGCAACACCACCAGTGTGGAAAGTACGCATCGTCAACTGAGTACCAGGCTCACCGATTGACTGAGCAGCGATAACTCCTACTGCTTCACCCATTTCGATTGCTTGACCAGTTGCAAGTGAACGGCCGTAGCACGTTGCACATACACCGACTTCGGCGTCGCATGTGAGTACCGAACGAACACGAATACGTGTCACCTTCGGATCGTCGCGCAATGCTTCCATCTCGATGTCACCGATGACGGTGTTCTTCGGGTAGACGTGACCGTTGCTCATTTCGATCTCGTTCAAGATCGCGCGACCAAAGATCTTGGTCTCGAGATAGCTGCGCGCATTGGCAGTATCTTTTTGCACGTTGTCAACCCAGATACCAAGTGTGGTTCCGCAATCGTCTTCGCGCACGATGAGCTCTTGCGCAACGTCGTGCAAACGACGGGTCAAGTAACCCGAGTCAGCAGTACGAAGTGCAGTGTCTACAAGGCCCTTACGAGCACCTGGCGTAGCGATGAAGTACTCGAGTGTTTCGAGACCTTCACGGAAGTTGTTCTTGATTGGGCGAGGAATCATGTCACCGCGAGGGTTGGCCACGAGACCACGCATACCGGCGATCTGACGCATCTGGGTCATGTTTCCACGAGCACCTGATCCGATCATCATGTCGACTGGGTTGTTCTTGAGAGCCTTGAACTCGATTTCCATTGCCTTTTGCACGTCGGCGGTTGCGTCTGTCCAAATGCGCACTTCTTGCTGACGGCGCTCGCCGTCGGTGATGATGCCGCGCTTGTACTGATTCTCAACTTTTTCAGCCTGCTTTTCGTAATCATCCAAGATTGCGCGCTTTGCTTTTGGAGTCTTGACGTCGTCCACCGAAACGGTAAGACCCGACTGGGTCGCGTAGCGGTAGCAAAGATCTTTGATGTCGTCGAGTGCGTTTGCAATCTCGGACTTAGCAAAGTGATCGCTCAAGCGCTCTACGATGACGCCGAATTCACGCTTGCGCAATGGCTCGGTGATGTGACCAAACTTGGCAATAAAGCCGGCTGGCAAACGCTCTTCGAACAACAAGCGTCCAGGTGTTGTCGTCACATACTTCTTGTTTGCCGACAAATACTTTTCGTCGGTAACAGATGACTGACTAGGAACCTGAATCTTTGCGTGCAAGTCGATGTCCTGGTTGTCAAGCGCACGAATGATTTCGTACAACTGACGGAACACGCGGCCCTCGCCCTTCACTCCATCGCGAAGCTCGGTGAGATAGAAACCACCGATGACCAAGTCTTGCTGCGGCGTCACAATTGGTCGACCAGATGCTGGTGACAAAATGTTGTTTGCGCTCAACATCAACACGCGGGCTTCAGCCTGCGCTTCAACCGACAATGGCAAGTGAACTGCCATCTGGTCACCGTCGAAGTCGGCGTTAAACGCTGTACATACGAGTGGGTGCAATTGAATTGCCTTGCCCTCTACGAGCAATGGTTCAAACGCTTGGATACCAAGTCTGTGCAACGTCGGTGCGCGGTTGAGCAACACTGGATGCTCTTTGATCACGTCTTCGAGCACGTCCCACACTTGTGATTTACGACGCTCGACCATGCGCTTGGCACTCTTGATGTTTTGTGCAAGCTGTTGATCAACGAGACGCTTCATCACGAATGGCTTAAACAATTCGAGTGCCATCAACTTTGGCAAACCACACTGCTGCAAGCGCAGAGTTGGACCAGCCACGATTACTGAACGGCCCGAATAGTCAACGCGCTTACCGAGCAAGTTTTGACGGAAGCGACCTTGCTTACCCTTGAGCATGTCGGAAAGTGACTTGAGCGGACGGTTGCCCGGACCAGTTACTGGACGACCACGGCGACCGTTGTCGAACAATGCGTCTGATGCTTCTTGCAACATGCGCTTTTCGTTGTTGACGATGATTTCTGGTGCACCCAAGTCGAGCAAGCGACGCAAACGGTTGTTGCGGTTGATCACTCGGCGGTACAAGTCGTTCAAGTCGGATGTTGCAAAACGTCCGCCGTCCAACTGCACCATTGGGCGCAGGTCTGGAGGAATAACTGGAATGACGTCGAGCACCATTGCTTTTGGATTGTTGACCAAGCGGCCGGCATCGTCGCGACGGTTGAACGAAGCGATGATCTTGAGGCGCTTGATGGCTTTTTGCTTGCGCTGAGTGCTCAGCACTTTGCCGTTGTAGCCATTGATGATTGCATCGCGCAGCAATACTTCTTCTGCTTCGAAGTCGATGGTGTCGATGAGCGACTTGATCGCTTCTGCACCGGTGCCACCAACGAAATACTCGCTGTAGCGATCTTTGATTTCGCGCCACAACTCTTCGTCTTCGACGATCATGCGGGTGTGCATTTTGCCAAAGGTGTCAAGTGCGCGTTGTGTCAAGTCAATTTCACGTGCATAACGATCGGTGATCGCTTGCAAGTCTTTGTCGATCAACTTTTGACGAACACGAATGTCGGCTTCTTTGGCGCCAGACTTCTCGAGTTCCTTGAGTTCTGCTTCGGCATCTTTTTGACGCTGCTTGATTTCTTTTTCGCGGTTCTTGATCAATTGATCGCGATCTTCTAGTGACTCTTTTTCAAGTTCTGGAAACTCGGTGTGGCGCTTGTCGATGTCGACGCTTGAGACCAACCAGGCTGCGAAGTAAATGACCTTCTCGAGTTGCTTTGCCTTGATTTCTTCGCGTGGCTCGAGGCCGCCCAAGAGGTATGCAAGCCATGAACGGGTTCCGCGTAGGTACCAAATGTGCACAACTGGTGCAGCAAGTTCGATATGGCCCATGCGCTCGCGGCGCACTTTTGAACGTGTGACTTCAACGCCACACTTTTCGCAAATGATGCCCTTAAAACGAACACGCTTGTACTTACCGCAGTAGCACTCCCAATCGCGAGTAGGTCCGAATGTCTTTTCGCAGAACAGACCGTCGCGCTCTGGGCGCAAGGTGCGGTAGTTGATGGTCTCAGGCTTTTTGACTTCGCCACGTGACCAGTTGCGAATGTCATCGGCTGTTGCCAAACCAATGCGCAACTGCTCAAAGCTGTTGACATCCACCTTGTTCTTGAATTCTGTTCCTACGTCAGCCATATCGTTTCCTCTTCCTCGTACTTGTCAGCGACAAATCAACAAATAATCAACAATTAATCAACAACCCAAATGTTTAGTAAGCCTTTTCGCGGCGTCGTTCACGGTCACGGTCATCGGCATCTGATCCACGCTCTGGGCGTGAGATGTCAATTCCCAGTTCTTGTGTTGCACGGAACACGTCCTCATCCATGTCGGTGAGTTCGATGTTCTTGCCTTCGTTCGAAATAACTTCGACATCCAAGCAGAGTGCTTGCATTTCCTTCATGAGCACCTTGAAGCTCTCAGGAATGCCAGGCTCTGGAATGTTTTCGCCCTTGACGATGGCTTCGTACACGCGCACACGGCCAAGCACGTCATCGCTCTTAATCGTGAGCAATTCTTGCAAGCAATATGCAGCGCCGTAGGCCTCGAGTGCCCACACTTCCATTTCACCGAAGCGCTGGCCACCGAACTGTGCTTTACCACCGAGCGGTTGCTGCGTGATCATGCTGTATGGACCAGTTGAACGTGCGTGGATCTTGTCGTCGACCATGTGGGCGAGCTTCAAGATGTACATGTAACCAACCATGGTTGGGTTGTCATAGAACTCGCCGGTGCGACCATTGCGCAACTGCGTCTTTCCATCACGACCGATCAAACGAACACCGTCTGAAGTTTCAGGGTTGAGGTTTTCCAACATCGACTGAATCGTCGGGTGTTGTCCTGCAGCCTCTTCTTCGTCCCAGTGAGCGCCGTCGAACACCGGCGTTGCAATAAATGTTGCAGGCGTGGTGTTGATGCGTGTCTTTGTCTCGGTGCCACGAATTGGATTGGCTCCGACGGTCTTGTTGTTCTTGGTGTCTTCCCAACCCCAACGTGCGCAGTAACCCAAGTGGGCTTCCAGCACCTGACCAATGTTCATGCGGCTTGGCACGCCCAGTGGGTTGAGGATGATGTCGACAGGAGTTCCGTCCGCCATGTGTGGCATGTCTTCGATCGGCAAGATCTTGGAGATGACACCCTTGTTGCCGTGACGTCCAGCCAACTTGTCTCCAACGGAGATTTTGCGCTTTTGTCCGACATAAATACGTACGAGTTGGTTGACGCCTGGTGGCAATTCGTCGCCGACTTCGCGGTCACCCTTGTCGCGTGACAAGACCTTGACGTCGATAACTTTGCCGCTCTCACCGTGCTTGACCTTGAGGCTCGTGTCGCGAACTTCGCGAGCCTTCTCACCGAAGATTGCGCGCAAGAGGCGCTCTTCAGGTGTCAGTTCGGTTTCGCCCTTTGGCGTAACTTTTCCAACCAACACATCGCCAGGTCCTACTTCGGCACCAACGCGAATGATTCCGCGATCGTCCAAGTCGGCCAAAATGTCTTCTGACAAGTTTGGAATGTCGCGTGTGATTTCTTCTGGTCCGAGTTTCGTGTCACGAGCATCCACTTCGTATTCCTTGATGTGGATAGATGTGAGTACGTCTTCTTTGACCAAACGCTCGCTCAAGATGATGGCGTCTTCGAAGTTGTAACCCTCCCATGGCATAAATGCCACGAGCAAGTTTTTGCCGAGTGCGAGTTCGCCCTGATCGGTCGATGGACCGTCAGCGAGCAAGTCGCCCTTCTTGACTGTCTGACCTTCGCGCACACGAATGATGTGGTTGATGCAGGTGTCTTGGTTTGAACGGCGGAACTTATAGAGCCTGTGCTCGCCTTCCGACTTCTTCAAGTTGTCGTATGCAATGGTGATGCAATCACCAGTTACAGCGGTGACAGTTCCTGAATCTTTTGCAAGAATCAAGTCGGCGCCGTCACGTGCAGCACGTGCTTCGATACCGGTACCGATGTATGGCGCTTCTGCGCGCAACAGTGGGACGGCCTGACGTTGCATGTTGGCACCCATCAAGGCGCGGTTTGCATCGTCGTGCTCCAAGAACGGAATCAACGCAGTCGCAACAGAAACAATCTGTCGTGGTGAAACGTCGATGAAGTCAACTTCTACTGGTGGCACGTAGCCGATGTCGGTTGTTGAACCGAAGAAGCTTTCTGCTTCGAGCATCTTCTTCAAGTCATCCAAGCTGGCTGCCTGTGGTGAACGACGCACGAGCACGCGCTCTTGCTTGAACGAACCGTCAGCATTGAGTGGAGTGTTGGCCTGAGCAACGACGTAGTTTTCTTCTTCGTCGGCTGGCATGTACACGATCTCGTTGGTGACCTTGCCGTTTTTGACGCGACGGTATGGGCTCTCGATGAAACCAAATGGGTTGACGCGAGCGAAGGTTGACAACGCACCGATCAAACCAATGTTTGGACCTTCTGGAGTCTCAATTGGGCACATGCGACCGTAGTGAGAAAAGTGAACGTCTCGAACTTCGAAACCTGCACGCTCACGGCTGAGTCCGCCTGGTCCAAGAGCCGACAAACGACGGCGGTGGGTCAAGCCCGACAACGGGTTGACTTGGTCCATGAACTGCGACAACTGCGAAGTTCCGAAGAACTCCTTGATTGCAGCAACAACTGGACGCACGTTGATCAATGTCTGAGGTGAAATTGCCTCGACATCTTGGGTGGTCATGCGCTCGCGCACAACGCGCTCCATACGTGACAAACCAA
>ERZ767114.1281-NODE-1281-length-12153-cov-3.454538_pt1 | contig 12153 bp, 20 predicted proteins | sample MGYA00374952_ERZ767114 | MGnify/ENA primary metagenome ERZ767114 (study PRJEB28939, sample SAMN06267156) | marine metagenome | isolation source: Columbia River Estuary | place: USA:Columbia River Estuary, USA | collected 2012-05-05 ...
ATCATAGCAATACCCCTACAAAGATTTAACAATTTCTTAACATTAGAAATTAGGATATATCAAAAAAAAGTCGTACTTTAGTAGAGTAATAATTAATAAGGGAAAATACTATGAAAAATTATCAATCAATTTTAACGGCAGCAGTAGGAATGGGAGTTGCACTCCTTACGATGAACGGAACTATCCAACAATACATTACATTTAGTGGTGTTTTAAATGAGATGGGTTTTGCTTTAATGGGTTTAATGATATGTATCGGTGGATTAGTATCGTTAGATTATAAGAAATTAGTTAAAGGTTTACTTTAAATTGTTAATAACTTGTTGATAACTTAACAATTATTTAACATTGAATCCTTGGTAAATCGCCTAAAATGTGTTATCTTTACTATGTAGTAAAGAGGGAGAGAAACTCCGAATAGTAATAGTAAAAATTAAAAAGTAAGATATATGAATAGAGTAGAAAGAGATAGTAGTAAGTATAGTTCCTTTTGGTTAAAGGATGATTTGTTCGATGATGTAGATGATGGGTTAAACGTAGTTGAATCCAAACATTCTAATCTGATGGCATTAGCATCTTATAAGAAATCAATTGGTAATTTTGTTAACATTGTTACTAATGATAACATCCCAGTTACATTTGATGTAAGGGGTAATGATTCTTATACTGATGGTAAATCAGTTACTATATCATCTAAGATGGATGATAAGGATTTTGATTCAACTGTTGGGCTGGCTCTGCATGAAGGTTCTCATATTAAGTTAACCAATTTCGATACATTAGATACAATCAACAATCACATCGATTTGGTTGTTGGTAATCACTTCATTGAAGAGATGATGGAGAAACATTCTAAAGATGAGTGGTTTGCTAAAGAGTATATCAAAGGTATTGTTAAGAACTTACTTAATGTTATCGAAGATAGAAGAATTGATTACTACATCTATACTACCTCTCCTGGCTATAAGGGTTACTACCACGCTATGTATGAGAAGTACTTTCACTCTAAGATAGTTGATAAAGGTTTACAATCCTCTGAGTATAGAGATTTAGATTGGGATTCTTATATGTTCCGTATTATTAATATCACCAATTCACATAGAGATTTGGATGCCCTTCCAAAGTTGAGAGCAGTATGGAATCTATTGGATTTAAAAAACATCAAACGTTTAACTAATACTAACCAATGTATGGAGTTGGCATCTGAGATTTTCAAACTGATTGAGAACTCACTCCCAGCTGACCAGAAACCAATCGAATCACCTAATGAGCAAGAGGGTGGTAGTGGTGATACTTCAGATGAAGAAACTTCTGAAGGTAGTGGTACTGGTGGTGGTGGAGATAACTCCGATACCAATGGTACTGATAATACTGAAGGTGGTGGTGATGAACCTAAAGATGGTTCTGATGGAACTGATGATACTAAGGGTGATGCTGAAGGTGATGAGGTTAAGAAGGGTTCTTCTTCTTACAATCCCAATGGTGCCGGTGGTGATGGTTCTGATAATCAAATCACTCACAATGAAACTCCAACTACCAAAGGTAATGGAGAGATGAGTGATAGACAAAAGAAACAATTAGATAACGCTATTGAGAAACAAAAGAAATTTCAGAATGGTGAAATCACTAAGAAGAAAGTTTCTAAAGGTGAATCTAAGAAATTAGATACATTAGTTAAAAGTGGTATCGAAGAAAAGTTAGTTGGTAAAGATTACAAATCTGATTATTGGAGAAAAACAAAACAAACTCCTGTAATGATTGTTAGAAACTACTCTAAAGCATTAGTTGATTCTGATATGATTTCAATGTTATCTTCTTACTCTTGGAGTTCTGAAAGAAACGATGAATGTATTAAGAAAGGTATCACATTGGGTACTGTATTAGGTAAGAAACTTAAACTCAGAAATGAAGAAAGAAGTTTGATTACACCTCGAATGAAGAATGGTAAAATCTCAGGTAGACTGTTACATGAGTTGGGTATGGGTAACACAAATGTGTTTGACCAGATAGTAACTAACAAACACAACCCGGCGTTGGTTCACATCTCTATTGATGCTAGTTCTTCAATGGGTGGTTCTAAATGGGAACAAACCCAAACATCAGCAGTGGCTATCGCCAAAGCAGCTTCGATGACTTCTAATTTAGATGTAGTTATTTCATACAGAAGTATTCAACATGAAGCTAATATGTGTCAACCACTTATGTTGATTGCATACGATAGTAGAAAAGATAAGTTTTCTAAGATTCAACAAACGTTCAAATATCTTAATCCTTGTGGAACTACTCCTGAAGGTTTGTGTTTTGAATCTGTATTAGATGAGATTGTTAAAACTAATAAAGGTGTTGATTCTTACTTCATTAATTTCTCAGATGGATGGCCAGGTTTCTCTAATAGAGATATCGATTATGGTGGCAGTGAAGCTGTAGTTCATACGGCTAAGCAAGTTAAGAAAATACAACAGGCCGGCGTTAAGGTTCTTTCATACTTTGTGTATAGTGGTTACGAAGGTGGTATAGATACCTTCAAAGCAATGTATGGTAAGTCGGCAACATCAGTAGATTGTACGAATCTAATGGCGTTAACTAAAACTTTGAATAAGTTATTCGCATAATAATTGTTAATAACTTGTTAATAACTTTAAAAAAAAAGTGTTAAAAAGTTTGGTTTATTCAAAAAAAAGTCGTACATTAGTAGGGTAATAAGGGTTAAGAGTTTAACCGATTTAATAATTAAAAAATAAGAAATATGAAAAAATCGATTGGTAAGTATGAGTTAGAGTTGACAGGTTCAATGGTAACAATTAAAGTGAATGGTGAGTTAGTAGGGGCTAGGGAAGTTAATCCCAATGAGGCCGTTAATGGGTTTAATACCATCTACAAAACATTAGAGAAAGTTTCTCTATCAAAAGATTTAACAATTTCTTAACATTAGAAATTAGGAATTGTAAAACATATTCCGTATCTTTACTATGTAGTAAAGAGGGAGATAAATCTCCAAATAGTAAGAGTAATAATAATTAAAAATTAAGATTTATGAGTAACAAAAGTCAAAGAAGTGTTTTCCTTCAATCAAAGAAAAATGAGAATAAGGAGATTATCCTTATCGATACCAATGGAACAGAGTTCTTCGTTCCACAATTAAATGAAGTTGGTTCTTCACTATATAAGAGGTGTGTATCCGCCGCTAACAATCCAACTAAGTATTGTATCAAAGCTAGAATTAGTGGAAACCTTACTGATGGTTCTGTTGAGTTCAACAGAGTTCCAGGTGAGAAGTTCAATGGTTCTGAACCTGTAACAAACTTCAACAAACCGAATGGTGGGTTGGAACAATTTCAAATGAAACAAAAACCAATTATGGAAGTTGCAGATAAACCAATGGAAGAAGATTTCCTAAAGTTCATCCACAACGAATCCAAAGATTTAAAACCACAGATGTTGTTTATGAACGAACTGAAGTGGAAGTACTTAATCAGAAACATTCTGAGAGGTAAAAATATTATGATGACTGGACCTGCTGGTTGTGGTAAAACTATGGCGGCTAAAGCAGCGGCTAACTCAATCGAAGGTTACTCTATGGAAATCTTCAACTTAGGTTCTACTCAAGACCCTCGAGCTACTCTAATCGGTAACACTCAGTTCGATACTAAAAAAGGTACTGTGTTCTCTCCTTCACCATTTGTGAAAGCTATCCAAACTCCAAACACCGTTATTGTGTTGGATGAGATTAGTAGAGCACACCCTGAAGCTCACAACATTCTAATGAGTGTATTGGATGCTGGGCAAAGATACCTCAGATTAGATGAGGCGGCTGATTCACCTGTTGTGAAAGTTGCAGAAGGTGTTTCCTTCATCGCATCGGCTAACATTGGTAATGAGTACACATCGACTAGACAATTGGATAGAGCAATCGTTGATAGATTTACAATCATCGAAATGGATACTCTAACTTCAGAAGAAGAAACTTCATTACTTATGATGATGTATCCTTCGGTTGATGAGGTTGTTCTTACTAACGTTGCTAAGATTACTTCGATGACTAGAAACGATGTTAAGAAAGAAACTCCAACTCTTTCAAACTCTCTATCGACTAGAACGGCCGTTGAGATTGGTTCTCTACTCTATGATGGTTTCAGTTTGGCTGAAGCTGCTGAGATTACTATCTTCCCATTGTTCGAAGATGCTGGTGGAGCACAATCAGAAAGAACTTTCATTAAACAATACGTTCAGAAGTTCGTTGGTTCTACTGAGGAAGAAGATTTATTCAATGTAGATGAGGATGGTAATGATCCTGATATCTCTAACCCATTTTAATTATTACTCTTAATTACTCCCAAAGAACTCCCACCAACCTTATTACAAATAGGTGGGAGATTATTTGGAAATTAAGAAATTATTTTGTATATTAGTAAAAAGAATTATAATGAAAAAGAATATAGATATATGTAAGATGGTAATCAATCTACTTAGCGAAGATGGATTCTTTGATAATGAGTGGATTGATGAACATAAGTTCAGGCCTAGGTTTTATAAAGCAACGGAAGGATTAGAAGCAACGGAAGAAAGTGTACATACGTTTTTAAGTATAGCTGAGTTAGTATCTAAGGATATCATTAGAGAGAATATAGATTCAACTTTAGATAGGTTACAATCTAAAGGAATAGTTAATGAAGTAACCACCGAATCTGGAGAGACTGGGTTCATAATGAATAAAGAATATAAAAATGAGTAAAGAAAACACTAAATTAAATAATGTTGTTCCAGATGATTTTTGGAATGAGTTATCAAATGAAGAAAAAGATGCTCTAACTAAGGCTCAAATAGAAGCCTCAGAAGAATATCAAAATTATGATGAGTGGAAAGAAATGGATGAAGATTATTTTCAACACTTACGACAACGATTTGACAAAGGGGTAGATGAGATTGGGCCTCGAATAACAAAATCTTACCAAAATAAATTCCTACCACTTCAAATGATGGTTATCCCAGCGGGTAGACAGCACGATGGAGAGAGTATGGTACAAATGTTTCACTTAATTGTGGAAGATATGGAGCAAGGTGAATGTAATGGGGAGTATTCTCTAATATCAGATACCGAATTAACAGAAAAGTATAACATTAATTTTAATAATCAATAAAAAAACAACAATTATGAAGTATTATATCGCAAAAGTAAAAGTAGTAACTACAGATGATAAGGGTAGACAAAAGAAAATGCAAGAACAATATTGTGTTCACGCAGTATCCGTAACTGATGCAGAAGCTAAAGTGCATGAAGAGTTTAAAAACGATGGTTTAGAGTTTGAGGTAACTCACGTTAACGAAACTAAAATCATAAAAGTAATAAAATAATCTATGGTATATAATTTAGGTGAAACTGTTGTTATGAATGTCTTTGGAACTTATAGAGTTGGGAAGATATCTGAAAAACAAAAAACAGTAAAGGGGTATAGATACATTGTCGATGGTGAGGATGGTAAGATAAACGAAAACTTATACGTTGATGATAACTCTGTTACAGCTTTTATAGATAGTAGATTAAGTAAATCATTTAATAAATCAAAATAATGGAAATAGATAAGCTTAAATTCAAACGAATAAAGAAGAAAGTACTTAATAAGTTCCCTAATGCATCTACTCAACGTTCATCCGATGGCAAGTTTTTTGTCTCGGATGGTGTTGGGAACGCATTATCAACCGATTATATGATACCTAACCAAAAAACAGTAGCTGAAGCTTGGTTTTGGATGGCTGAAACTATGAGGATTGACCAGAATATTGAGAGAACACATCCTAAGAGAATGGATTTAAAATCTTTTGAAGCTAAATTCGCAAGAATATCCAAAAGAAATAGAAAGTAGTGTGTTTTACTAAAGTTTATTTAATACTTATTAGTATATAAATCAAATAAATTTTATAACATGAAAGCATATTCAGGAAAACCGAGAGGTAGAGTTAACCAAGGTGGAGCAACTCACAAAAAAGACGCAGATAAACTAAACAAATCGTTTGGTAAGAACTACAATTCAATTGACTTTGAAATGAGTGAACATATTCGATTAGATAATTACAAAGAAAAGACCAATCCAATTGGAACTTTAGTTGTAGGGAATCAAAGAATCGATTTAACGTGGTCGGAGTGTAATAAAATATTTACTACACTGTTAGATGCACAACAAACACACAGAAGAAAGGTTCAGTTGGGATTGTTTGGATAAACAAAACATAACCAATGAAAGCATCAGATTTATTTAAAGAGTTAGGAATGGGTGATGAAGATATGAGTTCAGCCCGAGAATGGGTAAACTATAAACATTTCTCAGAAACCATTCCCGATATTCTTTCTTTAAGTGAATATATTAATACCGTTTATAAACACGCCGTTACTATAGATGCTAAACCTCATCAATGGTTTTCAGAACGATATATGATTGATAGGTATTTACAATCCTCTACGGGTATTGATTCAGATTACATTACTAATTTAGAAGAACGTGTTGCTAAAATATTAGATAGAAATAATATCTTAGATTTACATATTCAGAAATTCTTAGAATTAGTTATATCCACCGTACAAAAATCTAAATTAGCCCTAACTAAAGAAACTTTAATGTTTTTGAACTATATTTACAAAGGTAAATTAAAATAACCAACATATATATAAATAGATGAGCATACACTATATAGAAGAACCATACAGGCAGAAAGTAATTGATATTTTATCAACTGATAAGACTGATGAAGCTAAACGAATGGAACTTAAATTATATTTAGTACGTGAGGCTTATTTTAAACACTTCACAAGCGAACCTGCTTGGTTGGTTAAAGAGATTATTAACGACTTCAATAAATAGGAGATGCAGATGGCTGAATCAACGTTTTGGGATGAATCGGAATTTGAGTTTTTCGGAACACTAGAAGATGAAGATAAATTACTATACCTATATGATTTACTTATAGGTGAATTTGCCTACATAGATATCCACAATGAAATGGTAGCAGATGATAAAGAGATGGATGCATTGGATTCTCTTTTAGGACATGCTGAGAGTGAGTTATCGAATGAAGAAGATGATGATAGTGATTCGTGGAATTACGAAAAAGATAGAAATGAGATAGTTGTTAGTTTCTTAACCGAAGGTGATATAGAAAAAATTCAAATGAAAGGCCCAACATTAGATGTACTTCTTAAAGTATCATCCGATATGAGTATGAATGGTATGCTTTTAATGAATAGAGATATTCAATTTGATTCATATGAACCTTGGGGTGTAACTTTGACATATATTTTGGTTGGAAGTGGCCCACCTATATCAGTAAATTGACAATTTGTCATATTATAACCTTACAAAACTGACAATCTGTCATACTATAACCTTACAAACTCCTTTGGTACACATTTGGTACTATAGATAAACGTATATAAATGTTTAACTAAAATAAAAAAGGAATAAAAATGATTTATACAATGAGCAACGCATGGAATCTGTTAGATGAATTAGCTGAAAGAGCTAAAACTAACACAACTAAACAAAACAATATGGATATTGTGGATGATGTATTAACTATGAACTTTGATGTACCTGGTTTATCTAAATCAGATATTACAATTAAAGTTGAGGATAGAGTTATTACATTAGAGGGAGAGAATGATAATAGAACATTCAATAAACAATATAAGCTAAACGAAGATTGGGATATCAATCAAGCTGAAGCTAAGGTTAAGGATGGGGTACTAACGTTATCTATACCAAAGATGAAAGAAAAGAAAAAGAAAGTATTAGAAATTATCGTTAAGTAAGGTGTTACGAAGGGAAGTTTTAAATATCAACAACACTTTATGGATAGTTAAAAGAAGGATTCGAATCGATGATAGGCCTATTGTTCAGACTTGGAAAGAACATCTCCATTGCGACAAAGTGTTTAAGAAAGAACCTTATTATTATTTTTGTGAAGAAGTTACGGATGTAGAGTGGGAAGATATTTAACAATTTCTTAACATAGGGGATTAGGAATAGTCCCCTATTTTTCGTATATTGTACCTGTATTAATAATTAAAAAATAAAACATATGAATTTAGGTTACGCATGTATCAACATGACACTAGGCTCACAAAAGCCAAGAATTACTACAAACCGTAGTATGATTAAAAAAACCTTTTTAGAGAAAGGTATTCCTTACGCATCTGAGTTGGGGATTCAAAACGCCAGAGATTTAGTAGAGATAATCAAATGGAATCATAAGAACAATGTAAACTTCTTCAGAGTAAGTTCTGATATGTTTCCTTGGGCTTCTGAGTACGAATTATCAGAGATGCCTCATTACAATCGTATAAAAAATCTATTAGCGGGCGCAGGTAATCTTGCTAATAAATACAATCAACGTATTACATCTCACCCTGGCCCTTTCAACGTATTAGTTTCTCCACGTGAGCATGTTGTAGATAACACTATCGCAGAACTAAGTAGACATGGTGAGGTATTTGATTTGATGGGATTATCCCGTACTCCATATAACAAACTCAATATTCATTGTAATGGTGTGTATGGTGATAAGATATCTGCTATGGATAGGTTTTGTAAAAACTTTGAGAGACTGCCTGAATCCGTACAAACCCGTCTGACTGTAGAGAACGATGATAAAGCTAGTATGTACTCTGTAAAAGATTTAATGTACATACATGAACGTATTGGTATTCCTATAGTTTTCGATTATCATCACCATTCCTTTTGTACTGGGGATTTATCAGAAGAAGAAGCTCTTAATCTTGCTGTAAGTACTTGGGGTGATATAAAACCTGTAGTTCATTATTCAGAATCCAAAGCATTGAATGAGAATCTTAATGTAAAGCCACAAGCTCATTCAGATTACATCAAAGAAATTCCTAATACTTATGGATTAGATGTAGATATTATGGTAGAAGCTAAAGCAAAAGAATTATCAATCTTAGAATACATTCAGGCGAAAGCATAGTATGGTCGTTTTGCTTGTTTAAGTATTAATTATTATTATTTTAATACTTATTGTTATAGGTTATTAGGTTGCTGTCAAGCTAATTACTTATGCTTATTTTAATAATAGTTGTAAATAAATACAGAACACGAAGTTAATTAAACGTGAAAACAGGAAAATAATATGAAGATTGTTAAAAACTTTTTTTCTAAAAGGAATGGATTTGGATTTCTAATGATATTCTCTACGCTATCGTTAGCAGGAACAGCAGCGTACTATTCGGTATTTGGGTTAAGTTCATTATTCGCTGGGGCTAAGACTGAAGTTATAATAATGGCATCTGCATTAGAGTTAGCTAAATTAGTTGTTGCATCATATCTACATAACCATTGGAGTAAGTTAGGAATAATTTTAAAATCATATCTTACATTAGGTGTTGGTATCTTAATGATAATAACCTCAGCAGGTATATATGGATTCTTAACATCAGCATATCAAACTACAGCAGATGAGTTAACCATTATAGATAAACAAGTAGCAGTAGTTGAGATGAAGAGAGATAGGTTTTCAGAACAATTAACTGATTATAAATTAGAAAAAACTCAACTGAATAATAATATATCAGAACTATCCAAAGGATTATCAAATAATAAAATTCAATATAAGGATACGTTGGGTAACATTATAACAACTACATCCTCTTCAACAAGAAGAGTTCTTACAACTCAGTTAAACGATATGAAAGAGCAACGTAATAGAGTTTCTATTAAGATGGAAACACTTACAGATTCGATTACTTCTTTAGATTTAAAAGTATTAGATATGGAATCCAATAACGAAGTTGCAGCTGAGATTGGCCCACTAAGATATATGGCAGAGATTACAAACAAACCAATGGCTAGTATTGTAAATTGGTTTACTCTAATGATTGTATGTGTATTCGACCCATTAGCAATTGCTATGGTACTTGCCGTAAATAAATATTTAGGTAATGGTAGAAAAGAAGAAGATGAGTTAGAAGATTATTATACGACAAGAAACAAAATGGTTTATGAACGTACAATAAACAAACCAAAACCCGAATCATTCAGACCACCACACCCATCGGATGCTATGGATACTGAATCTATGATAAAGAAGAATGAAGAGTTAATGATGGGTAGTGAAGAGTTTATAGAAAAGTTAGATGAAAAATTAGAATCATCTAAAGAAGAAAATGTTTATGGTATGTTATCAAAAAACTATACGGATGGTGTTCAGGTGACAGACCCAAATGAAGATATAAAAACTTACTAATAAATTTGGTATTGTGGATATTATTTCGTATATTTACATAAGTTTAATCATAAAAAATAGTTATAAAAGCATATGAGTGATTTATATAATGAAGGAATTACAACAACAGCAGGTAATATAGAACCAAAGTATGATGTTGCAGCAGTGAAAGAAAAAGATAAATTCTTTCAAGAGTTTAGAGAGTTCGATTATGGAATTGATATTGAATCAAATATTATCTTAGTACAAGATGAAATTAGTCAAGGTATGATATTCGATACAATATCCAAAATAAGATTACTAAGAAAAATTAACCCACAATTAACATCAGTTAATATATTATTAAATTCACCAGGTGGTGATGTAATAGAAACATTGGGTTTAATTGATTTCATTAGAACCATAAAAAATGATGAAGGAATTTCCACAAATATTATATGTAGAGGTTCAGCGATGAGTGCGGCCGCATTACTATTAGCTTGTGGAACAGGTCTTAGAGCAGCATCTAAACATTCTAAGATTATGGTTCATCAATTATCAACAATGAATTTTGGTAAGTTAGAAGATATTAAATCAAACGCTAAGTTTGCAGAGCAATTAGAAGATGATTGTAATAATCTTATGGAAGAGGTTACAAAAAAAGATAAGAAGTTTTGGAAAGAAAATCAAAGAAGTGATTACTTCTTATCAGCAGAAGATGCATTAGAATTAGGAATTATAGATAAAATTATATAAAACAAAAAGTTATGGAATACAATTATAGACCTTTAGGGGATAGAGTAGTAGTAGAAATCGTTAAAAGACACGATGAGAAAACAAAAGGTGGTTTATACAAACCATCAGGTTCAGACACCACAATGATGGGAACAGTAGTAGCAGTTGGTAGTGGATTATACACTCAAAGTGGTGTATCAATACCAATGAGTACTAAAGTTGGGGATACAGTTCTATTAGATGGAACTGGATTCAAACATAAAAATGGTGGTAAAACCTATAACATTTATAGAGAGAGTGAGTTCTTATCTATATTAGATGAAGCGTAAGTATCTGATACTCAATCAGTTACACTATCATCACAACACATTGATAATCAATTAGTTAACAAATAAAAAATAAATTATGATACACATTTTAGATGAAACAAAAATAACTGAGAACTATGAGAAGTTCCGAAAGTTAATAAACCAAACCTTTACAGGTGAAAGATTAGAATCCCTTAACAAGATGTATGACCATCTTGAAGATAGAATCATTCTAACCCCAGCCTCATCAACCGAACATTTCCACAACGCATTTGCTGGTGGATACTTAGACCACGTTCTTAGAGTTACTAGAAACGCAGTTAAAGTATTTGACTTACATACTGAGTTAGGTATTGGAGATGGCGGGTACGATAGAGAGACTGTAATCTTTACAGCACTACATCACGATTTAGGTAAGGTTGGTAATGATACTGATAGTTGGTATATTCCAAACGATTCCCAATGGCACATTGAAAATCAAGGTAAGATTTATAAAACAAACTCATCAATGCATTGGATGAATCTAAACGATAGAACGTTTTGGATGTTAAATCATTTTGGTATTAAAATTTCTGAAGTAGAATACTTAGGTATTAAACTTACAGATGGGTTGTATGATGAGGGTAATAAAGAATACTACATTCAATACAATAAAGATAATGCACTAAAGACTGGATTACCATATATAATGCATCAAGCTGATATTATGGCAGCTAGATTTGAGAATGAAAGATTTCTAAAATTAAAGCAGGGAACTATTAATACTAAGAATGTAGGTGGTAGACCGGCAACCAAAAAGAAATTAGAAAATGTAGTAATGCCAAAGAAGATTGATTTCAAATCTATATTTGGTGAAATAGAAAAATAATATGAATACAATACAGTTAATTTTATCAATACTAAT
>ERZ767114.1282-NODE-1282-length-12150-cov-68.135923_pt1 | contig 12150 bp, 7 predicted proteins | sample MGYA00374952_ERZ767114 | MGnify/ENA primary metagenome ERZ767114 (study PRJEB28939, sample SAMN06267156) | marine metagenome | isolation source: Columbia River Estuary | place: USA:Columbia River Estuary, USA | collected 2012-05-05 ...
TTCAACAGCTGCTCCTTCTTGCATTGCTGCTCCTGTTATTTGAGATTGTTTTCTATTAAGTTGCTCTTTTTCTCTTTTTTCTTTAGTTTCAAACTCGTAGATTTGACCTGATACTTTTTTATCCTCAAGTCTTTCTGCTCCCCGCATTTTAGTATTTTGAACTCTTTTAGCTTCGCTTAGCTGTATGTTTTGTAAGCTTTCTTCACCACGAGCTCTCATTTGTTGATTAGTGGCTTCTTGTTGTTCTATACTAGCTGATACTCCTTTTTTACTTTCTAATGCCATTCTAGCTAAAGCAGTAGCTCCACCAGCACTAGCGCCAGTAGCTCTAAGAGTGTCTAGTGTATTAGCTAAGGCTATATCAGCTTCTTCTATTTGCATTTCAGCCGCGGCTGTTGATACAGCAAGATTAGAAAATGGATTTGAAGCTATACTACTTAAGTCAGACACCATACTAGACAAATCTGTTACACCTTCATAAGGATTTATAATATCTTGACGGTTTTTTTCTAACTCTTCTAGTTCGCCTGTAAGTCTATTTTTGTTTGAACGCGCTCGTCGCTCTGACTTTCCCGCTGAAATAGCACCTATAGTGCTTCCTGCTACTGCCGCTACGCCTCCAATTATTGCTGCTGTTACTAATGCCATTTTATACTATTTTTTTTGAAATTTCATAAGAAGGTTTTTCGTCTATTGTATAGTCCAAACTCTTGTGTATTTCCATTAAACTTTCATTTCTACCTATGCTTATAACAGCCTCACAACCGCTTATTTTAGCTACGTACTCTAATCCAGATATTAACATTTTAGTAGCTTCTTTTCTATCACTCTCTCTGTAGTTTGGATCAGAAACTAACCACTCCATCCACCCTATTTTAGAGTTAGTAGTGTAAATAAAACCAGCTATTATAGCTACATTGTTCTTTTCTACTATAAGTCCACCTGTTCCGTTTTCAGGAAGTAGTGCTTTAGGGGGATGATGCTGCCAATCAGGCCACATATTCCAAAGACTAACTAAAGTGTCCCAATCAGACTCCTCTAGTTTTCGTATTTTTAATTCCATTTGATTTAATTTAATATGATGACTCCACATATTGTGAAGATACCGCAAATAATTCTTTCATTCCACCAACATCAGTTACAGTATCTGTTGATATTATTACCGTTGAAAAATAACCTTTTATACCTGTCATGTCTGCTCCCCAAACAACTTCTCCAGCCGCCGCCGGACTGTTGTTTACAAGATTAGCCATATATTTGTTTTCTTTTCTAGTGAATCCAGCGTGATTAATCGGCGGAGTTAATCTAGCGGGATATTCATTACCAAAATTATCATAAGAACCTTGGTTGTAACTATATATTACTTTTGTAGTATCTTGAGTACCGTTAACAAACGGATCGTTAACAGCACTTTCAGGCGTCCCAACGCTATGAGTTCCTGTTATATCTGACTTAAACGAAGTTATTTCCCAACCATTACTACCTTCGTAATTTAACGTCTTAAACACTTTAGACATACTTACTTTAGGATTAAATATAAAAGTAACATTTGAACTATACTGATTTCCATAGAAATTTGCTCTTTTAGCGTTAGGTCCGTAATGAACGAATATAGCTCCGTCTTTAAGAGTATAGTAGTTACTTTTTAAACTAAAAATTTGATCTGGTTTATAACTCATAAAGCTAGGAAATCCATTAACGCTATCATCAAATGAAACTGTAGAATATGTATTAGTCCAAGGCTGTAAAGATAAAACATATTGCTTAGAGTGCATGTCCCATCCTCCAACGGCTTTACCTATATCTACACTTCTAGGGCCATCTAAAGAGCTTAGGTTGTCTCTAAAGTAATCAGACATGCCGTAATTAGATATCTCTGTTAAACCATCTCTAGAAAGTCTTAAAACAGCGTTTCTATCTTTATCTGTAAAGTATTTTCTAAATCCATAGACAGCAAAGCTTTCTGGGTTTTTACTTATACCATAATTACCACCAACTGGTCGTATCGCCCCAATAACCTCATTAGAAGAAGTTACTGTTCCACCACCTTCAGCTGAATATATAGCGTCTTTATCTATTAATGCTTGACTAACTTTAGACTCTTGAAATATAATCAAATTAGTATTCTCAGCATACAATCTTTGTATAGATCCATTTGCAGGATTTACACTTTTAATAATATCTTCTCCAATAGAAAAAACATTAGTATCATTGATACCTGTTCTAGAATTAAATATTCCAGAGTATATCATTGAATTTACTCTACGCGAAGCATTTGGATTGTCTTCTACTAAATAAGCTTTAACTCCTAATTCAACAGAGGTATTATTATAACCTCCTCTAATTCTAGATTCTTCTATAGCCCAATTCTTAGCATCAACAACAGCTGTTTTAGGATATGTATTGTCTCCTCTAGAGCCATTCCAAACAGGAACGTCTGCAGCGCTAAGAGTTTTTCTCAGTATAAAACTGTTAAAATATTTTATTTCTATTACTCCCATATTATATTATCACTGTTATTAAGTATTACTTACATCGCTAGTAACAGGTTGTGCTGTTGCAACAAATTTTTTACCATCCGCATCAAACCTTGCAACAAATAATCTGTTTGACGTATTTGAAGATGAAAGATCACTAGGCGTAACTGGTGCAGTTTGAATGGATGCGTTTTCAGTCCCGTCAGCCGCAGGTTCATCGCCTACCGCGCTATAAGAATACCAACTGTTTCCTGTTGTTCCTCCGCCGTCTATCCAAGGTAGATTAGGAGTCCATTTTTCTGTTAAATCTGAATTATTATAAAATTGAGTTACATATCTTAAAGACCATTCTCTAGCCCACACTTCAACCGATGGCACTTCGTCTTCTGCATAACCAACATTGTTTCTACCTATAGACGATATACTATATTGAAAAGATGTTTTTGGAAACTTGTAATAAAAATCACCAAAAGATAATTTTACCTTTATGTTAGAATTAACAAGATTAGCTCCATCTTCACCAAATATAGTTGGAGTGCTTAAACTTGTTGGAGTTGGCGTTATGTCTAATTTTTTTCCGTTTGTATTTGGAGTTTTTTGATCACTAGGAGTTTGAGGGTATCTAATTAAAAGTCTATATTCCCCAAACTTGTCGTTTGTTGCGTTGTCATAGCTTTCGTCTTTTCCAAAAGCAAACACTTTAGAAACAGTAGATGTTGTTGGACTTTGAGAACTAGAAGCAGGATACGTTGTGGAAGCTTTCATTATATCTTGTTGTAGAATACCTCCTCCAATACCAGTAACGCTCGCGGTACTATTGTTTAATACTCCAGTTACTCCAAAACTAGACGTGTTTATTATTATGCCTTGACTAGTGCCGTCAAATCCTATAATTGATCTACTACTAGCACCACCACCGCTTCCAACGTTTTGTTGAGTTGCTCCAAATCTCATTTCCTGACCTTCTATATCTGTCGCAGTAACCCAAGCAGACGATGCGTCAGGTCTATATTGTAAATAAGCGGCTCTAATTATACCTATTTGCTGAGAAGTTGTAGGATAACCTTGACTAGCGTTATCATAAGGCCACATTAGAAAACTAAAATCAACCTTAATATAAGCGGTTCCTACAGTTAAATCATTACCTGTGCTTCCAGCCGCCGCGTCAAAAGAACTTGGTCTGTAGTTTGAATTTTTCCATAAATATTGGTTGTTGTTATTGTCTGTGTAATTAGGGCTAAGTAGATTTAGCTTGCTTTCAGGCGAATTTACAAGTCCATTTTTAGGTAATTCTAAACTCTCGTACGCAGCTCTTCCTTCTGTTCCAGATGTGTTGTTTTGCATTCCAACTGGAGATTCAGAGTCTATTCTACTGCCTATCATGGTAGCATAACTACTTTGAGCTCCCCAATACACTCCCACAGACTCTAATCCTTGTGTTAAGTCAATGTTTTCTTTTTTTCCAAAACTATCATTAATTGGAGCTTCTCCAAATAAAACAGAAATAGGGGTAGTTAATTCATCAGTAACTCCTCCTGAATCAGTTAAAACTAAATCAAACGTATATATTCCAAAAGCAGTTCCACTAGTTTCTGTTAAAACTCCAGTTTCTGAATTTAATGACAAAGCAGGTAATTTTGGATTTTGGTTTATAATAGTAAAAACTAAATCTTTTTTGTTTTGTTCAGCAGTGCCAACAAATCCATTAACACCTGCAAAAGTTGTTACTGGATCTGTAAGAGTTCTATTAGATGGCGCAGTTATAGGTGATCCTCCACCCACAGGCACAAGTGTTGGAGATACGTTTGCTAAATTTTGATTTGTAATTGTAACTGATTGAAATGTTGGATTCGCTATTGATGGATCATCATTTCTAACATTAAAAGTAAAAATAAAAGTATTTTTGCTAGCTTCAGGACTGTAATAAATAGGAGTAACAATACGCAGATTATACTTATCATCTTGACCAGCTTCGTTAAATTCATCTAAAGCCCAATTAGAAGTAATGTTATCACCGTTTGCGTTAAATACACTCACAAGGTTTACAGTGCTAAGAGCCATAGCTTGATCTGCAAAATCAACTTCTATAGCTGGAGAAAAAGGAAGTGCTGTTGCAAAGTTACCAACCACAAAACCTTCTGTTTGAACAAAATTAAAATTTATCCATCCGCTAACGCTGTTATTGACGCCTGCTATAGCGTTTAGATCAGATATTAAACCAGCAGTGCTAGTTTCCCAAAATATTTCAAGTAAAGATTCTACAGGTGCCGTTTCAAAGATACCTAAATGTATATTATATGCATCTTTATAGTTTGCTTGTTGTAAAGATCCTATAGGGTTTCCAGCATTATCTCCTTGTGCTAGTCTAACTAGGTAAGGGTTACTATCTTGTTGATAAACAGTAGAATAAGGAGGTCCAATAGTTCCTCCACCTCCAGTATCGTCTTTAAACATCTCGTCTTGAGTTGCTATAGTTGAAACGGTTTGAGGGTTAATTATTGGATAATAAGGTATATTTATAGTGGGTGGCGTTGCGGCTGGCGAAGGAGTTACTCTGCCGTATAATTCTACAGAACTTCTAAATTGCTTTTGATCTGGTCCTACCTCAGTTAAATCTTTTGGCACTTTATTTATATTATCACCTAATATTGTTATAAAAGCAACTGTATTTACAGGGTCTGGTTCTGTAGTTGCGCCTGCTCCATGATCTGGATAACCATTTAATATACCAGGAACAAAAACATTATAATATTCTTGCTCTGTTTGCTTTACAACAACTTTATAAGAATACCAACCTAAAGGATTATAACTGCTACTTGCTACATTATCATTATACAAACCAGGCCAACCGTCTGTAAGTCTTGGACCGTCTGAAGATATAGCAGTATTTATTAAAACCTTTAAAGAGTCACCAGGCCAAGAATTTATTGAATTTGTTTCAGCAGGAGTTTCTAAAGCCGGATTAGGCATGTATTTATGATAAAAAGTAGAACCTCCATAAGTTATTCCGTTTACAGTTTGCGTAATTGAATTTACAGGAGATAGTATAGTAGTAGATTGTCTTCCGTATCTGTCTGAAAGCACAAACCCTACTTGATAGTTTCTATTTTGTTTCACTGTGTGCTCAGGGTATTCAAAAATACTAGTAAAACCACTTGTTGGATCAATAGGATTTTTAGGAGTTACTGCTACATCATAATCTATCGTAGCTGGCGGTGTGTGTTTATCTTGAAAATTACTATAAACTATTCTATTTCCTATAACTTCTTGACCATAAGCTCTAACAGGAACCTTGTCGTACACTCTTATTATTTCACTCTCAGGAAGAGTTTTATAAGGTTTTCTTGATTGATAATCATACAGATAAGTTGTAGTTTGATTTAACGTGTCGTCTGAATTTCTACTAAACACGTCAAAAGGAACAGAATCTAAAACTTTAACATTCAAAGAATCAGATTCTTTGTATAATATGTCTATTTCGGAAACATCTAAAGTTGAGTTTAAAACATCTGCATTAAAGGGAAGTGAAATATATAAGCCAACATTGTTAACTTTATTTTCCATAAACTGAACTATAGTACTTCTATATGCTTTATCTTCATCTTCAGGTAAAAAATAACCGTCTTGCTTTGGTATGAAAGCCTCTTGAGTAAAAGGAGCTAATATAGAATATTCTCCATCGTTAAATTTAAACCTATAACTAAACATTACAAATTTACTTTCTAAATAATCTGGATCTCCTGGCCAGTTTTGGTCATAAAAAGGATTTGCAGTACTTCCATCTGGAAGAGTTTCTGAAGTAACATCCTGCATTGAAGTGTAGTAAGTCCCGCCTACACTGTAGTATAAATTAATAGCTTGATAAGGATTATATTTAGCAACCGATATTAAATCTTCTGATACATAGTAGGCTCCATCACTAGCTAAATCAACATTTAATTTCCTAGGTTGATTTCTATTGTCGGTCCAAAATAATAAATTTTCTAAAACGTTAATTCCATATATAGGGTTTGTAGTAGAAAAGTTTAAAAAAGCACCTTGAGCCATTACAGAAACATCACTTGTTAAAATGTTATATGCGTATATGTAATTATTAGCTGAAGAACTATAAGTTATATTACTAGTTTGAGGTTCTGTATAATCCGTTAAAAAAACATATACAGTAGAAGAATTAGTATCAGCAAAAACCCCTATAGATTTTAAATTACAACCACAACCAGAAATAACACTAAAATCAACATTAGCGCCGGTTGAAGTTGAAGCTGGTAAATTACCTACAACATTTTCTAAAGCACCTACGTCTTCGCCTTCTGATTTACTAACTTGTATATTTTGTCCATCGCGATATTCACCTGAAGGTAGTAATCTACTATCCAGGTCTTTATTCATTTTAGACTTTATAAAAGCATTTTTAACTTCAGCCATTCAATCTAGTATTTAATCCATTTAGATTTACCTCGAGCAATCTGAACAAACTCATTTAATTTTATATTTGATAATCTAATTTTAGCGTTTCTAAGTTTAGCACTTTTTTCACGTCTTAATCTTTGTATTACATATTCAGGCTGATTAATTCTAGTCGCTAATATAGCATGGCTAATATGAGCATATAATGCTTCTTCAGCTAGTTTAGGTATTTTCATATCAGCGTCATAACCTAAACCGTCTGATATGTATTCTAATACTATAAGTTTTTCAGCAAGATCACTAGAAAAAGACATTTTACCGTTTCTTTCATTTATAGTAAACCATCCGTTTACTTGAGCTGTTTCAGGCTGTAAACCATATCTTTGTCCAAAATAATTATCTCCATACATACCACCATAACCTAAGCCATCTGACAATAACATACCTGTTAAATTGCTTTGAGCAGCGTTGATCTGCTCTAAGTTATTAGTAGCCCATCGTTCTTCTGTTATAGAAGTAGTATCTACGTTTTCTCCTAAATTGTCTTGTATCGCAACACCTTGATTATCTTGACTAGGTATCTCGTAAGGATTTGTAGTTAAAGTTGTGGGATATATAATGTGTTTTATTCCTTGACCATCAATCCACGACACATTTACGTAATTAACGTAGTCTTGAGGAAGCGGTATGCTAAGATTAACGGGAATGTTTAATTCTTGAGACCGTATACTTTTAAGAGTATCATAGCTGAATTCTTGTAATCCTCTTTTAGCAAAGAATATTACATCAGTTGTTTTAACGCTTGGTATTAGTTTTCCAGCACCAACATAACCTATCATAAAGTTAGTTATAACGTCTTCTAGCGTGGTATATGCGTAACCACCGTAATTATCTTCAACCACATCGCCATAAGCGTCTCTATCCCCATATTCACCACCATATTGATTAAGTAATTGAATAACAAACCATTCATTAGCTTGAGGTGGTGTAGTTAATGTTATTACATTATTTATAACGGTGTAAGTTGATGTATATTCTGTGAAAGTTCCAGGAACTCCTAGTGGACTTACATATATTCTGAAATTATTTAAATTATATCCAGCAGTTGTTGGATCAGAGCTACCGAATATTAAATCAGTGTCGAATGTAGCCGTTATAGTAGAATTAGCTATAGGCGCTTCAAAAGTTTGAGAACCAGCGTAGTATTGTGCGTTAGTTTCGGTTATTAAACCGTTGTTAGGTGTAGCCATTTGTTAACTTTTTTTATTAGTTTCATCAGCTTGCACTAGAGCGGCAGCTGTTTGCACTACTTCAGGATCTCTTATTATAATACCAGAGTATAATAATATTTTAAGTATAGCCTCTGTTTGTTCTGATTCGTGTAGTTCAAAATTAACAGAAGTAGATTCGAGCCATTGGTATTGACCTAATCCTCCTACGTCAAAATTCCAAACAACGTCATTTGGTTTTCTAATATAATCAACAGTAACGTCTGAAACTATAGATGTTGGTTTTATAAAAAGCTTTTGATTCTCGTAAAGATACACTGGATTTAAAGCTGTAGGTTTAGTTAGTTTAGATCTATCAACATAATAAAAATCGTGTCTATCTAATCTTTGAATTATTTTGTTACTATTATGGATTAAGTTTCCTAATCTATAAAAAGAAACTGTATTGCCATAAGAGTCTATTGTTGGAAGCGAAAAATAGTCAGTGTTAGGGACTAATGCTGGTGTTCCGAATGTTTTAAAAATAGCTAATTTTTCGTCAATGTTTTCTTGTCTATCCGCATAATCTGTATCCGCTTGAGGTATACGTAGTTGCTGATTAAGATCATCGAAGTATTTTTCAAATATTTCTAACTGTACTTGTGTCGCTACTGTATTGAACTCAGTCGGGGTCATATAACCACGCTGCTCTTTATTCAGTATCATTAAAACAGTTTGATATACTGTGTTTACGTTTATAGCCATTTGTTATTATTATTAAAATAAAGGAGGCTTGCGCCTCCCTTATAATATTACATGTTAAGAGAACTTTTTCTCTATAGACTGGAATACTTGTATTCCTTCGTCTGTCTTGAAGAAAGACGCCATAGCTGAGTATGGATTTTCGTCAAAAGGTACTGTCATTAATTTTCTACCATTAGAAGCCCAAGTAAATGTTCTTTGGTCATCAGCTAATTTAATTATATTAGCTTCAGTTGCTCTAATTGCAAAGTTTCTAAGTTGAACATTGTCATCATTAGCAAGATCTAAGAACAGCTTAGGATTATGCTTAGCAAATAAGAATAAATCTCTTTTAAGCTCCTTAGAACTCATGTCTGATACTTTAGATCCTAATTCTACGCGTAGTATAGCTTCACACTGATCAATATCAATGTTTTTAGCAATGTTCATAGCCTCTAATTCCATTTCTAATTCAAACAAATCATCTTTAGCTTCCTCTATAATATCTTGTTCAGTGTATAGAACTCCTAAAAGAGGATGATATATAGATAATATTTTTTGAAGAGCTTGATCTTTCTTTTGAACTAATAAACTTCCTTCTTTAAATCTAATATGGCCAAGTGTAGCTTCGCCAGCTTGTTCATCTTTAAATGGAGAGTTTTGATTAGTAGCGTATCTTACTTCTCTTTGTTCATTTTTTTCAGTGTCATACCACAGTAGTGGATGCCTTGCTGTATGTTTTGAAGGTATTTTTAATGTTAAAGGATTGTGAGGTCCTTTTAGGAAATACGTTCTGTCTTTAATTTCCCAAGACGTATCTTGAGTTGCTTGTTTTTTAGCCATAATATAATATAATTTAATATTTAATAAAAGTAAGTATTACCCCCGTCAGTTCAACGAGGGTAAATCTTACTGTAGTAATTACACTCCTTTAAAGAGTACAAAGTTATTAGCAGCTTGTACTACTAAACATCTTTCAGATAGGAAGTTAACCTCCATCGCATCAAGAGTACTTGTGAAAGCACCACCTGCTGATCCAGTTAACCAAGACTTCATACGACGATCTTCTGTTTGAGAAGCTCTGTATCGTACATGTAAGAATGGTCTGCGGATGTTAGTTCCTAAAATTTGATCGTATACTGTAGAAGTTCCAGCTGGTACTAGTACACCTTCGATAGAAGATGGTCCTGTTTGAGCACCACGAGTTGAAGCATCGTTTAAGTATTTCCAATCAGTTTTGTAGAAATCATAAGATCCTCTACGGAAACCGCTAAACCCTAGGTTTAATGCCATTTCTTCAGAGTTTTCAAACAGTCCATAAGCAGTACCTCCTTGAGATCCTTGAGACACAGCGCTTAGCATGTTGTCAAATTCTAGTGAAGTTTGACGCTGTAAAAATAGCATGTTTTCTTCAATAGCTCCTTGAGTATCTAAGTTCTTTAAAATCTCATCAAAGTCATCTAAACCGCTTGCGCCGCTAAATCCAACCTCAACATTACCTCTAGACTGTATAGCAGCAAACATACCTTCAGTACCTTTGAATCCTGCATTTGCAGCAGATCCAGCACCAGCAGCACTAGCAAGCTCGCCTTCAATAACGCTCATCTCTAAATAGTCTTCAAAACGTAAACGAGTTTCAGATTCAGCTTTTAAATACCATAAGTATCCAGAAGTTCCGTCTTCAGTAGCAACTTCTACCCAACCAATCTGAGCCATGTCAGAACCGTTGATAGTATAAGTGTTACGAATAATGATAGGAGAGTTAGAGAATTGAGTAAAAGCAGGATCAATACTAATATTAGTAGTACCAACTTGTGCTCCAGCTACACCATTCCAGTTGTTTGTTTGTGATCCTTTATTAAATTCAGAACCATATACAAATATCTTAACAACAGCACCTAAAGCAGCTGTAGTCTGAGCAGTATAAGGAGCAACGATAAGAGCACCAGTGTTTGTTGTGCTGCTAGTTACGATACATTTAAGTTCGTTTCCAGCACCGTCCAAAGCAACTATAGTTTGCCCCGGAGACACTACGTTAGTAATAGCAGGAAGACCAGCGGCAGCAGCTCTTACTGGAATAGTAATAGTTGATACACCACCAGCAATTGCGTTAGCACAATTGTCATATGCAATGTGTAATCTATTTTGTTCTGACCAAATAACTTGATCTGATGTCATTGGCATTTCAGCTCCAACCATACGTAAGAATCCAGAAAGAGTTCTGTTTCCGTAACGCTCTACTTCTTGTTCGTAGATTTCAGGTAGATACTGTTGTGCAAAATCATTACCAGCGCCTGTGTTAAACGCTAAATAGTTTGTTGCTAGCAATTGTTGTGCTTGCGAAGGTACTATCGAACCAAATTGTGGACTTAATGAAGCCATAATAGTTTAATTTTAATTGTTAAATTTTCTTGTTTTAATCTTAAGCTTTGAAGAATCAAGACCGCTAATTGCTTTTACTTTTAATCCATTAACAAACACATTACCATCTTGCGTAGCTCGAGGCTCTGTAGTTATGTTTTTAGATTTAGCTAATTGACTTTTAATCGCATCTGTTTTACCTTGCTCATAAAAGTGTTGTGCTATAGTGTCGGCATTTCGCGCTGCGTACAAAGCCTTATGATAACCTTTTGCATCAACAACTTCTCCTTTGTCATTTAAGAACGTCTTAATGAATGTAGAAATGTCTTTTTGGTTATCTGCAACCTTAACTGGATCTTTAACGCCATATCTAAACTTTTTCTCTCCAACTTTAAAATCAAAACCTTTGAAGTCGTTGTTAAGAAGCTCGTTTGTTTGGCTAATGAATCTGTCTTGGTTAACTTTGGTAGCTGCCTGCTCCTCGTTGTATCGGTTAAAAAAGTCTGTAGCTTTTTGTTGCTCAGGATTAACTCCAGGTCTCAACTTGATCTCTGCGTAGTATTTATCCTTAAGTGAATCCAAATAGCTTTTAGCTTTTGCAACCTCTTCTTTATATGCAAGTTTTTTCTTTCGAATATCTCTTGCTTCGTCTAAATCCTCATCATAATTAAAAGAGTCTTCAATTACAAATTGAATTTCTTCTGAATCTAAATGTGGTTTAGCTTGTTTGTAGTATTCTTTTAACAATGCTTCTCCATCCACATTGCTATAGTCTGCGTTTAATCTAGCATAGTCATCTATAGTCCCACCAGTCTCTTCCATAAAAGAAACTAATTTTTCTAAATTTTCTGGTACGTTTTGTGCTTCAGTTTGCGGTAATACTTCTTTTTGTTCCTGTGAGGTGTTGGGACTTTCAGTGCCTCCAACCATTGTGATCTCTTCAGCGTTATCGTTTT
>ERZ767114.1283-NODE-1283-length-12149-cov-7.396040_pt1 | contig 12149 bp, 11 predicted proteins | sample MGYA00374952_ERZ767114 | MGnify/ENA primary metagenome ERZ767114 (study PRJEB28939, sample SAMN06267156) | marine metagenome | isolation source: Columbia River Estuary | place: USA:Columbia River Estuary, USA | collected 2012-05-05 ...
GGCGAAGCCATTCAAATATCCGATGACATTGTCATCCGGTTCAACGATATACACAAAAAACAAATTAAAGTAGCCATTGAAGCGCCTGTTGATTTGCATGTGGTTCGAGCAGAATTATTGGAAGAATTAAATTATGAATAAAAAACTACTTTCGCTGTGCTTTTTCATATTAATTTCTACTGCCTCGTATGGTGCTGACTATCAAAAGGGCCTCGATGCCTACAATAAAGGCGATTATCAAGCTGCTTACAATGAATGGTATTCACTAGCGTTAGAAGGAGATAGCGATGCTCAAAGAAATTTGGGAGTAATAATGTATGGCGATGGCCAAGGCGTGCTGCAAGATTATAAAGAGGCTGCGAAATGGTACAAACTTGCAGCAGACCAAGGTGATATTGAGGCCCAATTTGCTATTGGTATTATGTATGCCTATGGGCAAGGCGTTTTGCAAGATTATAAAGAGGCTATGAAATGGTACAAACTTGCAGCAGACCAAGGCAACAGTAATGCTCAATTTAATCTGGGTTACATGTATCACAATGGCACAGGCGTGTCTCAGGATTATTCTGCGGCTGTTAAGTGGTATAGGCTCGCAGCAGAACAAGGGGATTTCTATGCTAAGGAAAATTTGGCTCTCCTCGAAAGGGTTATCCAAAGCCAAAACGATTCAACCACACGATTTCAATTGAGTGAACCTGCCATTTCAGCAACTCCTGCTATCCCCATTCCAAACAATGCTGCCTTTAAGTCAGCAATTGCTGCTTGTTTGGATGAGCAGATATTAACAGGACTTTGCACAAAGTATGGAATCGCCACAGGATATGGAGAGATGCCTAACTGGGACACTTCTATAGTTACCGATATGGCCTCAGCATTTGAACGAAACCTTTATTTTAACGCTGACATCTCTGGCTGGGATACCAGCAGGGTGACAGATATGAGCCGCATGTTTAGAGACGTTTCTTCCTTCAATCAAGACATTGGTTCTTGGGATACCAGCAGTGTGACCGATATGGCATATATGTTTTTAGGCGCTTCTGTCTTCAATCAAGACATTGGTTCTTGGGATACCAGCAGTGTGACCGATATGAACGGCATGTTTTGGGGAGCTTCTGACTTCAATCAAGACATTGGTTCTTGGGATACCAACAGGGTGAAAGATATGGGTTGGTTTTTGGCATCTACTGCCTTCAATCAAGACATTGGCTCTTGGGATACCAGCAGCGTAACCGATATGAGCTATATGTTTGTTTATTCTACCTTCAATCAAGACATTGGTTCTTGGAATACAAGCAGTGTGACCGATATGGCGAGTATGTTTAATGAAGCTTTTGCCTTCAATCAAGACATTGGCTCTTGGGATACCAGTAGTGTTACCGATATGAGCGCCATGTTTAGTGTTTCCGCCTTCAATCAAGACATTGGTTCTTGGGATACCAGTAGTGTTACCAATATGAGCGCCATGTTTAGTGTTTCCGCCTTCAATCAAGACATTGGTTCTTGGGATACCAGTAGTGTTACCGATATGGGCGGCATGTTTAGTGATTCCGCCTTCAATCAAGACATTGGTTCTTGGGATACCAGCAGCGTGACCGACATGGAATATATGTTTAATGGCGCTTATGCCTTCAATCAAAACTTAAGTAGTTGGAATACTAGCGGTGTGCCGCCCCGAATGGAAAGTATGTTCAAAAATGCTACGGCAATGCACAATACCTACGGTCCATCAGGATTAAACATCTTGGGCTTTGGGGATACACCAACCGCTGCATTTTTTAAACAACAGCCAATGAAAGGAACACTTGTAGGGCAAAAAGATGCCGATTGTCCCATTGACGACGCCACGCCTGAGGAAAACTTTATTAGTTGCCTTGATAAAGCTGTCAGCGGTGATGTGTACGCGCAAATATATACCGCCTATTACTACTATATTGGCAAAGGAGCGCCACAGAATTATAAAGTGGCTATGAAATGGTACACACTTGCAGCAGACCAAGGCAACATTATAGCTCAGTATAATCTGGGTTACATGTATGAAATTGGCCAAGGCATTTTGCAGGATTATAAAGAGGCAGTGAAATGGTACAGACTTGCAGCAGACCAAGGTTATAGCAAGGCTCAGTATAATCTGGGTTACATGTATGAAATTGGCCAAGGCATTTTGCAGGATTATAAAGAGGCTGTGAAATGGTACAGACTTGCAGCAGACCAAGGTGATAGCGATGCTCAATATAATCTGGCTTTATTGTATGGCAATGGCCAAGGTGTGCTGCAGGATGATAAAGAAGCTGTGAAATGGTACACACTTGCAGCAGACCAAGGCAACAGTAATGCTCAATATAATCTGGGTTACATGTATAAAAATGGCCAAGGCGTTTTGCAAGATGATAAAGAGGCTATGAAATGGTACAAGCATGCCGCAGATCAAGGTCAAAGTAGTGCGCTAAACAATCTTGGTGTGATTTATCAATATGGGATGGGCGTCCCAGAAAATTATGTTACTGCTCATATGTATTATAACTTATCAGCCAATTTTGGAGCTGAAAAAGCACTAGAGAATAGGGACGATTTATCAGCAGAAATGAGCTCACAAGATATTTCTAAAGCACAAGATATGGTTAGTGAGTGGCTTACTGAATACTATAAAAGAACCAAGTGACTTTCGTTTAATGTGTAATCCCCCCTTAAAACTCCCTTGGTTTTTAGGGGGGATTACAGCAAGTTGCGTCCAAAATTTGAATTAATACATGTAGGCTAAAGATAATTTGGACGCCGATTACTAACTTGACAGTACCCTTTCCGCGAGTGCAAATAAAATCCCTATCTATTCCACGATTAAGATATGTATGACCCAGATCAAGTTCGGCGTCGTTCATCCCTGCTAATTATGTCCCAGATTAATTATTTTCCTCACTGTTGCCTAAACAATTGTCGCAGTTTTTTTGTTTGTAGAAAGTGCTTTTTCTGAGATGGATCTTTAAAGCATTGCTGTGAATGTCAGTAAGGGATTCACCGGAGGCAGGATGCCAGAATCTGAAAAGAAATATTTTCAATATTGGGGCAAAGCCACCAAAACAGACGACGTATCTGTCTGTCCATATCATTTGCTGCCATATCACAGCTTAGACGTCGCAGCAGTAGGTTCTATTCTTCTTTCTCACGACAAACCAATTGCTAAAGATTTAAGTGAATTCTTAGACTTGGATGCCGCGCAGCTTCAAGGAATATTGGCTTTTGCGCTTGCTCTGCATGATATAGGTAAATTCTCCTCAGCTTTTCAAAAGCTCTATCAGCCAGATGGTGGAAACTTGCACCAAGTCGGCATGCGCACTAGGCCGTATGATGGTGCTAACAACCGACATGACCGACTAGGATTGTTTTTCTGGGAGGATTTGAAGAAAGAGGTTTTACCAGAATTGTTACAGCTGGAGCCACAGTGGGAAATTAGGGAACGGACATTTGATAGTTTAAATGTGCTCCTGGAATGTGTATTAGGCCATCACGGTAAACCAATTAATTCGTCGGCATCCAGATCTATCAAGCCCTTTACAGAGACTCACAACATCGAAGCTGCTCGTGAGTTTTGTGTGGATCTATTCGAACTATTTTCACCGAATTTCCCTTTAGAAAAGCTAAAAGATGATGCGTGGCGCGCTCGTTTCGAACAAGCCAGTTGGCAGTTCGCTGGCCTAGCGGTATTAGCAGATTGGTTAGGATCAGATAATGCTTTCTTTGAATATAACTGTGTCCCAATGTCGCTTGAAGAATATTGGCCAATTGCACTTAGTGGTGCTCGGGAAGTGTTGGAATCAACGGAATTGGGCGAGAGGCTTAGTGTAAACCCCTATAGATCCATGCAGGAACATTTTGGATTCCTTCCGACGCCACTGCAGCAGTGGGCAGAAACTGTCCCGATAGATACGACTCCGCAGTTGTTTATACTGGAAGATGTCACTGGGGCTGGAAAAACAGAAGCAGCACTGGCGTTAACACACAGACTGATGGATGCAGGTGCCGCTGATGGTTTTTATTTTGGTTTGCCGACAATGGCAACCTCAAACACAATGTTTAACCGAGTTGCTGATCATTATTTGCAAATGCTTTCTCATGAAGGGCGCCCACCAAGTATCGTACTTGCTCATGGTGCTCGTGAAATGAATGATAGATTTAGAGAGGCCGTAATTTCCTCTCAGAAAGCGGACATTAATTATAGTTCAATGGATTCCACTGCATCAGCCCAATGCAATTCATGGCTTTCTGATTCGCGCAAAAAAGCACTTTTAGCACCTGTCGGTGTGGGAACAATTGACCAAGCACTGCTTGCTGTTCTGCCGCGGCGACATCAATCCCTGCGCATGTTTGGGCTTTACAGAAAAGTTCTGATTTTTGATGAGGTGCATGCAGCAGACGAATACATGTTTGAAATTCTAGAAAGTCTGTTGTCCTTGCACCTACACCAGGGCGGCTCCGCAATTTTGCTCACAGCCACTCTGTCTAAAGTGCAACGGAGTCGATTAGTCGCGATATGGCGCAAAGCTGGAAATGTTCCAGTTCAGGTTCCTAGCGTTTTTCATTTTCCCCTTGCGACCAAGGTTTCTGTTAGCGCCGATGAGACGCTTTTAGAACAGCCACTTGAGAGCCGAGTTGATGTCAGTCGTGAAGTAGCCATCCAGTTTGTTGAGAGCATAGATGAGTGTCTGGATAAAATTAAGGCAGCATTAGCTGACGGAAACTGTGTGGTGTGGGTCAGAAATTCTGTTGACGATGCGGTCGACGCCTACCATAAAGTTTGCGAGATCATGGACGACCCAGACAATTGTTTCTTATTTCACAGCCGTTTTGTGTTGGAAGACCGAAAGAGAATTGAATCTCTTGTAATAGAAACATTCGGTAAAACTAGTGGGCAGAATGAACGCCGTGGCAAGGTTCTCATTGCCACGCAAGTTTTTCAAGAAAGCCTAGACGTCGATACAGATCTGCTCATATCTGACATCTGTCCCATAGACGATCTCATTCAACGCGCTGGACGCCTGCACAGGCACACACGTGATGATACCGGTATATACCGTTCAGGTATCACAGACTCCAGAGAAACCCCTACATTGCTCATCCATGCCCCACAGTGGTGTGACGATCCTGAAGTGAATTGGTTAAGTGAACATTTCCAAAGCACCCAATATGTTTACAAATCTTCTGGGCGTTTGTGGCTTGGTATGAAAAAACTAATGGAATTGGGTTCGATAAAAATGCCGGACAATGCTCGGGAGTTAATCGAGGCTGTCTATGGCGAGGACGCTGTAGAACACATTCCAGAGAATTTATTAAAACAAGAACAATCCCTGATTGGCTCTGAGAGAGCAATTGCAGCAAAAGCCCATGCACAAATCCTGAAATGGGACCGCTATGGCTATTGTGATCGAAGCGCCACAGCATGGTATGAGGATAATACTGATATCAGCACCAGACACAGCGAAATTGAAACAGTTGAGGTTTTGCTTTTGAAAACAACTGAGACAGGTGCGCTAATCTCGCTAGTTTCAGACCCAATGTTTGGGATTCAGCTGAGCACAGTAAAGCTTTCTAAAAGAAAATTTGCAGACAACCTCGCACCCACGCCGAAAAATCTTGAATCGGCCTTAGAACTTTTTCAACAGAGAATCCCAAAAACAAAATACATGCAGGTCTGGATTCCAGAAATTGATCAGAAATTCACTTACTCGCCCAATATTGGCTTTTGTGAAAGACAGGAGCTGGAGGAAATATGAACCTAATTTTTGATCCGTGGCTAACCTTTTTGATGAAGGATGGCTCAGAAAAGAAACTGCCAATGACGGAAATCTCAAATCCAGAGGTCCTAGATTTTTTGCTTCCACGCCCAGATTTCCAAGGTGCAGCATATCAGTTCGCCATAGGACTTTTGCAAACTGTTTTTGCTCCAAAGGACAAGTATGAGTGGCATAAACACTACGTGAATCCTCCGAGTGAATCAGAATTGTTAGGTGCACTAAACAAGGTGAAACACGCATTTAACACCGCAGGGACTGGCCCATTGTTTATGCAGGACTTTGACGATTTGGACGACATTAACCCAACGCCAATATCTAGTCTATTGATTGATGCACCCGGAGAACAGGCTAGAAAGAGAAATACCGATCATTTTGTGAAACGGGGGTTTGGAGATGTTATGTCGCCTGAAATGGCCAATATTGCCTTGTTTACACTTCAAATAAATGCCCCTGCCGGCGGATCTGGAATTAGAACAGGACTGAGAGGGGGTGGTCCACTGACCACACTTGTGATGCCTCAGACTAGTATTTCTTCGCTGTGGGAGAAAATTTGGCTAAACGTGGTGAATAGAGATTTTTGGCGTTACCCAGATCCAGATTTTAACAGCGCATTGCTTTTTCCGTGGCTAGCGGCAACCAGAGAGAGTGGGAAGGGAGGATCAAATATTTTCCAAAATGACGTCCACCCCTTGCATATGTTTTGGGCAATGCCTAGACGGATAAGGCTAGAAATAGATGATTCGCTGATGACTTGCAAAGTTTCTGGTCTGCAAACGAATCTGTCAATAAGTGGTTTTAGGGCCAAAAATCTTGGTGGAAACTACATAGGAAGTTGGGATCACCCTCTGACGCCCTACAAATGGGATCCGAAGGCTGAGGATGCAGAGCAGTTGTCGATAAAGGGAAGTCAGAGTGGTCTAAATTATAAGATTTGGGACCAACTGACCTTTACAGACAGTAGCCGTGGGCAAAGGTGTGCAAAAGCAATAGAACATTTTTATGCAATTTCAAATGGATTTAGCAAAACCCAGCGCGCCGTTCCTCAGCTACTGGTGTTTGGATATGATCTAGACAAAATGAAACCTAGAGGTTGGTATTCAAAGGCGATGCCACTCTTTTCAGTGCCTGAAGCCCAGCAAGAAGAAATATTACTTCAAGTAAAGCAGCTACAAGAAATAGCAGCCGATGTTCTATGGCACTGCCGGACTCAAATCAAAGAAGCCTGGTTTTCCAGACCGGGCGATGTAAAAGGTGACGTTTCATTTGTCGACTTGTCGTTTTGGCAACGTACTGAAACCGCATTCTATTTGGCTGTGCAACAGTTGATTGAAAATGCTGTTTCAACAGACCCTTTCCTTACCCCTGAGCAAGCAAAAATCTGGCTTAGCGCCATAAGGTCTGTATCTACCGACTTATTTGACGAATTTGCACTGTCTGAATTGGGGGCAGATCGTTCGATGTCCAAGAGAATCAAGGCGAGGCATAAACTTACGGGATGGTTGTTTAGCAAAAAACCAACTAATCCAATATGCGCATTTATGGCTGAGAATAATTTTGAAACTTAACAGGAGTCAGTCTCATGGATAACAAGTATCAAACCATCGTTAAACGTTGGTGGCAAAGCATGATGCTGTCACCGGAAAGATTAAAGGAATTGCATATACAGCCCGCACCAAGCGCTTATAGGGCACAGCTCAAAAGATGTGAGTCAGCAGATGCAGCAATGCTAACCGAAGCATTTAGAACATTGTGGATGAAAATTTCTGAAGAAGAAACGGATGCTAAACAATATCAAGACATTGAGTGTTGGGCGACTATCGCAGTGGCGCTTTCTCATATCAGAGGCGAAAGCGACAACAGTTTAGCCACTGTGGCGGGGCGCAAAGGTGACGGTGATAAGTCTACGGTGAGTGAACTTAGATTTTCACAACTGCAGTCTGCTAAAACCCCTGATGAACTGTTACGTCGTTTAAGACGAATTCTGATGCAAGTTAAGGGTGATGTTTCAGTTAACCTACTCGCAAAAGACGTCTATCAGTGGTTTTTAGAACAAAAACAACAGAGACCAAGACAGGCAACAAGTCGAATCGCAGTTAAATGGGCGATGGACTATTACAGAGCCGCACCACATTGATCTGATCGAAACCAAAATAAAGGGAATATCAAAATGAGCACATACGTCCAGTTACATATATTAACGTCTTATCCCCCATCTAACTTGAACAGAGACGATTTGGGCCGACCCAAAACGGCCAAAATGGGAGGCTTTGACAGGTTACGTATCAGTTCCCAAAGTCTGAAAAGGCACTGGAGAACATCTGATTTGTTTACCACCGCAATGTCGGGGAAGATGGGAACACGCACGAAAAGATATGGGCGAGAGGTGGCTGATTCATTGATCGCTGCTGGTGTAGCCGAGAAGAAGGCGAATACTTGGGCGACGGCAATAGCTGGAGCTTTTGGAAAAGGAAAAAAGGATTCTCTTGATATCGAACAGTTGGCGCATATTAGTCCAGAAGAACAAGTAGCGACAATGGATTTAGTAAAGAAGTTAGCCGCTGATGATCGTGCACCAACGGATTTAGAATTGGCACTTTTGAAGAAAGAGCAAACCGGCGTAGATATCGCATTGTTTGGTCGCATGCTTGCGTCATCGCCTGGTTTCAATGTAGAGGCCGCTTGCCAGGTAGCGCATGCACTCAGTGTTCACAGTGTCGTTATTGAAGATGATTACTTCACAGCAGTAGATGACCTGAATGACGGCAAAGAAGACTCTGGTTCTGCCCATATTGGCGAGTCTGGATTTGCTGCAGCACTATTCTATAGCAATGTCTGTATCAACAAATCACTGCTTGTTGAAAACTTAGGCGGTGACGATAAATTGGCCAATAGAGCATTACAAGCGCTGACAGAAGCGGTAGTAAAAATATCTCCTAAAGGAAAGCAAAACAGCTTTGGATCCCGCGCCTACGCGAGCTATGTATTAGCAGAGATAGGAGAGCAGCAGCCGCGCTCTTTGTCAGTTGCGTTTTTAAATCCAGTATCAGATACAGACATGCTTCAATCCGCAATCGAAGCCATGTCTAGGCAAGTATCCAATTTTGACAAGGTATATGGGGATTGTGCCGATAACAGATATCACCTCAATGCATATTCTGGTGAAGGAAGTTTCGCGGAATTGCAGAAGTTTGTAGCGCAGTAATCTCGATATTATCTATTGAAGGCGAATATAAATGAGTGAATATTTGATATTTAGATTATATGGCCCAATGGCCAGTTGGGGTGCAGAAGCAGTGGGTGGCGATCGTCATACAGGAATGGCCCCAACCCGATCGGCAGTATTGGGCCTGCTGGGGGCTGCATTAGGCATTAAGCGCGACGATGAAACACAATTGGGTTTGCTACAAGCTAGTGTGCGGATTGCAGTGAAACAAACAGTCCCAAGTACGTTGATGAGAGACTATCACACCACCCAAGTTCCAACTCGTGCTAGAGGCGTCTCACATTACACTAGGAAAAGTGAGTTAAGCGAAAATGAATTAAACACCATCCTATCAAGCCGTGACTATCGGTGTGATGGTCTTTGGATAGTTGCAATTAGGCTTTCAGCTGATGTGACATTCACGTTAGCGCAACTAAAGAATGCGCTTTTGAGGCCTAAATACGTACTGTCCCTTGGCAGAAAATCCTGCCCGTTGAGTCTTCCATTGGCTCCAAAAGTTATGTCGGCCGACAGCCTTTTTAAGGCTTTGGATACGCCATTTCCATCGGTCACACGGTCAAAAAAAGAAGATGACTTTCTCTTTGGTTCGAACGGCAGAGCGACATATTATTGGGAAGGTGAAAAAGGTGATTCTTCAGATAAAGCAATATTAACAACCCATGTCTGGGATGAGCCCTTGAGTCGCGCTCGCTGGCAATTTAAGCAACGAGAAATGCATCAGCTTTCTGTTGAGGAGGGTAACCATGTATCTCTCTAAAATAGCATTGCGACGGTCCCATGAGAGCGCAATCGAACTAGCCAAATTGGCAGCAAATGGCGCGTATTCTTCCCATCAGTTATTGTGGCAACTGTTCAGTGAAGACATCACGCGCAGTTTTCTATACAGAGAAGAATTAGGACCAGATGGGCTACCAAATTTCTATGTATTGTCCCAGGCTACCCCAAAAAATAATAACAATCTGTTCGAAATAAAGAGCAAAGCATTTAGCCCCAAATTGTCGGTAGGTCAAAAGCTAGCATTTTCTGTTCGCGTAAATCCAACGGTTTGTGAAACATCAGAAACTGGCAAGCAGGTTAGACACGACGTGATGATGCACGCAAAAAAATCTGCACAAAAGAACCTAGGGGAGTTGGATTCTTCTCGAATAAAATTCCTTATGGATGAGGCTGCGATGCGTTGGTTCTCCGATCCGCGTAGGTTAAGTCGATGGGGTTTTGAATTAGATGCGCCGCCGATAGTTGAAAGATATACCCAACACCACAGTGTTAAGAAGAAAGGCAACCATATCCAGTTTTCGAGCGTAGATTACAGTGGTATTTTGAAAGTCGTCGATCCCGATGTTTTTTTGAAACAGGTTGAATGTGGCTTTGGCAGAGCCAAGGCAATGGGCTGTGGGTTGCTGCTAATTAGAAATATCTAATGCCATTTGTGCCCTTAAAATCACTACCGATTAAGAATCGGAATTCAATGGTGTTTATTGAAAAAGGTCAAATTGATGTTAGAGACGGCGCTTTTTGCGTCGTTGATGATGTTAATGGCGAGCGTATGTTGATCCCTGTGGGATCAGTAACCTGCATTATGCTTGAACCTGGCACGAGGGTTAGCCATGCCGCAATAAAATTGGCCGCACAGGTAGGCACATTACTCATTTGGGTGGGTGAGGCCGGTGTGCGACTTTATTCTGCAGGGCAACCAGGTGGCGCCAGGTCTGACAAGTTGTTGTACCAAGCAAAACTGGCATTAGACGATTCCTTGCGCTTAAAAGTCGTTAGAAAAATGTATGAATTACGGTTTAAGGAGCCGGTGCCAAAAAATAGAAGTGTAGATCAGTTGAGAGGAATTGAAGGAGCTAGGATAAAGAAAACGTATCACCTGTTAGCTGCACAATACGATGTACCTTGGGCTGGTCGAAATTTTAATCCGAAGGATTGGGATAATTCAGACAGAATCAATCAATGCTTAAGTGCTGCCACCTCATGTCTTTATGGTGTGACAGAAGCTGCAATTTTAGCAGCTGGGTATGCACCTGCTATCGGATTCATACATTCTGGAAGACCATTATCATTCGTTTACGATATTGCAGATATCATAAAATTTGAAACCGTCGTTCCAGTCGCTTTTAAAGTTGCTTCGCAATCGTCCCCAGTCCCTGATAAGACAGTAAGACATGAATGTCGCGAAGTATTTAGAAATTCAAAAATACTGAGTAAATTAATTCCATTAATCAACGATGTTTTAGCGGCCGGTGGAATTAGCCTTCCAGAAACTCCAAAAGATGCACTGACCCCCGTAATAAAGGACGGCATTCATTTTGGGGATATAGGACACAGAAAGTAGAGAGCGTATTGCAAATGATTGTTGTAGTCACTGAGGCAGTGCCCAATAGATTGCGAGGACGGCTGGCAGTCTGGTTACTTGAGGTAAGAGCAGGCGTATATATTGGAACGGCTTCAGGAAAAATGAGGGGTATGATTTGGAATAACATTATAGCGCTTGCGGAAAGTGGCAATGTCGTTATGGCGTGGTCTACCAATAACGAGTCTGGTTTTAAATTTATGACCTACGGAACAAACAGACGCGAACCCGTCGAATTAGATGGAATCCAATTGGTAAAATACATTCCAAAATTTGAAATTTAGTTGGTTATTAATTTATATATTTAAAAGTGCTATGGAATCAAAAGGTTATGTTAAGAGTGTTCCCCGTATGCACGGGGATGAACCGAAGATAGGTGAAGATTTACGCAACCGAGGCGTGTGTTCCCCGTATGCACGGGGATGAACCGAGCAGTGGCGACAGCCTGGCGCTTGCCCAACAGTGTTCCCCGTATGCACGGGGATGAACCGAAAATTCTAGTAGCTTGGGGCTTTGCAGCAATGTGTTCCCCGTATGCACGGGGATGAACCGTATACATTAGATGAAGTGCTTGAAGGATTGAAGTGTTCCCCGTATGCACGGGGATGAACCGGGCGCACCCAAGGGTAACCAATTCTGGAAAGTGTGTTCCCCGTATGCACGGGGATGAACCGTTCTGCGTACTCGTACCAAGTAGAACGAGAAAGTGTTCCCCGTATGCACGGGGATGAACCGACGTAATTCTGGTAGGCGACCGTTTTTATATTGTGTTCCCCGTATGCAC
>ERZ767114.1285-NODE-1285-length-12148-cov-2.887250_pt1 | contig 12148 bp, 15 predicted proteins | sample MGYA00374952_ERZ767114 | MGnify/ENA primary metagenome ERZ767114 (study PRJEB28939, sample SAMN06267156) | marine metagenome | isolation source: Columbia River Estuary | place: USA:Columbia River Estuary, USA | collected 2012-05-05 ...
AATTTTAATTAAGTTAACAGATTATAGCATCATGTAAAGACCTTATCCCCAATACTGGCGGTGGTTTGCGCCAGATATCTAGGTTGCTTGTTATGTCTCGGTAGTATTTTTTACCTGTTTGGTTTGTTAGTCCTTGTGCCGGTAATTATTTTATAGATCGCCAAATAATGCTTGTAATGAGGTAATGGAAAAAGTTGGATTACCAACAGGATTAATTCGTTATGACACCCAAAATTATTTAATTGATCCGACAAATAAGAAAAAGAAATTCACATTATTGCGCCCAAGAACAATTTATTATAGTTTGATGAATAAAATAGAAGAAATTATAATGTAATCATCAAAAGACTTTAAAAAGTTAGTTAGTGTTGATGAATTTTTTTTTATTACTTTTTCATGAGGAAAAATCAGGTTAGTGTCTACTAACTCTAGACTTTTGATTATTGCGTTATCAAAATCAATGGAATACATTTTAGTAATATGTATAATAAGCTACAGCAACTGCGGTTATTACAAGAAAAATTATACTGAAGGTTATTAATCCGTAAACATTGTTTGAGATAAGAAAATCAAATTTATTTTTCATGCTAATAGTTTTTGTGAAATTACTAATTTCTCCATAAATTAATTTAAAATACTTTAGAAATTTTATCAAATCTAATTTCGTTAAAGTTATTAATTACAAGATTAGCTTTGTCGTAATTTTGATTTTTTGAGTTAACACTGTTATAACCTACACAATATATGCCAGCAGAAAAAGCAGCCATAATTCCATTTGTAGAATCTTCAATTATAATACACTCTTCTTTATCAAATCCAGAAAATTCTGCTGCTTTAACAAAAATTTCTGGGTTAGGCTTTGATTCTTTTAAATCAGCTCCACTAATTTTAGCTTTAAAAAACTTATTCAAATCGAATTTTTTAAATATTCTGTTAATATTTGTCATTGAAGCAGAAGAGGCCAGTATAAGCGTTAGGTCATTATTAAAATAATTTTCAATTAAATTCATTGCACCATCTATCATTTGAAATGAGGAATCCCCTTCAAAAATAACTTTGAAGTGCTTTCGTTTAGACAATACTAATTCATTAGGATCTTTATTTAAATTAAATATATCGCACAATTGCTTGCAAATTGAATATGTTGATTGTCCCGTGAAGGATTCGTATAAACTGTTTGAAACATCTAATTGAAATTCTTCAAACATTTTTTTGTAAGCTAAATGGTGTAAAGGCTCGCTATTTACAATAACGCCATCCATATCAAAGATTACGGCTCTTAACATACTTTAAAGAATGTTTTATTATATTTATGGTAATTAATTAAAAATAAAATTACAATGAAAAAATTATTATTTACACTATTTACATTTATTACTTTTAGTATTTCTGCTCAACAGATGGCATTTAATACAATAAACATTACTGCAGAACCTAATTCACAAGACGATTTGGTTGAACTTTTTAATGAATTTTATGCTGATGCAAAATTTAAATCTGGCGGTATTCTTCTTGAGCGATTAAGACATGGCCGTCACGACGGAAGAACTCACAGGCTTGTTTGGATTTGGGAGTTAAACAATGGAGGAAGAGTTGAGGGTGATATGAAAGAATTTGAAAATGATGCTTTTTGGGCACAGTTTAGTAATCATGTTGAAAGCTGGGGGACAGCTAAAGCTGGTAGAATTATGAGCTGGCAAGAAGGAGATGTTAAAGAATTCCCATGGGGGCACATTTGGGATATCTCACCAAAAGATCCTGTAGCTTTTAAAAAAGCACACGATAAAATAGTTAAATCTGCTTCTGATGTTTTTGAAAACAGAGTTGTAGGTTTTGGCACATACGATATTAATAGACCAAATGGCGCTTCACATTGGGTAGTTATTGGTGGTACAGGTTTAAATGGACATTTAAGTATGCATCAGGATCTTGAAGAAAATTACTCAAAAGCAATGAACGATTATTTCATAAATAGAGGAGAGGTTGAACATGTTCAAGATTTTATAGTAGAAGTATTAGCAAGATATTGATATACAATATTTAATAATAAAAAAAGGGGATACTAACTTTAATATCCCCTTTTTTTTGGTTTAAAATATAATTTAGAATGAAGCGTAGTCAGAATTAGGGAATAAAGGAGTTAACCCTTTTTCACCACCAACACAAAGCGCAACTACTTGTTGGGCCAATTTACTTTCATCTGCATTAAATCTCCAATCAAGATATTTTTGATAGTGATCATATGATGCCCAATTTCCGTAAACATAATAGGTGTTAGTATCATCGTTAAAAAATGCTTCTAAAGACATACAACCGTCATAATCTCTAGTTGTTTGTAATCCATCTGGAGTATTAAGTAAATCAATCATAGCTTGTTTTTTACCTGGCTTAACTTTAAGCTTTACAAGTACAGGAGTTTTTGTTCCAACGGCCTGCATCATTCCACCAATATCAAAAAAATCACCTTGTGTGATTACCTTTCCTTGGTCATCAAAATTAAAATACCAGTATCCTCTAAGATTTAGTTCTTTTCCAGTTGCTACATTTTTTCCGGTCCAAGTACCATAAGTTCTTACACTTCCGTCTAAAACACCCTCGGGGCTTGATCCAGGAAGCCATACGTTAGCGGTATACTTGATATCTTCGAAACCATCTTGATAGCCTTTAAGCATTGCTGCGTATTGGTCGTAGTTTCCAGGCTCAGCACCATATAAAGGTGTAATAATTTCCATGTCTTTGCTAACTAAAGCTAATTGACCTTCCAAGTCTTCTTCGCCATGTAATTCAAATAATTTTTGAGCCGTAGCTAAATTTGCTTCATACTTTGGATTTGTATTGCAACTAACAAATAGTGCTGCTACAAAAAACAGTGATAATAATTTTTTCATTTATAATAATTTTAAGTTAGAAAACTAAAATTAGTAAAAAATCCTTAAACGAATGTTTTGAGCTTATAAATTCTTTAAATAAGAATCTAACTCTTTGGTTTTCATTAAAATAAGCCCTGATTTCGGCAATCTATAAATTAACTTTTTCCAATTGGAATTTTCTTTAAAAACTCTTTTTAAAATTGGACTAGCTGCATCTTTTTTGCCATTGTTTAAAAGCGCTATTGCTTTCCAAAAACTCATTTCATGATTTTCAGGAAATAAAACTTGAGCTTTTCCATACTCGCTTAAAGCCTTGTCCATATCGTTTTCTTCAATAGCAAGATCTCCTCTGTTCATGTGCTCATAGGCTCTATGAACCTTTAAAAGTCTTTTAATTTCTTTTATTGGATTGCTGTTGTCGTCAACTCTAAGATCGATTTTTTTATCCTCCCAAACATTAGAAGTTTTTTCAGCCCCAACAACTATTAGTGCTGCAGATTGCTTCCCTCTAATATCTCCTCCAACACTTTCAGCAGCCTCAAATACTTTAATAATTCTTTCTGCTAAGGGTAAGCCGTAATTATCTTGAAATGCTTTTTTCATTGCAGGAATAACTTTATCATTTAACATCATATTGGCTTGAACGGAAAAATTTTCTCCAACAAAATGTCCTGCGCTTTCAATACATTTTTCACCAGTAAATGCGCTTACCGATCCATTAACGTCAAGCATTGCAGCTTGTCTAAAATCTTTTCCTTCGTCTTGGTCAGTTAATTTTTTTAGTACTTCTTCAGCAGACTCGCCATTTTCCATAAGTTCGATTCCATTGGGGCCATAACTTGGATTAACAAACGATTGAGTAGCTACAACACCAACACCAGATTTACCCCAACTAACAAGTGTTCCAACTGAAAACCAATGACTTTGTACTCCTACCGCCATTTCTCCTGTATTGGCATCCTTTGCAACTATTGAATAAGTGTGCGCAAATTTATCAGAGTACGGGTTTGATTGTCCATTAGAGTAGAACGGAAAAGTTAATAATAGAATAAGTATAATCTTTTTTACAACTCCAAAAATCAAAATCAGTTTAAAGTTTTTGTTTTCCATTAAGTTTTTAAATATTTTTTTCATAATTCATTTAAATTTACCCCCCCGCAGAAAATCCACCTCCACTATTATTATTTACTTGCCTTACTAATATTTCATTACGACATTTTTTACATCGCTTTCGCTTTACTGTTCCAGAGTATTTTTCAGCATGAAATACTTTTTGCCATTTTGTTTTGTTTTCAGTCCCTTCGATTAAAGTTTCATCATAAAAAGTTTCTATTACTTTGTAAGGGAACCAAGCTCTACACAAATCATTTGAACACCTAAAGAAAGCTTTCCATTGCCCGCTGTCAAAACTTTGTATTTTTTTCATACACAAGTAAATATAACATCTAAAAAAGTTATTTTTATGTTTTTGAAACAAATATTTAATGGAAAAAGAATTTGAAAAGCTACTAGAATTTTGGAAAAATAATGAGGGAACAGGAAAACTCTTTAATTTTAAATTTCTTGAATATAAAAAGGGTTACTTAAAATTAGAAGCAGAATTTGGCCCATCAACATTAAACCCTAATAAAAATGTTCAAGGAGGACAAATGACTTCAATGTTAGACGACGCTACAAGTATTTTGCTTGTACTAGATTCTGGAGGTAAAAGCTATCCAAATTCTACAAATCTTAACAGTCTTCATCATAGACCTCTTTTTCAAGGAAAAGTTACTGTAGTTGCCGAAACTATTAAAATTGGAAAAAATATGGCAACAGTTAAAGGAGAGATTTATAATTCTGAAAACAAGTTAGCAACCACACTTATGCATACAGTATTTTTGTTTAAAACACAGCAATAATTATGAAATTCTATTTAAAAAATATAGGAATCACATTGCTTTTAATTGGTCTTGTTTTAGGAATGTTCGATTTTTTATTAGAAAATTATTTAGTGATACTTATTATTGGATTACTAGCAATTTTGGGTTCAAAATTTATCAAATAGTATTTAATTCAAATCTAGACTTTTGTCAAAAAGATCGTAAAATATTTTTGATCTGTCTTCTCTTTCAAGCCATGGAAAATGGCCACACCTCTCAATAAAAGTGTAGTTGAGCTGAGGGAAAACCGTTTTTGCTTCATAAACAACAGATTCGCCTACCGGATCTTGTCTTCCTGTAATTAGATCGATTGGTCCGGTATAGTTTTTTAATTTTTCAACTCTTTCCTCACTTCTTTTTCTCCAATCTCCAGAAGCTAAAGAATTAATTCCAGCTTGATTATTAAATTTATAATCTAATGCAGGTCTAGATTTTAATGCCATTTCTCTGTCAAAAAAGTAACCAGGCCAAATAGCAACTAAAGTAGATCTTTTATTATCAATCTGAGATTGGTAAAGCTCTAAATCTTCAGGGAACAGCCTCATATTAATGTTGCTGCCAAACCAAGAATAGAACTTATCCGTTACTCCACCAGTATTCAATAATATAATTTTTTCAATTTTTTCTGGTTCGTTTGCAGCGTATGAAAAACTTAACATTCCTCCCCAAGAGTGACCAACTAAAATTAATTTTTGATTACCTAATTCTTTATACAGTCCATTTAAATCTTCAATGTACCTGTCAACGTTTACGGTTTGTGAATTGACTTCCTCAAGAATTGATTTTCCTGTTCCCCTTTGGTGTAGAGTTATACATTTATATTTTTTTGATAAAGTAGTAGAAAGTTCTTTTAAATAATCTGGATTTAAACCTGGGCCTCCCGATAAAAGAATTAATGTTTTACCTTGACCAAATTCTTCATAATATATTTCAGTTCCGTCACTAGATTCGAACGATTTTAAGGTTTGTGCACTAACAAATATTGGTATTAGTAGTATTAAATAAAGTAGTTTTTTCATTTTAATTTTGTTTTATAATTTAATATATAATGATTTTCTCTATCCTTTTTCAGCATTCCTATAGTTTCATCCATAAATTTATTTCTATCTATTCTGCTTTTGAAAACCCAAATACAAATTGTATCAGCACTATGATAAATTGCCTTTAATTCATCATCAATTTCACATATGTCTTTAGGAATATTAGTTTTTATACAAATCATTTATTGTTCTATTGAATTAACATCAAAAGATAAAAGAATATTATCTTGAATCTGAATTTTGAATTCCAAAGGGTTACAACAAGTTTCACAGTCTTCAATAAAAGTTTGATTTAAAATTGAAGGATCAATCATTTTAAGTTGATTTTCCCAGCAATGCGGACAGTCAAAATAGGATTCTAACATTGAATTTCTAATTTAAACATAATTTTGGATAGCTTATAAAACAAATAAAAGTATTTTTGAAATCAAAATTTAAATTGTGAAAACATCAACTATTCAAAATATTTTTAGAATTCTACTAGGCTTGATAATGCTTTATATTGGAATAGCACATTTAAGTTTTAGAAGAATAGAATTCCAAGCTCAGGTTCCGACTTGGCTAACGACCGATAAAGGTTTAATGGACTTGGTTGTCTTGATTTCTGGATATGTAGAAATTGCTTTTGGAATACTTATGATACTTGGCGGGAAATTAAAAGTTAAAACCGGAATTGCGTTAGGGGTTTTTTATATTTTAATTTTTCCAGGAAATATTAACCAGTATATAAACGAAATCGATTCTTTAAGACTAGATTCAGATAATAAACGATTAATTCGTTTGTTTTTCCAGCCACTACTAGTATTATGGGCTTTTTGGTCAACAGGAGCTTTGGAATATTTAAAACGTAAATTCAAATAGTTTTTTGAAACTCAAATTAATACTGACTCATTAATTGTTTTTCAAAAAAGCTATTATAGTCTTGATTTATTTCATTTGGTATTACAGCATTAGAATTTTTCCTCCAATCATTTAGTTTTTTTAGAAGTTTATTTAAAACATCGGGCTTGGATTCAGCTAAATTATTAGATTCTCCAATATCTTGACTTAAGTCATATAGCTCTAAACCTCCATCTTCAAAATAATGATGAAGCTTCCATTTTCCTGAAATTATGACTGACCCAGGTCTTGTTCTAAATAATGGATCTCTGCCCTGGTCTTCTAATTTATTATAAGCTTCTAGATAAATAGGGAAATGAAAAAATAAATCTCTATTAATTTTTGAAGTAATTTTAAATTGATTTTTTAAGCTTACACCATTAAGTAATAAAGCTTTTTTTTGGGGATCTACAATATCTTGAATGGTTGGGTAAATATCAAGATTACTTACGTTATTGACGTTAACCCCAGCACTTATTTTTTTTGGCCACCTTAAAACAAATGGCACGCGAATTCCTCCTTCATAGTAACTTCCTTTTCCTGCTTTTAGAGGATATTGATTAGAGATTGAGCGAATTCCTCCATTGTCTGATGTAAAAATCACTAAAGTGTTTTCTGCTATTTTTAAATTATCTAACGTTTTTAAAATTTTACCAATATTTTCATCAACAGAACTTACCATTGCTGCGTACTCAGGGTTGTCTTGACCATTTATGCCATTTTTTGAAGTATAATTTTTTATCCAACTTTTTTTTCCTTGAATAGGGGTATGAACTGAATAAAATGAAAGATTAGCAAAAAAGGGTGAGCCTGCATTTTTTATAATAAAATCAACAGCTTCATTAGTTAATCTATCTGTCAAATATTCTCCAGGGGATTCATTTTTAATAAAGTCAATATTATATGGTGAAAAGTAACCATTTCTACCAGGATTTCCTTTATTACTTCCTCCGATATTGTTATCGATACCCTGAGTTTTAGGATCTTTACCTATGTGCCATTTTCCAAAATTTGCATTTATATACCCTGCTGACTTTAACAGTTCAGGTAAAGTATAAATACTATCATTTAAATATTTTTTATTTTTTGCAGGAATTAGTTTTCTTGTTCTTTTGTCTCCTCTTTCTGCGGATCCAACTGTATAAACGCCATGTCTTGGTGTATTAAGACCCGAAAATAAAGAAGCTCTACTTGGGGCACAATTTGCTGCACTAGCATAGGCGTTTGTAAATACTATGCCCTGTTTTGCAAATTCATCTAAAAAAGGAGTTTCATAATATTGACTACCCATAAATCCCAAATCTTTCCAGCCAAGGTCATCTACATTAATTAAAATAATATTGGGACGGTCTGATTTTGAAAAATGAGAGGGATTTTTACAGCTAAAAATCAGTAAAAATGAAATTATAAAAAAAATATTTTTCATTTTTAATTAAATAGAATTAGGTGTTTTTATTTCGGATCTTTATCTGGAATTCGGCCATAATTTCCAATTCCGTCGTAGTCCATAACGTCTGTTTCAATTTTTTCTTCATTATTAATATTGGATTCACGAGGGATAAGTAATACACCAATTATAAAAATTGTAAAAACAAGAACGCCAATAAAAAATATTATTTGAATACTCATTTTTTAAAAATTTGTTTAATATATGCTCCTGCAGCCAAAATTGAAGGGACCCATATTCCCACATACAATCCTTCTTGTTGCTGCCCTGAAAACCAAAGGGAAACGGAAAACAAAAAGCTAAGAAATGCAGCGCCTAAAATAAAATAATCAGATCTTTTCATGTTTTAAATATAATAATTAAAGAACAAAAAAAACGGCATCCATTTTTGCTTAATTTATTCTCTGTATATATGAGTTTAAATTTTCATTCTTATCAAGCTTAAGTAGTTTTGATAATCTATATCTCTGAGTTTCAACTGTTCGAATTGATACGCCACATATTTTAGCAATCTCGTTATTACTTTGATTCATTCTAATATAAGCTGCCAGTCTTAAATAAGTTTGAGATAGATTATGTTTATCATTTAAAATTTTATAAAATTTCGGATAAACATTAGTGAATATTTTGTCAAACTCTTCGTAGGATTTTTCAGAGCTTATTAGTTCAGAAACTTCTTTTTTTACTCTTCTAAACGATTGTTCGTTTACTTCACTTTTATTCAATTTTGATATTATATTTTTTAAATATTCATTTCTTTGAAGAATGAAATTGGCTTTACTTACTAACTCTCTGTTTTTTGATTCTAGTTTGAGTGAGACTTCATTTTTTTCAAGTTCAAGTCTAGAATTTCTTTCTCTTTGAAATTTAAATCTAGCAAAAAAAGCAATTATAATTATTATAAAGCTTAGTAACCCGATGTATGTGGTATAAGTTAATCTAGTTTTTTCTAATTTATTTTTATTTATTTCTTTTTCTTTCTCATACAAAACAAGTCTATTTTCAATAATATTAAAATCTAAATCATCTTGTTTTTGATAGTTTTTTATAATTGAATCTTTGATTTTTATTATTTCTGTTTTTTTACCTTGGATATTATAAATTTTAGATAAGAAAATTAGTTTTTCAAGTCTTTTCTTGTCAGAATTAGAATTATTAGGTTCTAAAAGCACAATGTTAGAATTTAAAGCTTTTAAAAGTACATTTTCTGCTTTATTATAAGATTGTAATTCATAGTAGCATTTAGCGATTTCCAAATCTACATCCGGGTAAACTGTAGTATTATGATTTTGAGCTACAGTAATTTTTTTTGATTCATTAAAACTAATTAACGCCTCTTTGATTTTTTTTAATTTTAACAAGTTAGATCCGTAAACTGACAGTACATATGAGTACCATATTTTAACTTCTTTAAGACGATCTCCTTTTTCAATATCTATTGATTCTTTATATAACGAAGTTGCTAAATCATATAAATCATCTCCTTTTTCAGTCATGTTATACTTGTAATAAAACCGCATCATTTCCATGTATTGATAAATAGTAAACGCTGCATTATTATTTTTTTTTCTTAATTCTAATACATCTTTATATTGTGATTCAGCTTTCTGAACATCTCCTTTAGTTGAATAAATCGCGGCTATATTGGTTTTACTAGTACTTAATCCATTGATTTTGTCTATTGAAAATTCTTCTTCAAGTAGATTAAAATTATCTATTGCTTCTAAATATTTCTTTTCTGCAATTTCGAATCTTTCAATTTTAAAATATAGGTTTCCTAAAGCAACTAGTATCCAAGGTGGTTCATTTACATATTTATGAAGTCTATCCTTTATAGGCAAAAGATTATGCATGTTTAATGCAGCTATATAGTATTCAATTGATTTAGCGTAGTTATTTTGATAAAAAAGCACTTCTCCTATTACTACATTAATATCCGTTATATCTTGTGAAATAGCACCCGGATCATTTATTTCTAAAGCTTGAAGACCATAATTAAGAGCTTTACTAGAATTTAAAAACTTGTATTTATTAAGTGAATCTAAAAGAGCAGAAGTTTCTTCATTTAAAGTTTGACTATTGCCAAAAAATGATATCAAAATAAATAAAAATACAAGTATAATTTTTTTCATTATTTAAATATATCAATTGTTTGGTTATACATCCCTGTAAACTCTAATGTAGTATTAATGTAGTATGAATTTATTTCTAACATATTTCCTTAATATTATTTTTTTTACTCTGGTATTTTTATAAATTGACACATACAGCTTAAGTTATTTAATATTTTCTATTAATATAGTTGTAGTAGTTATGTAAGCAAAATTATTAAAGAAAAGACATCTAACACTATATATTTGTTATAATTATTTAAACAAATCAAAATATTAACTATGAAAACAAAATTATTTAATTTTCTGTCTTCTTTTTTATTGGTGTTTGCCTTCGGTTTTTCCGTACAAGCTCAATCAATTAGCGGAACAGTAACTGATGAAAATGGTGTGCCACTTCCTGGTGCTACTGTTTTAGTCGAGGGAACTCAAAATGGAGTTTCAACTGATTTCGATGGTAATTATTCAATTAATGCTTCAAGTGGGGACACCCTTGTTTTTAGCTTTGTTGGATATTCAAATCAATCAGTAGTTGTCGGATCTTCTGCAACGGTTAATGTTTCTTTACAACCAGATAACGCTTTATCTGAAGTTGTAGTAACTGCACTTGGTGTAAAAAGAAACGTGAAAGCGGTTGGGTATTCAATTACTCAAGTAGGCGGTGAAGAACTTAGTGATAACAAAACTACAAATGCTATTAATGCCCTTCAAGGTAAGGTTGCCGGAGTTATGGTAACTGGTGGTTCGATGGGAGCTAAAGGTTCAAGTAGAGTTGTTATTCGTGGTACAAGTTCCTTAACTGGAAACAACCAACCTCTTTATGTCGTAGATGGAATTACTATTAACAATTCTAATTTAGGTTCTGCTGGTGTTTGGGGTGGTGCTGATTATGGAGATGGTATTTCAAGTATTAATCCAGATGAGATCGAATCTGTTTCTGTTTTAAAAGGTGGTGCAGCTGCAGCACTTTATGGATCTAGAGCTTCTAATGGTGTTATAATTATAAACACTAAAACTGGAGCTGGAACAAAAGGAATTGGAGTTGAATTTAATTCTTCAACTCAATTTGACATGTTAAACCTTTCTTTAAGGGATACGCAAGAAATTTATGGACAGGGTAGAGATGCTTCAAAAGTATCTGATGCTATTGATACTTATCAAGCTTGGGGACCTAAAATGGACGGTTCTTTAGTTGCTCAGTGGGATGGTGTTGCTAGACCTTATACTAATAAGGGAAGTAACTTAGATAAATTTTACCAAACTGGTGAAACTTACACTAATACAATTGCTGTTTCATCCTCGGACGAAAACGGAAGTACTAGATTTTCTGTAACAAATTTGGATAATTTAGACATTGTTCCTAACTCTACATTAAAAAGAAATTCTTTTGGATTAAATTCTTCTAGAAAATATGGAGATAAGTTTAATGTTGATGTAAACATGAAATACATATTAGAAGACCAGGAAGGTAATCCACAATTATCAGATTCACCTGGTAATGGAAACTTTGCTGTTAATTTATTTGCCCCTACTGTTTCTGTTGATGATATGATGGGAGAAGGTGGACTTGGTAGAAATGCTGATTTAACAGAATTTAGAATTAGTGATAATTCTTATTCTCAGAATCCATATTTCGCTGCTTATAACTTTATAAATTCATCTGAAAAATCGAGATTTATTGGAGCAGTAAATGCTAGATATGACGTTACTGATTATCTATACTTAAGAGGAAGACTAGGTGGAGATCGTTACGATTTACACAAAACTGGTTCAACTCCTTGGGGGACTGCTTTTCAACCAAGAGGATCTATAAATGAAAATAAAAGTACGTTTAAGCAATACGATGCTGATGCGTTTTTAGGTACAGACAATTTACAAA
>ERZ767114.1286-NODE-1286-length-12144-cov-2.337698_pt1 | contig 12144 bp, 8 predicted proteins | sample MGYA00374952_ERZ767114 | MGnify/ENA primary metagenome ERZ767114 (study PRJEB28939, sample SAMN06267156) | marine metagenome | isolation source: Columbia River Estuary | place: USA:Columbia River Estuary, USA | collected 2012-05-05 ...
ATCACTAACTTCTTTATTGTGGTTAGTTTGTTCTTGTCTTATCTCTACATTTTGCTTTCTAATTATATTGGCTTTTTCAGCATTTGCATCATTTAAGTTTTTAGTTTGTTTACCAAATTCCTGTAATGATTTTTTAGTTAATTCTTCTTGTGCTTTAATTAAATCTTCTTCAGAAATTAATTGACCTTTTTTTAGCACATTATCGTATTACTGCAATAGAAGCAAAAACGTTGTTTGCATTGTGCCATTCTGCAACAGTAGATGGTCGAACAGTTGGAACTTCAAGTTTTACGACAGCCGTGACAAACACCAAGATTGGTTATGTCGGTTCATCTGGGCGAATGGATGACAGCGTAGCCATGCGTTTGTTTAAATGTTTGGCATGGCAAACCAAATATTAACGATACCTCACACTCAATGTTTTCTTTGAGAACTTTCGACATTACAGAATCAACTTTTTTCATGTTATTTATTCGGTTAACAGCCCTACCTTCTTCTTTGTGAATCGTTTGAAGTCCGAACTCTAGACGAACATTCAACTGAGAGGCAAGGTCGATAAATTCATCATCTGTCATCTCAGCCCTACATTGAAAGGATAATCGTCCTTGAAAATTATTGGAAAGAAATCGTTTCAGAATATTTTTGGCTTGAGAAATTCTTGCTTCTTTTTTCTCTCCAGCATAGACAAGAGGTAATGCTACATTTTGCAGAGCCGTTTGGCGAGGAATCAGATTAAATGTTTGAAACACAAAACCTATCTCTTTGTTACGAATTTCAGCTAAATCGTTGTCTTTCATTTGGCTTACATCTCGTCCAGCCAGTTTATATGACCCCGAAGTAGGAGTGTCTAAGCACCCTAAAAGATTCATCAAAGTAGATTTACCACTTCCAGAGGGACCCATTAAAGCAACATATTCACCTTTTTTAATATCTAAATTGATGCCCTTTAAAACATGGACAGTCTGAGACCCCAGTTTGAAATCGCGAATTATATTTCGTAATTCAATAACTATTTCATCCATTTTAATTGATCAATTTATAATTCAATCCAAAATATATCATCCTGCCAAATATTGGACCCCAAATACGCGTAGCGTCAAAATTCTCTGTAAAAGTAGGATTACTTGGTGTTAATAGATCTCCATTAATATTGACAACGCCATCGATTGGATTTAGCTGCTGAAAGTTTAATGCATTTTCCACACCTAAATAAAAATCTCCTTTCTTCGTGTTTTTTCTAATTTGAAAATTTAACAAATTGTGAGCTTGGCCATAAGCAATGATTTCTCCAGACAAACCTGGTGCCCATGGGTGTATACTGGGAATCGGTTGTTTACCATGGAACTGGACTGTCATATCAAGATTCCAACTTTTCATAAAATTTCTACTGAGATTTATTAAAGCCCGGTGTTTTGCAACAAAAGCGGCAGGCATTAAAATACTAACCGGATCTAATCCGTGTATTTGGTTTCTGACAACTACATTTTGAAAACGATAAGCAAGTCGAATTTCGGTTTTTTTATCTAATTTATAATTTGATGAAATCCCTGCAGATTTTGAAATCATTGCGAATTCACTTTCATTGGAGGTAGTTAAATCGGGATAAATATATCTCATACGATTTGACCAATAGTCATGGATCACGGCCTCATTGAACCAAGTCTCATGAATATTTGCTGTTATGGACCCAGGCATGTAGTTAAAAATAAAATTTCCAGTGTAACTAATTCCTGCATTTGTGGATTGCTCTAATGACAATTGGTCCCCACCCGATACACTACCATATTGATCCCATCTTATTTCTCTGTTACTAGCAACTCTTCCCCATTCTTCTGTGATGGGAAGCGCCATTCTAAAACCTTCACCAAAAACCAATCTAAATACATTTTTGTCATTGGGTGCTATCCTTGCATGAATTCTTGGTGAGAAAGGCACTCGGGTTTTTGAGTTAAAAATAATGGAGTGCCAATCAAACCGACCTCCCGCAACTAGAGTTAAAAACTCATTGGGAGTCCAAGTCCATTCAGATGATATTCCAATATTCTGTTCAACAAAAGGTCTATTGTATCCTTGAAGATATCCGCCTGCATTAAAATTTATATCATAATTATCGTAAAAAAAACCAATAGAGCCGGTATGGCTTATTTTATTCCAATCTTGACGAAACAAAAATTGATATACTCCTCCAATTTGGTGTGCACTTAATTCTTTTTGATTTATGGCATCATCTGAACTACCCATATTGCCAATCATACTTTGACGGTAACCATGTAAAATGACACCAATTGATTGATTGGGATTTTTGGGATTCACCCATCCTGTTTTTGAACTAATGGAAAATCTATTGTGCTGCAGCCTTGACTGCCATGGATTTGAGCTTATCGGAAAATTTAAATTATTAGAAATCTGCCCACCAATCTTCTGATCCTCAAGGGCATGAATTGTGAATAATCCTTCCCATCCGTTCTGACCAAAATAGCGTGCACGGACCATTCCATTTAATTGATAGCCAATGGGATTGTCTGCAAAGCCATCTTTATTATTGTCTACAATAAGAGATCTTCCACTTGCATGACCTAAAATCCCCAAAGACCATTTGTTTGATATTCGTTTTCCATAGATAAGATTTGTTTCTATTCTACCTCCTTGATTGATATAATTATTTACTCTAATTTTTGCGGAATTTTTAATGACAATATCATCAATAATATCCTCTGGCTTAAGAAGCTCAACATTTATTTGTCCAGTCATAGACTCGAAACCATTAGAAACAGAGCCGATTCCCTTTGTGAGTTGAATACTATGAATCCAGGCTCCGGGAATATATGATAGCCCAGAATTTGCCAGCAAGCCTCTTACCAATGGGGTCATCTCAACTTGTATTTGAGCATATTTACCCGCTAGGCCAAATAGTTGTATCTGTTTTGTCCCTGTCACAGCATCCGTAATGGAAACATCAATGCTCGGATTTGTTTCAAAACTTTCAGAAAGATTACAACATGCTGCTTTTTTGAGTTCAGCTCTGGAAATTATTGTTTTTAGTTTTGGGTCCTTCAGCGATATTACAGAACCAAGAGCTTCTGTTTTTACTTCAACAGCATCTAGATTCAACCCGTCATAAATGCTAGTGTCTGACTGAGAATAAAGCAGATATGGAAAAATAAATATTAGAAATACTCCTAAACTTTTAATTCTTTCTTGAGTCATTTGTGTGCTTCGATGACATTTCGATCTCGATATCTGCAACAGGGGTTAATGTTATTGTAGGACTCTTCAAAGGCTAGGATTTTACTTTCTGTGCAAGAACAAATCTGATCATGGCCAACATCAGATAAGGCTTCGTGAATTTTATTCTCGGTTATTTTTTTTGTATTGTAAACGACAAAAGTTTCATGAGTCGATAGGTCCCATTTCGCAGTCCAAACTCCACGAAGATTTAATAATGTTTTTTCAATTCGATTTTCGCACATGCCACAAACGCCGTCTGTGATAAATCTGAGTTCAACTTTTTTTTGAGCGAAAGCATTTGTCGTTAGTAAAAGAGAAAAACACAATATAAAATATTTCATTACTTAAAAGGGTTTTGATAAAGTGTATCTGTTTCGATACGAGTATCGGTTAAAGTATTTAAAAATGCAACAATAGCTTGTCTTTCAGAAAGAGATAAATTAAGCCCTTTTTCTCCACTAGAATGAGATTGAACAAACCCTGTCATTCCTGGTGCTAAGTTAGGAGAGTTAGAAAGAACATTGCTATTGTAAAATTCAAGCACTTCTTCTAATGTCTGAAAACGCCCATCATGCATGTAAGGTGGCGTATATGCTAGGTTTCGTAAAGAAGGAACTTTGAACTTCCCATTGTCAACTTCTAAATTTGTAATGCCACCTTTTCCTAAGTCTGTAAAAATACTGTCTAAGCCATTATTTACTATCGTATTATTTGTAAATAACGCTCCGCCATGACAATGAAAACAATCAGCTCCTTTTGGAGATCCATCAGGATTTGCTTCTGCATTAAATAATTGAACACCAAGTTGTTCTTCAGCAGTAAATGATTCAATTCCTGCATTTACGTTATCAAACTTACTTGAGCCTCCGCTCAAAATGATTAACATAAATTGTTCTAACGCCAGACCTATTTTATCTGGATTAATTTCCGAATCACCATAGGCTGCATTGAAAGCCTGTTCATATAAGGTTTGTCTTTTTAGTTTCTCCACGACATTAAGCATACTTTCTTTCATCTCGGTCGGATTCTGAATAGGCTCTAACGCTTGCTCTCGAAGACTAGGCATTCCTCCATCCCATGCGAATTGCTTCCCCCAAGCTAAGTCGTGCAGTGGCATGGAATTTCTAAAGCTTACAGATCAGTCAACACCAGTACTGTATTTATTCCCATTGTCAGTAAACCCAAAAGACGGATTATGACATGAGCTGCAAGATTGAGAGCTATCCAATGATAAAATTGGATCATAGAATAACAATCTACCTAGTATTATGCTCTCCTCTGTTAGCTCATTATCACTTGGAAGTGCTGGCTGCGGAAATCCTTGCGGAATCGGTAAAATATATGGGGTTGTTAAATGAGGCTTATTTGAGCCTGGGTCTCCACAGCTGCAGGCTATAAGAAGCCATGAAAAACTCATCAACCGTTTGAAGAAAATCATGGATCTCTGTCTTTCAGTAGGCCGCTTTCAAAACTGGCTCCTAAATTTTGAGCAATTTTACTAGCTAAGCCATTATCGTTCGAGCTATGAGTAAAATCTCCATCTACTCCTGGTCGGACACTAAAGAGGTTACTAAAAGTCATTTCAGAATTCCACTTAATTTCAAGGGTTTTAAAATCAGTTAAATCAAAAGACCCGGGTAAATTAACATTTGTTTTATTCTCATCAAGAGCGATATGATAGAGCCATGGAGTTTTAACCCCCATATTTTGATAATAGCCTTCTAAGGCAGCAAAGACATAACCGCCAGTCCATCCCCAATGTAAATTATTGAATGAGGGATTTAGTGGGTGATTAGGCAACCGCAATGACGGATCCGAGTGATTTACGGCGCTATCTAAACCGAGATCAAAAGAAAGGCTCACATAATTACCTGAGGGGATAGATAATGGGAGCTTTATGGTGTCAGGCGAACTACCCTTTACAAAAGCAAAAGTGTTCTCAAACTTAATGATGCTGCCATCATCTGCTATTAGTTTAAAATTAGACAATAGAAAATCGGAACGTGTAAAAATAAGTGTGTCTTGCGTAGTGCTTTGGATCAAAGAATCTGTTTCATAAGAAAAAATGGTATTATCAAATTTTGGCAAAAATTGCAACTCTAGATCAACAGTTTCAGGTCCTTGATTTTTATCGCATGAAGTGAATATTCCGATGAGAATTATAAATAGAATTTTGAATTTTTTCATTGTAATTAGAAATCAGATGATGTTCCTTTGTTAAAACATTAATCGAGCCAAAACACTGTAAAGATTATCTAAATTTAGTGATATGGGGTTAAAAAAATCAGAATATCTTAAAATAGGCGCTATTCTCGCTGTCTTTTCTCTAGGTATATTTTTCTCGATACGGATTCAAACACCGGATTTCACATTGCCAATATTGAATCCCAATGATTTGAATCCAGGTCTTGTAGATGAATCATTGCAATCAAAGGGAATAGATCATACCGTTGCTCCATTTTCTCTAATTTCTCAAAACGGGGTGGAGGTTACACAAGATGATGTGGAAAACCATATCAGGGTTGTTAATTATTTTTTTACAACATGTCCTGGAATATGTCTTGACATGGCCAAAAGCCTGCGGAAAGTCCAATCTAAATATATAGACAACGATGCTATAAAAATCATGTCTCATTCAGCTATGCCGGAATATGACACTCCTAAAGTTTTAAAAAATTATGCTGAGGTAAATGATGTGGATTCTAATCGTTGGATTCTTTTAACGGGTGAACCCGATTTAATAAATAATTTAGCAAGGAAATCATATTTTACCGTTCTTAAGGAGGGTGAAGGCTGGGACGAACATAGCTTTATACACACTGAGAATTTGGTTTTAGTAGACCATAAGGGCCGACTAAGGGGATATTATGATGGAACTTCTGAGGATGATACGGATTTGTTGATTGATCATATTGCAGTGCTTTTAGAAGAAAGAGATAAGGATTTAAATGAGTCATAACAGTTGATCAGATGGAAAATATTGATATTGCGTCCTTGCAGATGGATATAAAATGGGGAAGCGTAGAGGAAAACCTAGCGTCAATAGACTCATATTTCATAGAGCCTCCCCAAGCAGATATTTATTTGTTGCCAGAAACATTCGCAACGGGATTTGTTACAAATAAGGCTCTCTTAACTGAGGTTGTTACTCAGAATAATTTGGATAAAATTATAGATTCTATGAAAAGATGGTCTGAGAATAAAAAAGCTTGGGTTGGGGGTACTGCTTTTGTTTTGAATGGCGAGCGATATTGTAACCGATTTTTCATGATTGGCCCTTCTGGTGATATTATCAGCTATGATAAGCGACATCTCTTTGGAATTGCCGGTGAGGCAGATGATTTTAAGGGTGGTTCCTCGAGGGTAGTTTTAAATATTAAAGGCTGGAGATTAATGCTTTCTGTTTGTTATGATATTCGATTTCCCGTATGGCTTCGTCAACAATCTGTCAATGGTGAATACGAGTATGATGGCATATTAGTCTCTGCGAATTGGCCGGAGTCAAGACAGGATGCTTGGGTAACTCTTTTAAAAGCTCGAGCCATGGAAAACCAATGTTACGTGGTTGGAGTTAACAGAATAGGGATTGATGGTTTTGGATCTAATCATATTGGAGGGTCATCAACCATAGGTCCAAAGGGGGACGTTCTCACAGAGTCTAAACATCCAAAAAGAGGGTGGATATCGACAACCTTAGATGCAATACATTTATCAGCGGTAAGAAAAAGGTATCCATTTATCGGAGATGCTGATTCATTTACCCTTCAATGAAAGATCTTATAGACAGGATCCGTTCGATTTATTTCCCATCTAGTTTCCATCGTCCAATTTGCTTTGATTTCGATAGGTGTCTTGGCTGAAATCCTAGACTCCGGCTCTTCTTTGTTCCAATAATTTCCTGAGTTTAATTTACCATCGCTATTTCTGTCGTAAATCGCTTGCAATTCATATTTCCCCGGGGGAAGTCCTGAAACAGAGACAGTATTGCTATCGCAAAGGTTAGAAGAAGTCCACTGAGCATAGACACCTTCTTTACCTTTAAGTTCTAAAATAATTGGCTTTATTTGAATACCTTTTCTCTGGGATCCAGTGTCGCATCCAATGATATATTTTAATGTTAAAACACCCGAACTATCAGCCCCCCATGGGCTCCATTTAATCACACTGTCGGCTATACTTCCAGATTTTAAAAGAGGTATCGATTGAAAAAAACTATTTTTAGAATGGACCGTATCCATCTCATGGGGGTTAATTTTTTTTAAATAAGCGATAGGTTTAAGCTCTCCAGGACTCAAGCGGTTATTTCCATCAGGATCTTCAAAAGACCGAATATCATAAATCTTATTTTTACTGATATGTTCAAACCTGAAAAATCCGGAATCATTTGTTCTCGTGGAATATAATGCAGGCTTGAATACAGCAGAGTCGTTTGATGATTTTTCAGGATATAAGCAAACAGCAACATCTTTATGAGGGAGGCCCGTCCATGGGTCCAATATTTGACCCAATACTTCACCAGAATCTAACGAAGGGCCTGTAGAAAACACCCATTGAATTCCTTTAATTACATTTCCCTCGTGTAGATCACTAATTGCAGCTCCCCATTGCAAAACATAAGTAGAATTTTGGATAAGATCGCCTTCCCAAGAAATGATAAAGGATTTCCCTCGAGTTTCAAATTTTGAATTCTGCGGCAGCGGGGGCGAAGAATTAATATTCTGAGATGGAGACTTTAGGACAAAATACTCGTCAAAGGTCCAAATTAATTTATTGGCTTGGACATTTGTTTCTGCTTGTAAAACACTGCTAAACATGATTTTAGGGGGCTCAGTATCCCTGGCTCCTCCATCCGGGGCGGCAGGAAGTGCGCAGGATGTGAAAATAGAAATGCAGGATATAATGATAAATGAGTAAACGGATAGCTGTATTGCCGATTTTTTATTCATTTTTACAATTCCATTAGATTCTAAAAATTAGATATTAGAAAATACTTTTGGAAACTAAAAATATTGTACCTCAAATAGTTTTCCATTATGAAACGAATTTACGCACTTTGCTTCTTAATTATGGCCTTCGGTCATAGTGTTAGTTCTCAAACTTATTGTACAACTGGTCTTTATACAACTGGCTGCACTGTGGGAGACAATCTTGATGATGTCACGCTAAATAACATAGTTCAAACTGCCACGGGTTGCTCAACCAATGGCTATGCGGATTACACTTCAGATACGGTGCAAATTCAACAGACTGCTCAATTAGTTTTGTCGGTCACTTCAGGATATTCAAGTCAGTGGTATGCTATATGGATTGATAATAACGACGATGGTGATTTTGATGACGCTGGAGAGCATCTTTGGTCAGCATCTCAAGCAGGGCCAAGCGCAAATGTTGTTTATGCGGAAAATATAGTCATTCCAATGACCATATCTCAAGGAGCGCACAGGATGCGCTTAAGGTGTAAATGGAGCGGAAGCGCCTTACTCGCAACAGAGTCATGCTCTTCATTTACCTATGGAGAGGTTCATGATTACACGGTATATGTAGGAGCACCTCCCGTTTGCCCTCAGCCCTATTATCTTACACCAGGCGCCAAGACAGATACTTCATTGTCCTTTTCATACACGGCAATTGGTTCTTCTTTCGATATTGAATATGGCCCCGCAGGATTTGCTCAAGGAACTGGCACAGTTGTTAATGACACTTCAACTTCTCCAACAATTTCAGGTTTGAGCGCTAATACTTGTTATGATTTTTATGTACGATCTAATTGCTCAGTTGCTGGAAACGGATACTCTTTGTGGAGTGGCCCGATAGAATTGTGCACTCCTTGTGTTACCCAAAGTTTACCCATATCTGAAAACTTTACTTCTTGGCCTCCGAATTGCTTCATTTTAACTGGAGGCTCACAACAATGGGACCAAGATGCTAATGCAGCCCATGCCGATATGGGGGGAGCCTGGCAATCTAATGGTATAGGTTACTTAACTACAGCTCCCGTCAATTTAAATTCTCTTGCTCGTGTGAAGTTTAAGTGGTCACATAACGGGGGATCTTCGGCAGAAAGACTAGCCTTATTAGCTCGTATTTCTGGATCCTCAGTTTTGGATACTTTGTGGGATGTTCAGGGATCTAATTTTGACTCTCAAGACGGAGCAACTTGGAACGCCCCGGGAACTTATAAATCCGAAATGCTAAACCTAGATTCTTCAACCTATTATGGCGTTAATGCAGAATTTCGTTTTGTTGGTTGGTCTGCTTGGTCAAGTGATGCATGGCTTGATGACTTGATTATTGAACAGCAGCCATCATGTCCCGAGCCTACCACGCTTGGAGTATCCTCTATTTCTGATACATCAGCAACTCTAACTTGGAATTCTGCAGGTTCAAATTTCGTTGTTCAATGGGGACCTGTCGGTTTCACAGTTGGAACGGGGAATTTGGATACGGCAAATTCATCTAACCACGTTATTTCTGGTTTGTCTGCAAATCAGAGTTATCAATATTATGTCATGCGAAATTGCACAGGTCAGGGAAATGGCAATTCAATTTGGACGGGCCCGCACACGTTTACTACTCTTTGTTCCCCATTTAGTGCTGTTGTAGGATATTATGAGAATTGGGACTCTTATGTTGATGGAGATAGCCCGGCATGCTGGTCCATAACTGGATCGGGATCAGGATATACCGCTGAAGTACAATTACCAAGCACATTTCAGACTGCCGCTTATACGGCACCCAATTATATCAGCATATACAATTCAAATTCTTCAAATGTGACATTTATTTCGCCTTTATTGTCGGACTTAGATCAAAATAATTCACAGATTCGAATGCGGTTGGCAAAGAGTTCATCCTTTGCTAATTCTAAATTAATTGTAGGAACTATGTCCACTCCCGGATCTTCATCCAGTTTTATTCCTGTTGACACTATAGATTTAACAACCAATTTTGATGAATATACTGTTGCTTTTCCTGCTGTAACTTCAGGTCATTCTCATGTTGCATTGCGGCTTTTACAAAGTCAATATTACTACGTATACATCGATGACTTTTATTTTGAAATTCAACCAACATGTCTTCCGGCCCAAAATGTTTCTGCAGCACCTGGAGCTACGACGGCAGCAATTGCATGGGCGCACGGAGCCCCAACGACAACAGGTTCCTACATAGCATGGGGTCCATCAGGCTTTAATCCAGGAACGGGATCTGTTTCTAATACGGTTTTGGTCACAGGGAATACATATAGTATAACGGGTTTGATTCCTTCTACTAATTATACAGTATGGGTAGCGGATAGTTGTGGCACCGGGAATATCGGCCCATGGCAAGGGCCAGTATCATTTACAACTGCTTGTTTGGCCGCAACACTTCCATATTCGGAAGATTTTAATGCTACATCATTGGCCTGTTGGGATCCAAATGGTGGCACTAGACAGTTTGCTTCTTATTCAATGGCGAGTGGAGGAAATTCAATGCGTGGGAATTATTGGGGATGGACCAATGGTAATTATGCCCTTTTAACATCACGCCCAATAGCTATCTCAGCTTTAGCTCAGGTGTCTTTTGATTGGTCGCATAGTGGGCAATATATAGGTAGCTATCCTAATGATCAATTATTGCTTCTTGCGCGCCCAATATCATCGACCTCATGGGATACTATTGTTAACCTAATTGGAACCAATTTTTCAAGTCCAGGAGCTGGAACCACAACTCCAGGAACTTTTATAAATGAACTTCAGTACTTACCTAGTACATACATTGGAACAGATGTCGTTTTTCAAATTGTTGGAAATTCGGGATACGGTCCTGATGTATTTTTTGATAATTTTTATGTAGAAGCTGTGCCATCATGTCCAGATCCTACACCTTCTTCTGGATCAGTTAGTGCTTCAACTGTAAATGTTTTGTGGACCAGCGCTAGCCCACCTCAAGGGTCATCCGTGATGTGGGGACCTGCAGGGTTTTATACTGGGACTGGAGCGAGTACCGGAACAGTTGCACACAATGTTACTTCAGCTCATACTATTTCTGGGTTGACCGCTAATACTGCTTATGATGTTTATGTCCGTGACTCTTGTGGTCCAACTGATTTATCTGGTTGGGCAGGCCCGGTTACGATTCAAACCCTGTGTTCTGTTTATAGCACTCCATATTTAGAGAATTTTGATGCTGTACCTCTTACTTGTTGGACTCCATCAGGTTCACGACAGTTTTCATCTTATTCAATAGGAGCAGGTTATGCAATGCGAGGTAATTTTTGGTCTTGGTCTTCTGGAACGGCCGAATTAACATCACCACCAGTGACAATTTCTTCAGCTGCCCAAATTTCATTTGAATGGAGCCATCAGTTTAGTGCCTCTTACCCTACTGACCAGCTCGTTTTACTTGTCCGTCCTACTACGTCGAATTCATGGGACACACTGACTAGCCTAGTTGGCCAGTCCTTTGATTCACCTGGTTCACAATACACTTCTCCCGGGACATTCATCACTGAAACAAATTCTCTTCCATCTTCTTATTTGGGTCAAGATGTTGTATTCCGATTTGATGGAATTTCAGGATATGGTCCTGACGTCTTTTTTGATAATTTCTTTGTTAGCGGTCAATGTTCAGCGCCAACAAATGTTAGTATTTCTAATAACGACTGCGTAACAGCTGATGTTAATTGGTCATCATCTGGCCAGCAGATTATTTCAATCATAGAATATGGACCAGCAGGCTTTACCCTAGGTCAAGGATTGACAGTAAATAATATGGGATCATCTAGCGCAACAATGAAAATCATTACAGGCCTAACGCCAGGAACGAGTTATGATTTTTATGTTCGTGATTCGTGTTCAGGATCGCTTTCAAATTGGTCTTCACCGGCTTCATACACAACTGCTAGTTCTCCACTTCCAACAGTTAGTCCATCCT
>ERZ767114.1287-NODE-1287-length-12133-cov-2.637027_pt1 | contig 12133 bp, 10 predicted proteins | sample MGYA00374952_ERZ767114 | MGnify/ENA primary metagenome ERZ767114 (study PRJEB28939, sample SAMN06267156) | marine metagenome | isolation source: Columbia River Estuary | place: USA:Columbia River Estuary, USA | collected 2012-05-05 ...
AAGTGGTTTTGAATCGACCGTTAGATTAGCAAAAAGTTCCCCCGAAATGTGGGCTCCAATTTTTGAATTAAATAAAGAAAATATAGTTGAAAGCTTAGAGGAATATATAGTGAATTTAAACTCCTTTAAAAATTTACTCCAAAATGATAAATTTGGAGAATTAAAAAATCAAATGATACAAACTAATTACATAAAGAACATTCTCAAAGGATTAAAATGAAAAATAAAAAAGAATTAAGAAACTGGTTAGATAAATTTAACTTAAACCACCCTTTAACAATTGCTGGTCCTTGTAGCGCAGAAACAGAAGAGCAAGTTTTAAAAATAGCACATAGCCTTAAGGATACGAAAGCTACTGTTTTTAGAGCAGGTCTTTGGAAACCAAGAACAAGACCTGGAAATTTTGAAGGAGTCGGGGCATTAGGCTTAAAATGGCTTCAAAAAGCAAAAAAGGAAACAGGAATGCTTATCACAACTGAAGTTGCTAATGCAAATCACGTTGAATTAGCTCTAAAGCATGATATAGATATACTATGGATCGGAGCGAGAACAACTGTAAGCCCATTTATTGTTCAGGAAATAGCTGAAGCATTAAGAGGAACAGATAAACCAGTACTGATTAAAAATCCAGTAAATCCAGACCTTTCCTTGTGGCTTGGTGCTGTGGAGAGATTCTATTCTTGTGATATAAAAAACTTAGGGGTTATTCATAGGGGTTTTTCCACCTATGAAAAGACTAATTACAGAAATAATCCAGAATGGCAAATTGCAATTGAGCTGCAAAATAAATTTCCTGATTTGCCTTTAATCTTAGACCCTTCTCATATAGCTGGAAGAAGAGATATAATATTTGATTTATGTCAAACTGCTTTAGGTCTGAATTATGATGGCTTTATGGTAGAAACTCATCATGATCCTGATAATGCCTGGAGCGATGCAGCTCAACAGGTCACACCTTCAAATTTGATAAAAATCATAAAGGATTTAAAAATTAGAAAAATCACCGATCACGCAGATGAGTATAAAAATAATTTGAACAATCTTAGGACAAAAATAAATTTAGTGGATAGTCAATTACTAGATATTTTAGGTAAAAGAATGAACATCGCTGAAGAAATTGGAGTTTTAAAAAAAGAAAACAACGTTGCAGTTTTGCAATCCAAAAGATGGAACGAGATTCTTGAAAAAATGATTGTAGATGGCAAAAAGAAAGATTTAAGTGAGCAATTTATTTTAAGAGTTTTTAAAGCAATTCATCAAGAGTCTATTAATCATCAGCAAAGTATTTTTAAACAATAGATTATTAAAGTATTTTTTTTGCATTGAGAGTTATTAATCTCCATCTTTGTAATAATGAGAGGATTAGTTTATAAATCAACTGGAAGTTGGTATTCTGTTAAAACCCTGACTAATGAGCAATTTGATTGTAGAATTAAGGGTAAATTTAGATTGGATGGTATAAAAAGTACCAACCCTATTGCTGTTGGTGACTATGTTGATTTTGAATTAGAAAAAAACAGTGATGTTGTTACTGGAGTTATAAATAATATCTGTGAAAGAAAAAACTATGTATTAAGAAAATCTGTCAATCTTTCTAAGCAAACTCATATTTTAGCATCAAACATAGATGTTGTTTTTTTAATTATAACTATTTCTAGTCCTGTTACTTCAACAAATTTTATTGATAGGTTTTTGCTAACTTCAAATGCGTATTCCATAAACACAATATTATTATTTAATAAAATTGATTTATTAGATGAGGCAGAGAAAAAAATTTTAAAAAAACTAATTGATATTTACACAAATATCGGATATGAATGTTATGAAATATCAGCAAAAAATCAATATAATATAGACAAAGTCCAATCTTTGATGAAGGATAAAGTAAGTATGTTTGGAGGACATTCTGGAGTAGGAAAGTCTACATTAATTAATTCTCTTCAACCAAATCTAAATCTTAGAACTAATAACATTTCTGTTCAACACGCGCAGGGTCAACATACTACTACAAACGCAGAATTGTATGATCTTGATTTTGGCGCTAAAATAATTGACACACCTGGTATTAGAGGTTTTGGAATAGTCGATTTTAACAAAAGTGATATTAAAAATTATTTTCCTGAATTTTATAAATTGGTTAATCAATGTAAATTTAATGACTGTATGCATGTCAATGAACCAAAATGTATAGTTAAACAGTCTGTTGATGAAGGTACAATTGCTAATTCTAGATATGAAAACTACCTTCAAATTTTAGAAGATGATAAATCTAGTTACAGAGTAGATAATTTTGATGTGTAATGAAAGCTGTTATTCAAAAGGTGTCTAGTGCGGAAACAATTGTTGATGGAGAGTTAGTTTCTTCAATTAAAAAAGGTGTTGTTATATTTTTAGGGATTGCAATAGATGATGATGAATCTGATATAGATTGGCTAATTAATAAAATAACAAAACTTAGAATATTTAATACATTTGATAATAATATCAATGATGTTAAAGGAGAGGTTTTACTTATTAGTCAGTTCACTCTTCAAGCAAATGTTTTAAAAGGAAATAGACCTAGTTTTATAAAAGCAGCAAAACCGGATTTAGCTAAAACTATGTATGATTCATTTTTATATAAATTAAATGCAAATTTATATACTGATTTAAAATCTGGAATATTTGGAGCAGACATGCTAATAAACTTATCTAATGACGGGCCAGTAACAATTATATACGATTCAAGTATCAAATTAAAAAAATAAATTTATGGAAATTAAAAACTTACAATCTCAAGTAGATAAATGGATAAATAATCACGGAGTTAGATATTTTAATGAATTGACAAATATGGCTCAATTGACAGAAGAAGTTGGGGAAGTTGCTAGGATAATTGCAAGAAGGTATGGAGAACAAAGTGAAAAAGATTCAGACAAACAATCAGATTTAGGAGAGGAGCTGGCTGATGTTATGTTTGTAGTTTTATGCCTAGCCAATCAAACAGGAGTTGATCTTCAAAAGTCTTTTGATTCAAAAATGGTATTAAAAACAAAAAGAGATCATGATAGACACCATAATAACGATAAGTTAAATTAATGAGCTTAATACTTAAAAAATCAAACATACTAAGTGGTTCAGTTTTGTCTATTTCTGGCTCAAAAAGTGAGTCCAATAGATTACTAATTCTAAAAGCACTTTACCCTGGAATTACTATCTTAAACATTTCTAAATCGGATGATACTAATGTTTTAGTTAAAGCTTTAAGTGCTAAATCATCCAATGTCGATATTCATCATGCTGGAACAGCAATGCGTTTTTTAACAGCATTTTTTGCAATCTCTAAAGAAAAAGAAATTACTCTTACTGGATCTACCAGAATGCAAAATAGGCCTATAAAAATTTTAGTTGATGCTTTAATTAGCGTAGGTGCAGATATTAAATATTTGAATAAAACTGGTTTTCCACCCTTACTAATTAAAGGGAAAGAATTTAACAACAATGAATTGAGTCTAAACTCTAATGTTAGTAGTCAGTATATTTCTGCATTATTATTAATTGGTTCTACTCTAAAAAATGGTTTAAAAATCAATTTAAAAGGTGAAATTACTTCTAAACCATATATAGTAATGACATTATCTCTATTGAAGCAATTGGGTATTTTATATAGCTTTAAAGAGAATATCATTAAAATCAATAGCTTTAATGATTTAAGAGTAAAAAAAACAATAACAGTGGAATCCGATTGGTCTTCTGCATCATACTATTACAGTTTTGTAGCATTATCTCCAATTAACACAGACTTAATACTTAATACTTTTAAAAATACAAGTTTGCAAGGAGATTCAATTCTTTCTAAAATATTTAATGAATTTGGAGTTGAAACTATTTTTAATGATAATTCAATAACAATCAAAAAAACTAAGGTTTCTAAACAGACTGTAGCTTTTGATTTAATATCATCACCAGATTTAGCACAAACTATTGCTGTGACATGTCTAGGACTTGGAATAAATTGTTCTTTAACTGGATTAAAGACTTTGCTAATTAAAGAAACTAATCGTTTGTTAGCCTTACAGAACGAGATAAAAAAACTGGGTACTGATATAGAGATTACTAAGGACTCTTTAAGTTTTAATAATCCAAACAAAATAAATAATAATGTTACTATTGATACCTATGAAGACCATAGAATGGCAATGGCATTTGCACCATTATCAGTTTTAGCAAACATTATTATTAATGAGTCAGATGTGGTTTCAAAGTCATATCCAGATTTTTGGATTGATTTAACTAAAATCGGAATTACAATAAATAAAAGCTGATTTACTTGACTTTGCCTATCCCCAGATTGTATATTAGCACCTCCTAAAAAAACATACAACATGAAATTATCCCACTTCTTATTTGAATTACCTGAAGATCGCTTAGCAGAATACCCTGCTGAGAATAGAGATGAATCAAAACTAATGGTTCTTAATAGAAAAGAACAAACTATTGAGCATAAGTCATTTAAAGATATTATTGATTATTTTGATGAAGAAGATGTGATGGTTTTAAATAATACAAAAGTTTTTCCGGCTAGACTTTATGGTAATAAAGAAAAAACTGGAGCAAGAATTGAAGTTTTTCTTCTTAGAGAGCTAAATTCTGAACAAAGATTATGGGACGTATTAGTAGATCCAGCAAGAAAAATTAGAATCGGAAATAAATTATATTTTGGCGATGATGAAACATTAGTAGCTGAGGTAATTGACAATACTACTTCAAGAGGTAGAACTTTAAGATTTTTATATGATGGTGGTTATGATGAATTTAGAACCAAATTAACACAACTTGGTCAAACCCCATTACCTAAATATATAAACAGAGAAGTTGAGCCGGATGATAAAGAAAGATATCAAACGATATTTGCAAAAAATGAAGGAGCTGTTGCAGCACCAACTGCAGGAATGCATTTTTCTAGACACTTATTAAAGCGTTTAGAAATTAAAGGAATTAATTTTGCAGAAATCACTTTACATGTTGGTTTAGGGACCTTTAATCCAGTTGAAGTAGAAGATTTGTCAAAACATAAAATGGATAGTGAAGAAATTGACGTAGATATAAATGCAACTACAACAATTAATAAAGCATTAAAAGAAAAAAGAAGAATATGTGCGATTGGAACTACATCGATGAGAGCTATTGAAAGTTCTGTTTCATCTAGTGGAACTTTAAATGTGTACAACGGCTGGACAAATAAATTTATTTTTCCTCCCTACGAATTTAGTATTGCAAATTGTATGGTTACGAACTTCCATATGCCTAAATCAACTTTAATGATGATGACATCTGCATTTGCAGGTCATGACTTCATGTTAAGAGCATATGAAGAAGCTATAAAAAAGAAATATAATTTCTTTAGTTATGGTGATGCAATGCTGATTATATAATCATGATTAAAAAAGACGTTAGATCACTATCTCTAGAAGATCTTAGAGCTTTCTTTACAGATAAAGGTTTCCAAGCATTTAGAGGAAACCAAGTTTATGAATGGTTATGGAAAAAATCTATCACAGATATTGATCAAATGACTAATATCTCTAAAGAAATTAGAGATTCCCTTAAGTCTGAATTTGTAATTAATAATATAGAAATTGATTCTGTACAAAAAAGTACAGATGGTACAATAAAAAATGCTATTAAACTTCATGATGGTTTAACTGTCGAGTCTGTATTAATTCCTACAAAAACTAGAATGACGGCATGTATATCTTCACAGGTTGGTTGTAGTCTTAATTGCAAATTTTGTGCAACATCTAAGTTAAAAAGAATGAGGAATTTAAATCCTGACGAGATATACGATCAGGTTGTTACCATTAACAATCAATGTCTAGAATTCCATAATAAACCATTAACAAACATTGTTTTTATGGGAATGGGAGAGCCATTAATGAATTACAATAATGTACTAAAAGCAATCGAAAAAATAACATCCCCTACCGGCTTAGGTATGTCTCCGAAAAGAATAGTTGTTTCAACATCTGGAATTCCAAAAATGATTAAAAAAATGGCTGACGATAAGGTTAAATTTAAGTTAGCAGTCTCTTTACACAGTGCAATTAAAGAAACAAGAACTTCAATTATGCCTTTTAACGAAAAATTTAATTTAGAAGAGTTAAGAGATTCTCTAAAATACTGGTATGCAAATACTAAAAATAGAATAACTTACGAATACGTAGTTTGGGAAGGTATTAACGATAAAATTGAGGATGTTAATGCTCTTGTTGAGTTTTGTAAATTTTCCCCTAGTAAGGTTAATTTAATTCAATACAATTCCATTGATGATCCAAGTTTTAAGCAAGCAAATAATTCTGCAATTGCTTTATACATGAATGTTTTAGAAAAAAACAATATTACCGTTACCTTTAGAAGATCTAGAGGTAAGGATATAGATGCTGCATGTGGTCAATTGGCTAATAAATCTCAATAATTATAATCCATTTAAACATAAATAAAAAAGCACCTTAACTAAAATTAAGGTGCTTTTTTTGAAATTATTTAATCGTGTAATTATCTAACTATTAATTTAGATGTTTTACTTTGACCTTCAACCGTTACTTTAATAAGGTACATTCCTGCACTTAATGAACTAACCTCTAAAGTATCCGCACTTAAGGATGTATTGATTAATCTCTTTCCAGTGATATCAAATACCTCAACATACTTAACTCCATTTATAGGAGTTTGTATTGTTACAAAGTTTCCATTGACTGGATTTGGATAGATGTTCATATCTAGTGATTGAACATCGTTCACACCTAAAGTTCCTTCTACAACAAATGAATCCATTTGTAGAAGGTACGAATCATTACTTACACAGTGTATAGCAACTCTTATAGTCTGACCATCATAAGCACTTAAATCGTAATCGTACTGAGTCCATTCTGTTGGAGCTTCTACGTAATCACCAGCTGAAATTACTGTGAAATCTGCAGGGTCTGTACTAGATCCAATTGCAATTTGAAATCTATCTAATCCATATTGATCTGTTATAGATTTAGCCCAAAAACTAAGTGTAGGAGAACTAACCCCACTAATAGTAAATTCAGGACCAATCATCCAATCATCATTTGGAAAAGGAGTACTATTTGCACCTGAAGCGATGAAGTATAAGCCTTGATTACCTTCATAGCTATTGTATCCACTAAGATCGGTTCCTCCAACATTTGTAATTTGGTCATTATTCCATATAATTCCTGCTCCCACATAACTCTCATTAGGATAGTCTACGTCACTAGCTCCCCAAGTTTGTCCACCATCATTATCAATTATAGTCCAACCTTCAATATTATCTATTGCAAATGCATCATGACATTCAAAATTATCTCTCCAAACAATTGGTAATTCATATTCATCTGGACAGTCTCCAGACACTTCAAAAGTTGACCATGGATCAGGTCCATCACCATTATCTGGACTATCACTCCATTCACTAAAATTATCATCACCACAAATAGATCTCATGGTAAAGTAATACAAAGTCCCAGGCTCTAAACCTTCTAAAGTATGTGGAAATTCATTAAATGTATAAACTTGAGCTGTTCCATCACCAGGTGTAAAAGTCTCACCTTGATTATATTCAATTTCATAAGAAGTAATTGCAGAATTGTTTGTACCATTAAAACTAGCACTCACAGTTCCCATAGTCCAAGAAAATACATCTGGCTCTGGACAATCAGAATTTGACGATGATGTTATCGATGGATTTTTAATACAAAATCCCCATTGCCACCCTTGTGTATCATTGTAAGAAAATCTATATTTAAAGTTCTCAAGTTGATTAGCTGTAAAATTTGAAATATCATAACTTTTTTCAAAGCCAACTAGATTATCACAATTTTGATAATCTGTAGCAGTTGTGGTAGTGCTTTCTAATTGATCTTGTAAATTAGGTAAATATTCGTTAGTATCAGCATCAAAAAATTCAACAGCCAGATAACCACCGATATAATAATGAGAAAAATCACCACTAACTGTTATAAATGTTTCTCCTGCATTAAAAGCTGCAGTTAAATCAATAATTGGAGATTCAGAGGCAATAACGTCTGCCAGTGATGTATTTCCAGCAGCATCATCATCAAAAGTAAAAGAATCGGAAGTACTAGGTTCAGCAATCAGTCCTGTTGCAGTGTACTCACCAGAGGTTGTCCAGTTTTCATTAGGCCAGTTTGCAGCTTGATTAAGAACCTGAGAGTATCCTAATTGAAAGCAGAATAATGTTATTAATAATGTAATTTTATTCATAGTTAATTGATTTGTTAGTTATTAGACTCTAAAATACTAAAAATATCGATTGTATTAATTTAGTTATTAATATTATCATTATAATAATTAGTGATAATCCTTTAATTATTGATTTACTAAATTTATTTAGTGATAATTTTTAAAGGATAAATCTTATATTTATTAAAAAATTAATAAAATTGATTTCAAAGTCCACAATTGATAAAGTTTTTGAATCCTCCAGAGTTGAGGAAGTTATTGGAGATTTTGTTCAATTAAAAAAATCTGGATCGAATTTTAAAGGATTAAGCCCTTTTAGTGAAGAAAGAACACCGAGTTTTATGGTATCTCCAGTAAAACAAATATGGAAAGATTTTTCTAGTGGAAAAGGAGGCACTGCTATTACTTTTTTAATGGAGCATGAGCATTTTACTTATCCAGAAGCAATTAAATATTTAGCTAATAAGTATAATATTGAAGTTGAAGAAACTGAGCAAACAGATGAGCAAAAAATAGAATCTGACGAAAAAGAAAGTCTATACTTAGTTAGTGATTATGCCAATAAATTCTTTCAAAAATCCTTAAAAGAAACCGATGAAGGTAAGTCGGTAGGTTTAAGTTATTTTAAGGAAAGAGGATTTGCTGAAGAGACTATTAATAAATTTCAATTAGGATATTGTAAAGATGAATGGACTAGTTTTACAGATCAGGCAATAAAAGATAGCTACAAGATTGAATTTCTAGAAAAATCTGGTTTAACAATAGTTAAAGAGGAAAAGAAATTTGATAGATTTAAAGGAAGAGTCATCTTTCCTATATTAAGTATGTCTGGTAGAGTTTTAGGTTTTGGAGGAAGAACACTAAAAACTTCAAAATCTACTGCCAAGTACCTTAACTCACCGGAAAGTAAAATTTACTATAAGAGTAAAGTTTTGTATGGTTTATTTCATGCCAAACAAGAGATTGCAAAACAAGATAATTGTTTTTTAGTTGAAGGCTACACAGATGTGATGAGGATGCATGAAAGAGGAATTCGTAATGTAGTTTCTTCATCGGGAACTGCCCTGAGCTCGGATCAAATAAGACTAATTAATAGACTGACAAATAATATAACGGTAGTATTTGATGGGGATTCTGCAGGTATAAATGCTGCTTTCAGAGGTATTGATATAATACTTGAACAAGGGATGAATGTGAAAATTTGTAATTTACCTGAAGGAGAAGATCCGGATAGTTTTGCAAAAGACAAAAATGTTGATGAGTTGTCCTCATATTTCTTAGAAAATTCAAAAGATTTTATCACCTATAAAGCTTCCTTATTAATTGAAGGTGCTAAAAATGATCCTATTAAAAAAGCAGAAACCATCAGAGACATGGTTGCTAGTATTTCAAAAATTAGTGATCAAATAAAAAAAGAAATATATATAAAGGAATGTTCTTCCATAATGGATATTAGCGAAGAAGTTTTATATAGTACTTTAGCCCAGATATCTAAAAAACAAATTTCTAAATTAAATAAACCTACTCCAAGTCCAGAAGACTCTTTCAAGGTTGTTAAAAATAAAAATGAAGAAAAGAGTATCAATGTTTTATATGAACTAGAAAAAAAAATCATTGAAATATTAATTCTATATGGTGATAAAACCGAGAATTTTGAAGATTTACTATTGAAAGAAAATGATGCTGGTGAATTAGTATTAGAGCCTGTTGTAAAGACAAGTAAAGTTTTTGAAAAAATATATATGGATCTTCAAGAAGATGAAATGGAGTTTTCAAATGATGATTTTAAAAATATATATTATATAATCATTGAAAACTTAAATAAAGGATCAAATATTACAGTGGAGATGTTTGCAAATAAAGTTCCAGTAAACATTGAATTAGAAATAACTAATATACTAATGGGCGAAGAAAAATATAGATTACACGATTGGCAAAGGAGTAATATTTTTCCAAAAGACAAATCAAAAACTATTGCTCAGTTAGTTAATGATACAATTTTAAACTTAAGATGTTTCCTTATTGATCAAAAAGTAAATGAGTTTAAAAATAAGACATTAGATAGTGATGACAATAAATCTATTCTCGATGAAGTTCTAAATTATTCAAATTTAAAGATGCTACTTTCTAGAAAATTAAAAAGAGTAATTTAATGAGTTAATAAATCTTCTGGAATAATACATATCGGAATTGGTTCCATTTTATGTTTATTCTTTGTATTAAAACTTTTGTATATTTTAAGGACCTCTTTTTCTCTGTCGCTAATTTTAGAATTTGATTCTTCTGTTTTCATTGCCCATTCTAATTCATCATATGTAGCTCCAATTTGATCTTCATCTGACCTTGAGTCAGCATATAAACCATCACTTGGTTTAGCGTTAATTATTGTATTATCAACTTTTAAGAATTTACCTAAGTTGAAAACCTGAGACTTCAATAAATCAGCTATTGGACTTAAGTCAACTCCACCATCTCCATATTTGGTGTAAAAACCAACCCCAAAGTCTTCAACTTTATTTCCTGTCCCAACCACTAAATAGTTGTTAATTCCTGCAAAATAATAAAGAGTTGTCATTCTTAGTCTCGCTCTTGAATTAGCCAGAGATAAGTCATCGGTTGAATTATTCTTTGATGAATTAATTTCATTACAAAATGAATCAAATACAGAATTCAAGTCTACTAATTTACCACTCACATTAGTATAATTTGATTCAAGATTCTTTATGTGATTTTTAGCTCTAGAAACATGTTCATGATTTTGTTTAATTGGCATTTCAATACAGATTACTTCAAGTCCAGTTTTAGCACATAAAGTGGAAGTAACTGCAGAGTCTATTCCACCAGAAATACCAACAACAAAACCTGATATTTTGTTGGCTTGAGCATAATTTTTCAGCCAATCAACGATAAATTCTGAAACTTTTTCCGTTTTCATAAAATATATATTATTTATATAATAAGAATCTTACATTTGTAGTACAAAAATATATATTAAATCACTAATAAAAGTTATTATCTGTGCATAAATTTTTAATCTTTTTAATTATTTTTTTAACATTTAGTTGTAATAATGTTAATACTCCAAAAGTTGAAGTTGAAATAGAACGATTCGAAGATATTTTTTTTAAAAGTAATGCTAATAACCTTTATGAGGTAAAAGAAAATTTTTCTTTTTTATTTCCACCCCAGTATGAGGATCAAATATGGATAGACCGGTTAAATGATACTATTCAAAATCAACTTTACAATGAAGTTAATTTATCTTTTGGTGATTTTTCAGATCAACAATCTTTAATTGAAAGTTTTTATAGCAATTATTTAGGCTACGATTCTGAGTATAAAATACCTAGATTAATTACTTTAACAACTGATGTTGATTATCGAAAGAAAATAATATTAACAGACTCATTACTTTTAATTGGCCTAGATAATTATTTAGGAGAAGATCATGTTTTTTACTCCTCATTCCCTACCTATCTTACAAATACTTTTAATAAAGAAAATATTATCATTGATATTGCTAAAGAATATGCTTCGGCAGTAATTGCAAATACAAGATCTGATAATTATACCTTTATAGAAAAAATTATTAATCATGGAAAAATGTTATACTTTGCGAGCTTAATGTTACCCGAGAAGGAAGAATCAAAGATAATTGGCTATACTAATGCAGACTTTGCTTGGGCTTTAAAAAATGAAAAAGACATTTGGTCTAATTTCATTGAAAATGATTACTTGTTTAGTAGTGACAATAACTTAGATAGTAGATTTATTAACTTAGCGCCATTTTCAAAATTTTATTTAGAAATAGACAATGATTCACAAAGTATGATTGGAAAGTTTATTGGTTGTATTTTTGTCAATTGTTTTTTAATAGTTAGTTTTT